>Ga0224558_1002452_pt1 | contig 16923 bp, 17 predicted proteins | sample 714S32024metaG_FD_180682 | JGI IMG/M metagenome (GOLD analysis project Ga0224558, IMG submission 180682) | Peat soil microbial communities from Stordalen Mire, Sweden - 717 S3 20-24 | ecosystem: Environmental > Terrestrial > Soil > Wetlands > Peat | place: Sweden: Norrbotten County, Stordalen... | reverse complement strand
GAAAGTGTCTTTGCGCTCAGCTTCAGCGGCTCTTTGAGCTGTTCCAGGTTATAGGTGATGCACACCGGTCCCGCGCTCTCCGGGATCTGCACGAGAGCAGGCATCTCCTTCAGCTTTTCGTCATCGAGCGCGGCGTCGGAGGCGCCAAAGTCCACCATCCCGTTCTTGAGCTGTTCAATGCCTCCGCCGCTGCCAATCGATTGATAATTGATCTGTAAGCCCTGATGGTTCTGCTGATAGGCTTGGACCCAGCGCATCATGACGGGATAAACGAACGAACTGCCAGCGGCAGTAAGCTGCGCGCTATCGCCGGTGGCTACACTCGCCGGTTTCCCGGAGTTACAGCCGGTTAGGATGATTGCGGCGAAGAACGGAACGGAGAGAAGATTAAGCTTCATAACGCGCCTCTGTCAGTGCGGGAGCGGGTCGCGACCGAGCCGGTCGAGTTCCTTGGATTAAGGGCCCCAGCGCATCACTCTCTCATCCTCAATTCCGTCGGTCTGAGCAATAGTGGACAGTTGCGCACGAACTAAGAGAGAATTAATCCACCTTTAACAATCGTGCTCTATATTTGCGCTCCACATCGCTGCCAGGCCGCTCTGGTGTGACAGGCCGTCTGTTTCATCTCAGGCTCAACGGGTGGGCTTAATCGGTATACTCTGATGATTCCGATGTCCGCCGAGCACACTCCCGCCACCAAGACCAAGCACCGGGTTTCGCGACCGGCCGGCAAACCACGGCAAGAAGAATCCAACCGAACGGGCTCGCGCGACGCTTCTTCTCTGGACGATTCGAAACTCTACGTTAACCGGGAACTCAGTCTGCTCGCGTTCCAGGGACGAGTGCTGGAGGAGGCCCGAGACCAGCACAATCCCTTGCTTGAGCGAGTGAAATTTCTCTCCATTGTGGGCTCAAACCTGGATGAGTTTTTTATGGTGCGGGTAGCCGGTCTTAAGCGGCAAGTGGAGAACGGTGTACTCGAATGCGATCCCGATGGCATGACGCCCCAGCAACAGTTGGGCGCAATCCGTGAAAAGGCTTCGGATCTGTTCCAAGCCGCACACGAGTGTTTGCGGCGGCAAATCTTCCCGGCCCTTAAGAAGGCTGGTTTGTGCGTCGTGGATTATTCTGAGCTGACATCGGTACAACGGACGAACGTCAACAAGTATTTTTCCGAAACAGTCTTTCCTACGCTAACTCCCTTGGCATTCGATCCCGGCCGACCTTTTCCGCACATCTCAAACCTCAGCCTGAACCTGGCCGTGCTGATCCGCGACCAGCAGGACGTTGAACATTTCGCCCGGGTCAAAGTGCCCGATATCCTGCCGCAGCTCGTACCGGTAACTCCGGTAGCCAAAGAACGCGTGACCAAGAAAAAGAAAGCGCCTGCGCCACAGTACCTGGTGTGGTTGGAGCGGGTCATCGTGGCCAATCTGCAGAGCCTGTTTCCAGGAATGGAAATCCTTGAAGCCCATCCTTTCCACGTAACTCGGGACGCCGACCGCGCCATCCAGGAGCTTGAGGCCGGCGATCTTCTGGAGTCGGTTGAAAAGGGGGTCTGGCAGCGGCGTTTTGCAGACGTGATCCGGCTGGAAGTGAATGATGACATGCCACCGGCAGTTCTGGAAATCCTGCAGAAGAACCTCGAAGTCGGTCCCGACGATGTCTACCAGGTGGGGCGGCCGATTGCCTTGTCGCGCCTGAAACATCTTTCGGCCCTAAATCGTCCGGAGTTGAAGGATAAGCCTTTCCTCCCGGCGGTCCCGGCTGCATTGCAGCCTGAGGAAGACGGCGAAGACATGTTTGCCGCCATCCGGCGCCAAGACATTCTTCTGCATCACCCGTTCGATTCCTTTCAACCGGTGGTGACGTTTCTCCAGCAAGCGGCCCGTGACCCGGCGGTTTTGGCCATCAAAATTACGCTGTACCGCGTGGGCCGTAACTCTCCGGTGGTGGAGGCGCTGCTGGATGCCATCGGCGAGGGGAAGCAGGTTGCCGCGTTGGTGGAACTTAAGGCTCGTTTTGACGAAGAAAGCAATATTGAGTGGGCCCGCGCTCTGGAGCGTGACGGAGTGCATGTTGTCTACGGTCTGCCGGGCCTGAAAGTGCACTGTAAAACCGCTTTGGTGGTTCGGCGCGAGGGCGATGCCATCCGCCGCTATGTGCATCTTTCCACCGGCAACTACAACAGCGTTACCGCTCAGCTCTATACCGATATTGGAATGTTCACCTGTGATGAAGCGATCGGCGCCGACTGTACCGATCTGTTTAATTACTTAACCGGTTATTCCGCCAAGGTTGACTACCGGAAGCTGCTGGTAGCCCCGGTGGACATGAGGCAGAACTTTGAGCGGCTCGTCCGCCGCGAGATCGAGCATCAGCGCAACGGCGAGCGTGGCCAGCTTATCTTCAAGATGAACGCCCTGGTAGATAAGCGGATGATTCAACTTTTTTGCGAGGCGTCACAAGCCGGCGTCCAGGTGGATCTTCTGGTGCGAGGGATCTGTTGCTTGCGTCCCGGGATAGCTGGTATCAGCGAAAACATCAAGGTCACAAGTATCGTGGGACGCTTCCTTGAGCACAGCCGCATTTTCTATTTCCGCAACGCCGGACAAGAGGAGATTTACCTGGGCAGCGCCGACATGATGCCGCGCAACCTTAATCGCAGGGTGGAAGTTGACTTTCCGGTGCGCGACCCCAAGCTGGTGCGGTTTCTCCATGATGAGGTGCTCGCCATCTACCTTGCCGATGTGGTCAAAGCCCGGCATATGAAACCCGACGGAACCTATGATCGGCCTTCCAATCGCAACAATGCCCGCAGCATGAACAGTCAGGAATGGTTCATCAAGAAAGTCGCAGTTAGTTCCAGCAGCAACGGAAAATCGGTCGGGTAATTCCATGGCTTGAGCGTCCCCAGTAAACCAATTCAGGAAACGATGACAACACCGAATGCGGATAATGCGACGGGAGCTTTGGTCGCCTCTGGAACGGCAGATTCTAAGCTTGCGCCGCCTGCCAGCCCGAACGAGCACCCGATCCTAACGAAGACGAAGAGCCAGAATATTCGTGTTTCGCCCGCAGTCCTCGATGCCGCCCGGAAGGACGGCGAAGAGTTGCTCCGTGACTTGCGAACGTCTCTCAATGGCCTGACGCAAGCTGAGGCCCAGGAACGGGCACGCACGACGGGTCCAAATGAGATCGCACAAGAGCGGAAGCAAGGCTGGCCCATCCGCGTTCTGAAAATCATCCGCAACCCACTGGTAATCCTGCTTTCGACTCTGTCGGCAATTTCCTTTCTTACCGGCGACGCGCGCGCCGGCTCGGTGATGGTGGGTATGGTGGCGCTGAGCGTGGGACTCCGTTTCTGGCAGGAAGCCCGGGCGGACTCCGCTGCACAGAAGCTGAAGGCCATGATCCATGTGACCGCGACCGTCGTTCGAGACGACGCGTCGAGAGAGATACCATTGCGAGACCTGGTGCCGGGTGACATCGTCAAACTGGCGGCCGGCGATATGATTCCCGGCGACGTGCGGCTGCTGTCCTCGAAAGACGTCTTCGTGAGCCAGGGCAGCCTCACTGGTGAGTCGCTTCCGGTCGAAAAGTTTCACGACCCTGAAACTAACCAAGAGGCCTCGCCGACTGAACTCAAGAACACATGTTTCATGGGGACAAGCGTCGAGAGCGGCACGGCTACCGCAGTCGTGGTTACGACGGGCGTACAAACCTACCTGGGCAGTATGGCCAGCTCGATCACCGGGGAACGCCCGCTGACTAGCTTCGACCAGGGTCTCAACCGCTTCACCTGGCTCATGATGCAGTTCATGGCCGTGATGGTGCCTCTGGTGTTCCTGATCAACGGTTTCACCAAGCACGACTGGAAAGCAGCCTTCTTCTTCGCACTGGCCGTGGCAGTAGGCCTCACTCCCGAGATGCTGCCGATGATCGTCTCCGTCTGCCTCTCCAATGGCGCGCTCGTCATGAGCCGCAAGAAGGTGATCGTCAAGCGGATCAACTCCATCCAGAACTTCGGAGGCATGGACGTGCTATGCACCGATAAGACGGGTACGCTCACCGAGGATCGCGTCGTCCTCATGCGCCATTGCAACGTCGCTGGGCGTGAATCCGAGGACGTGTTGCTGGACGGGTATCTGATCAGCTACTTCCAGACGGGCCTCAAGAACCTGCTCGACCGGGCGATTCTGGATAGCGTCGACTTCCACGGGAAGGCCGTGGTCGACAAGTATAAGAAGCTGGATGAGCTGCCGTTCGACTTCACGCGACGCATGATGTCGGTCTTGGTGGAGGACGCGGAAGGCAAGGCGATCCTGCTCACCAAGGGAGCGCCGGAGGACGTCTTTCACCGCTGCTCTCATTTCGAACTCGAGGGCAAGTTGTCGCCCATGGAACCCGATCGGATGGTCGGGCTGAAAGCGGAGTACGACAGCCTCAGCAATGACGGCTTCCGCGTGTTGGCAGTGGCCTCCAAGGAACTGCCCGGGAAGCAAATTTGCGCGAAGGAAGACGAGGGCGACCTCACACTGCGAGGCTACGTCGCGTTTCTGGACCCGCCCAAGGACACCGCCGCCCACGCCCTTGCCGCCCTGGCCAAGCATGGCGTAGCCGTAAAAATCCTCACCGGAGACAACCACCTTATCAGCCGCAAGGTGTGCAAAGACGTTGGCCTGCTGCCCGACCCCATGCTGCTCGGCGCCGACGTGGAGAAGATGTCCGACGCCGAACTGGCCGAGGCGGCGGAGAAGGCGACGCTGTTCGCCCGCCTCTCCCCCGCCGACAAAGAGCGGGTCATCCGTGTGCTGCGGGGCAAGGGGCACGTGGTCGGGTTCATGGGCGACGGCATCAACGACGCTCCCGCCCTGCGTGCGGCGGACGTCGGCATCTCGGTCGACACCGCGACCGACATCGCCAAGGAGTCGGCCGACCTGATCTTGCTGGAGAAGGACCTCATGGTGCTGGAAGGCGGCGTGATTGAGGGCCGCAAGGTTTTCGCGAACATCGTTAAGTACATTCGGATGGGAGCGAGCTCCAACTTCGGGAACATGTTCAGCGTGCTGGGAGCGAGCGCCTTTTTGCCCTTTCTGCCGATGGCCCCGATTCAGGTGTTAACCAACAACCTGCTGTATGACTTCTCGCAGGTGCCGATTCCAGCCGACGCCGTGGACGAAGAGCAAGTAGCTAAGCCGCGGCCCTGGGACATCGGAGAGATCAGGCGGTTCATTCTCTTTATCGGTCCGATCAGCTCGATTTTCGACTACACGACTTTTTTCGTCATGCTCTGGATCTTCCACTGCTGGGATCCATCCCGAGCGTCGCTATTTCAGACGGGCTGGTTCGTCGAGTCGTTGATGACGCAGACGCTTATCATCCACGTCATTCGCACAAACAAGATTCCCTTCCTTCAGAGCCGGGCGAGTTGGGCGCTGACGGCCACAACATTCTCAATCATGGCTTTCGGCGCGTGGCTGCCGTATTCCCCTTTGGCCTCGGCGCTGGGATTCACTCACCTGCCGCGGCTGTACTGGCCAATCCTTATGCTCACGCTGCTCAGCTACATGGGACTTACGCAGATCATTAAAGTGTGGCTGCTGCGAAAGCACTGGATCTAAACCGGCATTTCCGGCGACGAGGGCCATTTCGCTAGCGCCAAGAGTATTATCCAGGGCAGCCTAAACAGTGGTTGGGTTGCGATTTAGCCGCTTGCTGGAAATCCGAGGAACAGCGCCCGAACAAGAGGGCGTTTCATGGTTTCTAGCCGTTCTCACACGAGGAGGCCTCAAGAATGCTCGTCAGCAACCGGGAACGACATCGCACAGGACGCATCGGCTGGCTACGCGCGGCGGTACTGGACGCGAACGATGCCATCCTTTCAACGGCGAGTCTGGTGCTTGGTGTCGCAGCGGCGCATGCGACTCACAGCAACGTGTTGGTCGCTGGAGTTGCCGGCATGGTCGCTGGAATTATGTCGATGGCTGCCGGAGAGTACGTGTCTGTCCACTCCCAGGCAGACACCGAGCGCGCCGATCTCGCGCTGGAGCGCGCGGAACTCAAAGCCGACGACAAGGGCCGAGCACAAGGAACTGATGGGCCATCTCCGTCGCTCGCGGGCTCGATCCTTCGCTCGCAAAACAGGTTGCCGAGCAGCTAATGGCCCATGATGCGATCGGAGCGCATGCCCGCGACGAACTCGGCATCTCCGAAATTTTCCGTGCGCGTCCGATTCAGGCGGCGTTGGCATCGGCGGGCAGGCGAGCCGGTTCACCTGTCGGAATTTCAATAAGGTTCGGACCAGCAGAAACCAAGTTGGGTTCACCGAAGTTTCAATTCGGTCGAGCCTGCAGATTGTTCACGACCTGCGTCACGTTGGGCACTCCAGTTGCCACGTTCTCGGCGCGCGCTCGTTGTGACCGCAGCGTAGTCAACTGATCTTGAACGCGGGCGGGGTGCCAATCCCACTTATCCAGTTTTTCTTAGGTCTGACAGCTGTTCCTTGAAGTTTACAACGGCTTCCTTAAGGACCGTTTCAGGAAGTTTGGATTTATTCACTACAACGGCGAGCTGCAAGTCCACAGCTCACTTCCGAATGTGGTTCTCTACGACTGGAGTTGGTCGACTTCGCGCGAGATCTTTTGGAAAGTCCTACGGGGCGTGTTCAATTTTGAACAGACAGAGGTTCTTTGGCTGCTTATTTTGCAATATGACAGTCCGCTAGCAGACAGCTGTTTTAACTCATCAGGTCGTGGCGAGCGTGTTGAGTCTTGTTATCGCAGTCGATTTCGGAGAGGCTCGCCAAGTTCTTGCTGGAGTCGTCAGCGGAGGGCGGGTCGCCAATGGAGTAGCTCGCACAAGTCTCACAAAAAAAGGAGATAAACAATGTCAAAGAAGCTCGCAAGTGTTCTCTTCGCCGCCATGGTTCTTCTTGCTTGGACGGCGACGGACCTGGTAGCCCAGACCGCGAGTTCGTCGAAACCGAATGTGGTAACGAAGAGCACGGGCCACCCGGAGAAGCAAACCACAGCGGTGGCAGTTCACACCACCAAACCGAAGCCTGCGGCGAAAGTGGAGAAGGTTGGTAAAGCGCCTCGCGCAAACACCAGCTTTGTGCCCGGCGACTACTACTGGGATGGTAATGACTGGCAATGGGATGGCGGCTATTGGCTTGACCAGCCGTGGCCGGAGGCCATATGGATCCCTGGCCACTGGAGCGATCGCTGGTGGGGCTATACATGGGTTCCCGGCTACTGGTTCTGAGCGAGGCCTGAGCCTGATCGGTTGATCGCCGATGGCATGGTGGTTTCGCGATCGGTGCTCGATAGGGCGGAGCTTGGGACCGTGCCTCCGGTGCGAAGGTAGAAGGGATGAAGTCTCCATCAACGAGGGCCCGCAGAGCTAAGTGCGGGTCCTCGCCTCAGACACGTTCCATCGCGCTCGATTTCAGAGACGCTCAAGTTCTTGTTGGAGTCGTCAGCGGAGGAACGAGTCGCCAATGAAGTAGTTCGCACAAAGCTCGTGCTGACCCATGAAGATATTTCCAACTCATCGGCACCAACCGGGAAACGATAACCCGCACACTTTCCGAGGCTAACTATGTACTATTTTTGGGGAATGCATTGGTATTGGTGGTTTTTTTGGATCCTGCTCTGGATGTTGTTCTTTTCCTTCATGATGCCGGTGAGGCGGACTACTTACCGGGAAATGCAATCCCCTCTGCAGATCCTGAAAAGGAGATATGCCGCCGGGGAGATCACAAGTGAGGAATACGAAGAACGGCGGAGCAAACTCCTGCGGGATGCCAATATGAGATAGGGATTGGCCAATCGTGAACATGCTGTAACTCCTGCCTCGCCGTACTATCCCCAATCAGAGAGGAAACCCGTCCCATGAGTGGAACAGTCACACTCGCAGAGCTGCTTACCGCCAAGAACTACTCCCACCGCGTTGGATTCCCTGACAATGTCGCGCTTCGGCAGGCTAGGCTCACACAACTGTTCCGAATAGCGACCCGACTCCCGCGGTCACCGCCATAGCGAGAGCTCCCCAGAATGTGACGCGCAGGGCGCCAACCATCACGCCTGCCCCACCCGCGCGCGCCGCCAATCCACCTAGAAGCGCTAGGAACATCAACGAACTTCCGGCAACAAGAGGTATAACCCTTGCTGGCGAGGCCATGGTCGCGACCAAAAGAGGCATGACTGCCCCAACTGCGAAGCTGCAAGCTGATGCCGACGCGGCCTGAATCGGACGTGCACGGAAAGCTTCGGAGATGCCGAGTTCGTCGCGGGCATGTGCACCGAGCGCGTCGTGGACCATCAACTGTTGGGCGACCTGTTTCGCAAGCACAGGGTCGAGTCCGCGAGCGACGTAGATTGCCGCCAGTTCCTTATGTTCGCCCTTGTCGTCTGTTCTGAGTTCCGCACGCTCAAGCTTGAGGTCGGCTTTTTCGGTGTCTGCCTGTGAGTGGACAGACACATACTCACCCGCCGCCATTGACATGGCCCCGGCCACGAGGCCGGCGACGCCGGCGACCACCACGTTGCTGTGGGTCGCATGCGCAGCTGCGACACCCAAGACCAGACTAGATGTTGAGAGAATGCCGTCGTTCGCCCCTAGCACCGCCGCCCGTAGCCAGCCGATGCGTGATGTGCGATGTCGTTCGTTGTTGTTTGCCGACATTCTCGATGACATTGTTGTCCGGGAAACCCTAGGTCGTCCAGGTCATTAGTAAGTGGCCTGGAATCGCCGCTCATTGTTCGTCGTACTCGCGGGGTACATCGTCCTGTGGCACTTCTCTGGTTTTCACTTCATGAACATCAGGATCGTCTGCGTCTTCCACGCCGCTTACGGCCGCGGCTTCGAAAGATTGCCCGTCAGCTGCCAATTCTTCGACGCTTTCACTATTTGCCTGCTCGGCGTTTGACAAACCTTGCGTGTCACCGGACTGCACGTCGGCTTCGCGTAGGCTTCCATTGGCTGTTGTGGTAATCAATTGGTTCACTTTTCTCTCACCATTCCTCCTTGTTCGACTCAGGCCTTCATGTCGTGGAGAGTCGTGAACGCTTTGTACAGAACCCGCGGGTCGTACTGGCCTTTGTAGACGGCCGGCGGCTCCCGGTTCAGCCCGAGCAGCTTGTAAACAGCCGTCTGCGCGGAGCGGATTGAGTATTCGACGGTGAACACCACGTCGTCCGGAAGCTCGCAGAACTGGCCAGTGAAGGCCAGGTTCGTCGATCCTTTGGGCACACCCTCCGGGCGATCGCCTCTCTCCCGCCGCAGGAACTGGCTGGTAATGAAGGGCATCATGCAGGGAATGCAAATGGAGGTATTCAAGATCTGTGAAGCTTCAGCTTCGAGGTGCAGGTGGCCCAGGATCTCGATCGTGATTTCCCGACCGGTACACGCGGACATTGGTTTTGTCACGAAGTTGCCTGGCTTATCGACAAACAGGCCGTACCCCCAGAACACATTCACGTCCTCGGGTTGTCCGATAAAGTGCGGCTGATGCGGCAGTACGATCGAGGTCAACCAACTGGAATCCGCGAAGGTGATCAGTCCGCCCTCTCCGGGCACGTTGCCCGTGAGGTCACGAACCAAACGAAAGAAGGTAGGGTCTCGCTGAGTGGTGGTGAACGACACCCATTTTGACTCTTCGATATGATCGGCAAAGACCGATGGGCGGCCGAATTCCGGCCTTCCGGTGGCAAGCTTCTCCCAAAGCGTCCAGGCACCGCCGTCGGTCTTTCCGTTGAGGACAGGAGCCGAGTCCATGGACCCGAGGCTGGAAGCCTCAGTCATCGAACCCAGAGTAACGATCACGAAGTCCTTATTGCCAACTTCAACCTCGCCTGAGCGACCGTTCCGCGTGTACACGATGCTCTCCACAGACTTGCGGCCGACCTCCTCACGCAAGACAAGATCGGTGACGCGGGTGTTCAACTCGAATCGTACTCCACGCTCCTCGAGCCATTTCTGGAGCGGACGAACCATGGAGTCGTACTGGTTGTAGACCGTTCGCATGATCCCCTTGAGATGGTTGAATCCGGCGACCATGTGCGTAAACCGAAGCAGATAGCGTCTGAACTCGACAGCGCTATGCCAGGGCTGGAATGCGAATGTCGTGCACCACATCAACCAGAAATTCGTCTGAAAGAACGAAGAGTCGAACTCATCGGCGATGGTGCTCCTGCCGAGCATTCCCTCAGGTTCCGCTGCCACACGCTCCAGATTAAGGATGTGCTTTTCGCTCAAGCCAAATTCGGGGCCGTCGATTCTCTGTCCTCTGCGCACGAGACGGGACTTCGACGAGGTCTTCATGGTCTCGTTCCAGTCGAAGATTTCCTGAGTGACGGTCTTGCCTCCATCCAACGTCGGAATCGATGAGAACAGGCCATAGGTGCAGAGGTACTTACTCTCGATCATCCTCCCGCCGCGAAGCACATAACCGTCCTGCGGGGATCCGGCGCCGTCAAGACTGCCGCCTAAGCAATCAAGTTGCTCCAGGATGACGATGTTGTGGCCGGGGACATCTGCGTCCCGGATGAGAAAAGCAGCGGCGGCGAGGGAGGCGATACCGCCACCGATGAGATAGATTCTCGTATCGTCGTGCTGGGCAGATCTATGGTCTTCCATAAAGAGTCCTCTCAGCTACTTCGCCCGCTCGCATCAGAAGAGGGGCAAGCATCGATTACTCCGTTGTGCAGTTCCTCAAAAACATCAGGAGGCTATGGATTGCTTTGTCTGGTTGTCGTCAATCCGGATCGTACCCCAGTTCGCGGACGCGGTTAACGATTTGCCCATAGACTGATTCGGTGAGCTGAGAAGAACGGCTGAGGATCCAGAGGTATTTCCGATCAGGTTCTCCGACGATCGCATAGCTGTAATCGGGCGCCAAGTCGACAATCCAGTAATTTCCTGAGAACGGCCAGAAGAATGTGACCTTAAGCTTGGCATTCGTCCTCTTGTCCACGACACTAGCCGTGCCCTTTGACCTCTTCACCTGTCCGTCTGCTTTTCGACACTCGTTCACAACCTCGATCTTGCCGCCGGAAAGCTGAGAGTAGGTTGCGGTCACATCGGACACGCAGTCCTTTTCGAAGCGCGTGGGATACCGTGCGATCTCATACCAGCGGCCAACATACCGTGTCAGATCGACGTGAGAGACCGTTTGCAGCGATGCCTTCGATCCCGCGAAGGCTATCTTGCCGACGACAACAGCAACTCCGAGAAGTAAAAGTGCACTCATCCGCATGGAGTGGGATCCCCAGAGCTGCGAAGGATTACGCCTGTCACCGTGTACATTGTGCCCTCCAGTTCGTTCCTCATGCTCGGCTTCATCTAGGTCTCCGTCTTCTTGCTGACGAGATGGTATGTAGTCTGCGGACTTAAGCCACCAGTATGATTTTCCCAATCCCGCCCTTTTCAGCCATTGGGTCCGCATACCGGATGTCTGACAGTTTGAATTGTCGTCGGATGGGAATCGAGAATTTGCCGGCTGCGACCTCGTATGCGAGTTGTTCAAGTCTTGAAGAATCAGGTTGGGCAAAGATTTCCTCGACGCGCAGATCGCGCCCGTTGGCCGCTTCGGGCTTACCTAGAACGGTTGCCAGTACTCCATTTTTCTTGATGTGCGGGATGAGTGAGACAATGACCTCATGCCCAACCGTATCAGCGACGGCGTCAACTTCCTTTAGGCTGGCGATCTCGGATTTACTATCTAAGGCCAGTATTCTGTCGGCACCGAGACCTTCTGCCTCTTTCTTTTGCGTGGAGCGCACTCCCGCGATTACATGCGCTCCGTGTTGTCGAGCGACATGCACCGCGGTGCGCCCGACTCCTCCCACGGCTCCGGTGATCAACACCGTTTCGCCAGATCTCGGTCTGATCCCCTTCTCAATGAGTTGAGCTCCGGTAAGAACCACGAGGGGAAGTGCCGCCGCTTGCTCAAAGCTAAGGTCCGAAGGAATGAGAGCCAACTCGTCTGCCTTGCACAGAACGTATTCAGCATAGGCATGATTCACGAGACCAAAGACACGGTCCCCGATATTTCTGGTTTTGACTCCATCTCCCAGGCCGACCACTTCGCCTGCAAGGTCACGACCTAGGATTGCTGGGAACTGCAAAGGCATGAACGCCTTCAGATCGCCGCGACGGAGTTTCCAGTCGATGGGGTTGATGCTGGTCGCCGACATTCTGACCAACACCTCTCCCGGTCCCGGTTTAAGGTCGGGGGTGTCCCCGTAGAAAAGCTGGTTCACGTCACCGTAGCCGCGCGCTAGAACTGCTTTCATCAGTAGGATTCCTCCTCTTGGAGTTGCCAATACCTTGATCGGTATCACTAAGTCCCGACTTCGTGCACCGGGCAATGCAGAGCGATGAAGGCGACGCGGCTCATTATTGTGCCATGTCGCTTTGGGGTACCCACAGTCTCTTTAAAGTGGTGTACACCAAATCAAGTCTCAAGCCTCATGCCTGAGATTGGCTGATCAATTCTGATCAGTATGGCAAACGAGGTTGGGCGACCCTATGAAAGGAGCAAAGGGGGCAATTAAGTGGGTTTAATTCGGGATCTGATGGCGTTCGGGGTCGCAGCGGACGCAGAAGCGTATGTCCAAGGCGTGCTTCGTGGAGGTGTCATGGTCTTCGCAACGGGTCTCGGCGAAAAGGCAGACAAAGCCGCCAAGATTATGAACTGCCACGGTGCGGTAGAGATCGAAAAGATCAGCGCGCCACGCCCAGCGCTTCCGAACGCGGAGATCGGTGAGGAGACTCCAGTTCGAGATCCTTCGACTCAAACTGGCAGCGTGCGTTCCCCCGGTACCGGTGCTTGCCTGTTTGTTTGGTAGTTTCTTCGCGAAACAGATGTTTGGGAAATCGCATCCCGAATAGAAGAGGAGGTTCGAGAATTGTGAAGACCGTCGGAACGTCTGCAACGATCCCGGAGTCTCGATTGAGCAAACAGATCGCAACAAACGACGATGCTGCGGCCAATGAGGAAGAGGTTGATGAGCAAATTGAAGAAGATAACGTGGAGAAGGCAGCACGTGAAAATGAAACACGCGTCCCGGCCCCAATCATGACAGGCAACAAACAGATCGAAAGTGCCGACGATGCTGTGGCCTCAAGGGAAGAGGTTGAAGAGCAAGCCGAGGAAAAGTGCATAAATAAGGCAGCCTTTGAAGATGGAATCAGCACGGCTTCAGCCAAAGAGTATATCCGGCGAAAACGGACCCATGATTAACGAGACGCTGGAGCCGCGTGACAAGATACAAACAGTTACCTCCAGCACGTTTCCCCGGCTGGTTCTAGAGGCAGAGGGACCAATCGTGGTTGAGTTCATGTCTTACGGATGCGAACACTGCCGAGCGCTCGAGCCAGTTCTGGAGCAGGTGGCAGAAATGGTGAAACCCCAGGAGAGGATCTTCAGGGTTAACATCGCAGTGGAGCGGGATCTCGCCGGCAGCTACCAGATTCAGGGCACGCCCACCTTGGTCATGTTTCTTAATCAGAGCGAAGTTGGACGAGTCGAGGGACCATCCCCGACAGTATCCAGTGTCCTGACAGCAGTGACGCAGCCCTTTGAGTCATGAACGGAGGCCAAGTGACGATGATGCAGAAGCAGCCTAAGCCAGTTCTTCTATTCAATGACGAATGCGCTGTCTGCCGCCATATCGGGCATTGGGTGCAAAGGTCGGCGCAGAGCAAATCGGGCGAAACGAGCATCATCGTACAACCCATTGGTGACGACCCCGGGATGCTTCGGTCGCTCAATCCTGATCTCGATATCTGGGATGCGTATGCGACGATCCATGTCCTCATGCCCGATGGCTCGATGAGGCTTGGAGGTGAAGCCGTCGCGGAGACTCTAAGGAATTTGCCCAACACAAAATGGTTCGCGTGGAGTTTTGCCACCACCATATTCGGGTTCCGGCCATTTCAAGTCATACTCAACGTGGCCTACGCCATCCTGGCGGATGTGCGACCTCTTTTCGGCTGTGAGAGTTGCGGGAAGCCGAAAGTGCTGCGACCCATCGAGTGGGTGACGAAATGGGCGAAGGATCTACTTGGTGGGAGTCCTCAACCGAGCCCGACCCCGCATTTCAGTTCGCTTTCGGCCGCGAGACGTCGACCGCTAGCGGCCCCGGGAGAGCATCTTCCGCAAGCGCGTCACTTCTGACGTTCGGACAGCTCAGTCTGATTCCGCCCGGCAAGTTTCCAGTGCTAGCAACGTCGACATCCTCCGACCGAGTGAATGAGGAAGGAGGAGGTCTGCTTATGCCCACGACAGCTCTCGCGGAAGCCACACCGCTGAATTCTCCCGGCAATCCATCCGAAGTCACATTGGCCGATAAATCTGGACTAACGACGCAGGAGACTCAGAGCCGCCTCGAAACGGTGGGGAGTCCCGACCCAAACTATAACAGCGTGCTGACACGGAAACTGTTCCCTATTGCTGAGTGTCTGTGGGAATGCACGTGGCCTCATGACATAGCACACGATCAACCTCGTCGGCCCAGGCATTCGCGAGAGCTACCTTGAGGGCGTCATCGCTTTTCCAGAGTGCTTACGATGCTGTTTTGACCTCTCACGGTGAGCAAAACCGCACAGATTCCGCATCACCGTGGGACGATACTATCTGCGAGACTCCCGGGCGGCGCCCCGCCGCGATGCGAATTGCCGTCGGCATGCTCCAGCCTGGCGAGGTCTAACAGTCGTTAGACGGAGGAATCATCGCGGCGCGAGAACTTGGGCGGATAAATCATTGGACTCTCTGAGCCGTGGTTGCTCGAAAATGCCCAAAATGACGATGCAGTCCAGCTGCACGGTTGGTCCTATCCGGAGCAACCGCTGATTTTCTGGGGCATCATGCGTTTGGGATGAGGCCAGTGCGGACGATCAAATGAGGAGCGAAGCACCTTCTTCCAGTCACGGCGCGGTCGTTGCGGTGCGCGGCAGTGTCGTCGATGTGCGCTTTGACCGCCGCTTGCCGCCGATTTTTTCCGTGCTGCGCGCCGGAGCGGACCGGGAGATTGTCGTCGAAGTGATGACGCAGCTTGATGCATCTCGCGTGCGAGGCATTGCCTTAACGCCCACGCAAGGGTTGGCCCGAGGAATGCCGGTCGAGGACACGGGCACTCCTCTGCAAGCGCCAGTCGGCAAGACGATTATCTCGCGTATGTTCGACGTGTTCGGTCATACCATCGACCGCCAGCCTGCGCCTACCGGCGTGCAGTGGCGGACCGTCCACCGCGCGCCGCCGCCGTTATCCGAACGCTCCACCAAGTCTGAGGTTTTCGAGACGGGCATCAAGGCCATCGATGTGCTCGTGCCGCTCGAGCGCGGCGGCAAGGCGGGTTTGTTCGGAGGCGCGGGTGTCGGCAAGACGGTGTTGCTCACGGAAATGATCCACAACATGATCGGCCATCAGAAAGGGATCAGCATCTTCTGCGGGATCGGGGAACGCTGCCGCGAAGGCGAAGAGCTCTACAGCGCCATGAAAGCAGCCGGCGTGCTTCCCAACATGGTCATGGTCTATGGCCAGATGAATGAGCCGCCGGGCAGCCGTTTTCGTGTCGGCGATGTGGCGCTGACGATGGCTGAGTATTTTCGCGACGACGAGCATCGCGACGTTCTGTTGTTGATCGATAACATTTTTCGCTTCATTCAGGCCGGCATGGAAGTATCCGGCCTGATGGGCCAGATGCCATCGCGTCTCGGATATCAACCTACGATGAGTACGGAATTGTCGGGGCTGGAGGAGCGCATCGCCAACACCCATGCTGGAGCCATCACATCCATCCAGGCGGTGTATGTACCAGCGGACGATCTGACCGATCCGGCGGCGGTGCATGTGTTTTCGCATCTCTCGGCGTCGATTGTGCTCTCGCGCAAACGGGCGAGCGAAGGGCTTTATCCGGCGATTGACCTGCTCCAATCCAGCTCGAAAATGGCGACGCCCGGCATCGTCGGCGACCGGCATTACAAACTGGCGCAGGAAATCCGGAAGACTCTGGCGCAGTACGAGGCGCTCAAGGATATCGTCGCAATGCTCGGTTTGGAACAGCTCTCGCCGGAAGATCGCGACGCGGTCGCTCGCGCCCGGCGGCTGGAGCGGTTTCTCACGCAGCCGTTCTTCACCACCGAGCAGTTTAGCGGGATTAAGGGGAAGCTCGTCAGCCTCAAAGACTCGCTCGATGGCTGCGAACGCATTCTAAAAGATGAGTTCAAGGATTACCCGGAGAGTGCGCTCTACATGATCGGGGCGATTGGCGAGGCGAAGAAACCGGAGCCGAAAACGAAACCGAAGAGCGAGACGAAAACAGAGCCGAAAATCGAGCCGAAAGCAGAAGAGAAATCCGCGCCGAAAACCGAAGCGAAGACAGAATCGACAACCGAACCGAAAACAGAATCGAAAACAGAGCCCAAAACCGAGCCAGCGAAGGCCCATGAATCTTAAAATCCTGCTCCCGTTCGAGGTTTTCGCGGAGAAGACGGATGTGTCGCGCATCGTGGCCGAGACTCGCGAGGGATCGTTCGGAATCTTGCCCCACCGCCTCGACTGCGTTGCGGCGCTTGCGCCCGGAATCTTGACTTACGAAACGAAAGAGGACGGAACGGTTTACCTCGCCGTCGATGAAGGCGTGCTGGTCAAAGCTGGCGCGGATGTGATGATCTCAGTGCGCCACGCCATCGGCGGAACGGATCTTGGCCAACTGCATGAGGCGGTGAAACGCGAGTTTCTGACGCTCGACGAAAGCGAGCGCCACGTTCGCGCCGCGGTTGCCAAAATGGAAAGCGGCCTTATCGTCCGTTTTGCGGAGTTTGAACATGAGCGGTGAGCTGACAAATCAGCCCTCGAAAGAGGAGCCGGAATTCGTCAGGCAGGTGGCCGCGAAGGCTGCCCGCAAGCTCAGG
>Ga0224558_1002451_pt1 | contig 16925 bp, 6 predicted proteins | sample 714S32024metaG_FD_180682 | JGI IMG/M metagenome (GOLD analysis project Ga0224558, IMG submission 180682) | Peat soil microbial communities from Stordalen Mire, Sweden - 717 S3 20-24 | ecosystem: Environmental > Terrestrial > Soil > Wetlands > Peat | place: Sweden: Norrbotten County, Stordalen... | reverse complement strand
GAGCATCTGGGGCAATTTGCCGAAGGCAACCGGCGAGTTCGCGGCCACGAACGCGGCGCTCTTCACCGGCGTCACGTTTTGCGACGGCTTCGGCAACACGATCCCGTGGGCGGCCTCGAGCACCGAGCACCCGCGCATCGGCGCATTGAGCAAGCATCCCTATCCCGGCGTGAAGACGTTCTCGTCATCGAACCTGGCCGGCGGCACGATGATCAACGCGCTGTTCGGCCAGGAGAACCGCACGAACTTCATGCCCACCTACACCAGCGCCTTCATTGACTATCCGACCGCCGCGCTCCAGACCGAGACGCAAATCCGCGACATGTCGCCCATCACCACGGACATCTACGGCACGCCGCATGGCCGCTATGCCCGCAAGGTCAACGGCCAGATCGCGCCCGTGGAATGCTGGATGACCGAGACCGGCATCGCGCCGAACGAATGGGGCATCACCGACCCGGCCGCCGGCTGGCAACTCAAGGCCAAGGCCGCACTGCGGCTCTTCCCCATCTTCATCAACAAGGGCGTGACCGCGCTCTACTGGTTCAACACCGGCAACAGCGGCGCCGGCAGCGACGACCGGTGGCTGGGCGCCTGTTACGACGGCTTCCTCAAATACGCGGGCACCAATTCGGTTTACCCGGCCAACGATGAGCCGTTCACTTCGCCGTGGTTGAAAGTTGTGGGACGCGTCAGCGCCCGCATCGGTCTGAACCTCGATCCGGCCTTCGCCACCAACCCGCTTCCCGAGGATGCCGTCACTCGCCCGCTCGCCGTCGAGAGCATCAGCGATGCGCACGGCCACTTTCAGTTCGCCGGCGACGGGACTGCGGCGCATCCGAATCTCTACAACCGCGAGTTGCTCGCGATCCTTCCGTTCCAGGCAAATCCGAGCCGCTTTGTCATCGCCTTTTACGTCCAGACCCGTGATATGCGGAGCAACCTTCCGCCCGAGAACTACACGGTCGTGCTGCGCGGCCTGAACGCCACCAACGCCAACATCACCGCCTACGACCCGATGAGCGATGCCGCGCTGCCCGTGACGGCCACACTGCTCAACCGCTCGCGCGCGTCTCTGGACCTCAGCGCAGCGGACTATGCTCGTCTGCTCATTATTGAGGAAACGGCCACGCCGGCGCCGGTCCGGCTCAAGGCCGAAGCGGGCAACCGGTGCGTGGCGTTGAGTTGGCCGGCAGTGGCTGGCGCGGCGGGCTACCATGTTTATCGCGCCACCGGGGCCGGGCCTTTCACACACATCGCCAGTCGTGTGACCCGTCCGTGGTTCCTAGACTCGGACGTCGCCGCCGGCGTGACCAACCGCTACGTCGTGAGCGCCGATGGTCCGCGCGGCGAGAGCGTCGACTCGCCGGAAGGGACAGTCGTATCCACCATAATCCCGCGCGGATTTGGGACCAATCTCACAACCACGCCAGGTTGGCCGTTTGCCAATGGGTCAGGGAATTAAATGGTCGAGTAGAGCGGAGGCGCGAACATGATTAGGCCAATGGCTTCCAAGGTATCTGCCCTTTCGAGCGTCGTGGCAAAAGGTCATCAGGCCATCCACTTCGTTTCCTCCACCCCCTCTATTCATTCCGTACGGCGGGTTTTCCCCAGTACGGTTGGAAGCCAGCCTCGTCGCTCCGCGCCCTTCCGCAGCCGTTCCCGGCGGCGTTTCACGCGGAGCCTGCGTTCCTTTCCGTATCTGGCTCAGAGTCCAGATGTATCGGTTCGCGGCTGTGCCCACAGGCCCTTGGCTCAGCACGGTTTATTATCCCCGCGCCTGCAAACGCTACTACGGCCTGATGCGCCGGTCTGACGAACTCCGTCCAGCTTGGGCCTGCTCAGCTTGCTCCAGGCGGTCTTTGCCCTCGCGGGCCGTTCGCCTCACCTTCCCTTCTTTGGCTGTCGTTTACGGCAGAGCTTGCCCCAACCAGGGTCTCCCCTGGTCGGAGTCTGCTATTACTACTCGGCCCAACCATCCATTGCCGAGGCAGGACTTTCACCTGCGAGGATGCCCTAGGTTGAAGGCTGCACATAGGAATTTGGTTTTGGGCGCGCCCGCTTGTACTTGACGCTGCGCGGGTGAAATGATATTTTGTTGGCACTACAAGAATGCAGTTTTGAGGAACTCCATGAGGGAATTTTGCCAACAACCTCAAAAGACTGTAGAAGATCGGTGTGATATGGCATTGCACATTGGCACCTCGGGCTGGAGTTACAATCATTGGGCAGGCGTTCTCTACCCTCTGCATACGCCGGTCCACGCCCGGCTTGGGTTTTACGTTGCTCGCTTCCCGACCGTAGAGATCAATTCCACATTTTACCGGTGGCCGAAGACAGCGACGTTTCAATCCTGGCAGAAACGACTGCCGTCAGGTTTCCTGATGAGCGTCAAAGCGCCACGGGTTCTCACCCACAACAAGCGACTCCTTAAACCCGAGAGTTGGCTCGAACGGGTGGCTAGCGATCTGTGGCACCTGGGGGATAAATTCGGTGTGCTTCTCGTCCAACTCTCCCCGCTCTTCGGCTATGACTATGCGCGACTGGAGTACTTCCTAGCCCAGGTGCCAGATGGGATCAGGGTTGCGGTCGAATTCCGGCATCCGAGTTGGCACGGGGAGGAAATATTTCAATTGCTGGAAAGGCGCGGGGCCGCTTACTGCGTTATGAGTGGGTCGAGGCTGCCGTGCATCTTGCGCGCTACAGCGCCTTTCGTTTATGTGCGGCTTCATGGGCCAGATCACGAGCATCTTTACGGCGGATCCTATTCTGATGACGATCTGCGCTGGTGGGCGGATCGATTACGGGAATGGCAGGCGCAACAACTGGATGTTTTCGTCTACTTCAATAATGATTTCGGGGGCAACGCGGTGCGCAACGCCGGCACAATGCGCGCGCTGCTTGGCTTGTAGCACCAGGTAAGATCCAAAGCGACAGTCCTCACTACTGACACAACGGCAACACTTCCTGAACTTGAGGCTGCGTTTCTGGGGGCTCATTCAGCAAGTTGGAAACGCAGGTCCAAGTGCCCATCTGCAAGCGCGCCGCGATCCACTTTGATTTCATATATCCTCCCGCTGGTCCCCACGGTTCATCACATGATACATTGCCCCGGGATATTCAATGCGCAGCTTGCGCGACATGAGCAACCCTTACCAACACGTCCCGGAAGTGTCAATGGTGAGGACTGACACTTGTAAGAAAGTGACCATGAACGTTGCGTTAGTGCGGTTGACATTGGTCAGCAGCATCGAGAACGTCCCGACCGCGTAAGGCCCGGTCGGCTGCGGATCTGGTGTGAGCAATGCATTCGTCGGCGTGCGGTAGAAACGCTGGCTGAACGCCGACGCGTTGGTGTCCACGAAACCCAGCGCGTTCAGCGCCGTGTTCGAGCGTTGCAAAGTTGCCAGCGGCGCCCAATCCACCAGGTTCGACGAGGCATCCAGCGGGTACAGGTCGTAGTATGGCGCGAAGGTCGCGGTCGTTTCGCCCGCGAAGCGCAAACTGACGGAGCGGTCGGGTTGAACTTGGATGCCACGAAAGCCATGCGGCGCGGCGACAAAGACTTTGAGCTCCGCCACCTGGCTGGTGACGGAGCCGGAGGCATTGGTGATGATTACCGAGTACCAACCCGACGAAGGAGGTTGGAGATTCGACAACGGGAACGAACTGCTGTTGCGGCCGTTCATGGGTATGCCATTCGACAGCCATTGGTAGCCGAACGGCCCTGTCCCGCTGACGCCGACTGAAAAAGTGGCGGAGCCGGAGACGTTAACGAACTGGTTGACTGGCTGGGTGGTGATGACCGGTTGGGCCACGGCGCTACTCGTGGCCGCCAGGAACAGGCCGATCGCCACGAGGCTGAGTCTGGTCAACGAAACACTCGCAAACCATTTGGTTTTGGTCGTTTTCATAAAGTTACTTTCTCGTTTTACGTTGGATTTGGTTTCTCAGTTCAATGCTTGTCCTTCGTCACCTCCGCAGGCCGGTATCGGAGACGATTGTCAGCGCACCTGGGCGCGGTAGAATTGGGAACCCAGGGACGGGTTGGGGTTGACAAAGGAATTCGTCCCGCCCCCGAGGAGACAGGTGCCGACGACCTCCCACTGGGATAAATCGCCCGAAGACTGGATATTCACCGCCAGGCCGGGAAGACCCGTGATCCCAAAACCGAATTGGCCGGCGCTCAGGCTGGGCGGCTGTAAAATCGGCGCCGGTACGGAGCTGGCGGGAAATCCTTCCCGGATCGTGAAGTTGCCATAGTCCGACACATACAAATTGCCCGCGCTGTCCACCGCCACACCAGATTGACCATTAAACCGCGCGGCGCTCCCTGTCCCGTCTATCTCGGCAATATAGCCCGCCAGTCCGGCCAGGGTCGTCACCACCCAATTCGTTCCAACCGGCGTTACTTTCCGCATCGTGTCGTTGAGTTCGTCCGACACATAGAGGTTGCCCGCGCTGTCCAACGCCACGCTGACGGGCCAACTAAACCGCGCGGTGCGATTCGTCCCGTCCGTACTGCCGGCATTGCCCGCCAGTCCGGCTAGCGTGGTCACCACCCAATTCGTTCCGACCGGCGTCACTTCTCGGATCGTGTTGTTGGCTGAGTCCGCCACATAGACATTGCCGTTCGTGTCCACCGCCACGCCGTGAGGATAATAAAAGCGCGCGGCGCTATTCGTCCCGTCTGCACTACCATGATTGCCCGCCAGTCCGGCCAGGGTCGTCACCACCCAATTCGTTCCGACCGGTGTAACTTTCCGGATCGTTGCGTTTTGTTCGTCCCCCACATAGAGGTTGCCGACGCTGTCCACCGCCACGCCGGTTGGGCCGTGAAACCGCGCGCCGCTGTTCGTCCCGTTCGCGCTGCCAGCACTGCCCGCCAGTCCAGCCAGTGTCGTCACCACCCAATTCGTTCCAACCGGTGTCACTTCCCGGATCGTGTTGTTGCCATAGTCCGCCACATAGAGGTTGCCGGCGCTGTCCACCGCCAGCCAAGCAGGTTCATTAAACCGCGCGGCGCTATTCGTCCCGTTTGCGCTGCCCGCACTGCCCGCCCGTCCGGCCAGCGTCGTCACCACCCAGTTCGCGCCCACCGGTGTCACTTTACGGATGATGTTGTTTCCATCGTCCGCCACATAGACGTTGCCGTTCGTGTCCACCGCCACGCCGCCAACCCCGTTAAACCGCGCGGCGCTCCCTGTCCCATCCGTGCTGCCTGCACTATTTCCCGCCAGTCCAGCCAGCGTCGTCACCACTTCCGCCGGCGTCACTTTGCGGATCGTGTTGTTACCTGTGTCCGCCACATAGAGGTTGCCCGCGGTGTCCACCACCACGCCGCAAGGAAAATAAAACCGCGCGGCGCTCCCCGTCCCGTTATTCGTGCCAGAACTGCCCGCCAGTCCGGCCAAGGTGGTCACCAGGCCCGTCGACGTCACTTTCCGAATCGTGTTGTTGCCTGAGTCCGCCACATAGATATTGCCGTTCGTGTCCACCGTCACGCCGTAAGGATAATAAAACCCACTCGCCAGGGTCGTCACCAGGCCCGCCGGCGTCACCTTGCGGATCGCGCTGTTATACGAGTCCGCCACGTAGACGTTGCCGTTGGTCGCCACCGTCAGGCCGAAAGGAAAATAAAACCGCGCGGCGTTCCCCGTCCCATTCGCGCTGCCAGGACTGCCGGCCAGTCCAGCCAAGGTCGTCACCACCCAGTTCGTTCCGACTGGCATCACTTCACGGATCGTGTGGTTGCCGGTGTCCGCCACATAGAGGTTGCCTGCGCCGTCCACCGCCACGGCAGCAGGTTCATTAAACTGCGCGCCGTTCCCCGTCCCGTCATTCGTGCCGGCACTGCCGGGCAATCCGGCCAGGGTCGTCACCACCCAATTCGTTCCGACCGGCGATACTTCCCGGATCGTGTGGTTGCCGGTGTCCGCCACATAGAGGTTGCCTGCGCCGTCCACCGCCACACCGTTAGGAAGATAAAACCGCGCGGCGCTCCCGGTGCCGTCATTGGTGCCGGTGCAACCCGCCAGTCCGGCAAGTGTCGTCACCACGCCCGCTGGCGACACTTTGCGGATCGTGTTGTTGGCTGTATCCGCCACATAGACATTGCCCACGCTGTCCATCGCCACGCTGCCAGGAAACGCGAACTGCGCAGCGTTCCCCGTCCCGTCCGCGCTGCCATAGCCGGCGCTCCCGGCGATAGTGATGAAGGTATAGGGCGTGGCGTAATTGGCCTGGCCGAGGGCGGCCAGAGGCAGGATGGCCAGCCACAGCAGGACGCCCGGCAAAATCCCGGCCAGCCGCCGGAAAAGATTATTGGGTTTCATCATGTATCCTCTGCCGAACCAGCGTCCGGCGGGATTTAATATAGCAGTGTTCCTTTTCATAGTCTGTGATCCTTCGTTTTCAATTGGTTCGCCGACCGGGAGGATACCCTCGCCCTTGCCGTCCTGGGCCCGGGGCTCTCTTGGCGTCCCCTCTTGCCCTCTCTGTTTGTTCAAAGCTCATAGCGCCGCATCAGTTTCCCACGCCCACGCGATAGAAGTACGGGCCGGAGCCGACCGCATTGGTGTCTGTGTAACTGGTCGTGCCAGCTTGGCCAACGATGTTGCTTTGGATGGTGGAGAAGGCCGGTTGCGCCGCCAGATTGGTGCCGCTTTGGAGATAATACGTTCGCGTGTTCACGCTCTCCCAAGTCACAACCAACCCCGCCGGACTATTGGTTTTAACGGGCGCCAGCATTTTCAACACCGACAGGGCGTTGGTGGGATTCAAGCCGGCGACCCAATCCTGGTAAACGTTCATTCCGGTGCCGTCGAAGTCGGCGTGATCCGCCGAACCGTCGGTCGGCAGGCCATATTGCTGGAGCCACGCATAGGAAATGAGTGAAGTCGGTGTTTGATATTCATAAGCCCCGATGTCCACCGTGCCGAAGACGATGCGGGGATTGCCGTCCAGGTCGGTGCTGCCGACGACATAGGCGTTGTTGCCAGAGTTGATGGAGGGGGAGTTGGATTGCAGGCGCAGATTTCCATTCGCCTGGTCAACGAACAGCGGCGCGTTGGTGATGTTGCCGATACCGTTGGTGGGCATGGGCGTCGTGCAACAATAGGTGAGAACTCCGCCGTTCTGGTCTTGATAGTAGTTGGCCCCGTTCGTGGCGGTGTTGAAATAGACGATGCAGTTGTTCAGGGTGCTATCATACGCCCCGGCGCCCCAGATTGCCGAGTTGCCGGTTAACGTGCAGTTGTTCAGTGTGGAACTGCCAGCCGCGCCGCCGTAGTAAGCCGAGTTGCCGCTCAACGTGCAGTTGTTAAGCGTGCAGCCATCGGCCCCGCCGTCCCAGTTTGCCGAGTTGCCGGTTAACGTGCAGTTGTTCAGTGTGGAACTGGCAGCCGCGCCGCCGTAGTAGGCCGAGTTGCCGGTCAACGTGCAGTTGTTCAGCGTGGAATCGGCAGCCCCGCCGCCGCCCTCCCAAGCCGAGTTGCCGGTCAACGTGCAATTGTTGAGCGTGCTGTCGCAGGCCCCGCCACCTTGGAAGTCAGCCGAGTTGCCGCTCAGTGTGCAGTTGTTCAGCGTGCTCTCATACGCCCCGCCGCCGTAGGGAGCAGAGTTAGAGGTCATGGTGCAGTTGTTGAGTGTGCCGCCGTAGGCCCCGCCACCGACATTTGCCGAATTGCCGCTGAGCACGCAATTGGAGAGCACGGCGCTCGCGGATTCGCAGTACACCCCTCCGCCGCTGCCGGCCACACCCACACCATTGGTCAATGTCAAGCCTACCATCGCCGCGTCGTTGGTGAGGTAAAGGCAGCGCGCCGTGCCGGAGCCATTTATCACCGTGACCTCCGGGCCGTTGACGCTGCGCACCGTCACTGGCTTGGTCACTGCTAGCACCGTCTTGTAAACTCCGTTGCTGACGAGCACCAGCGCCCCGGGTACCGATGCGGCATCCACCGCGTCTTGGATGTTGTTGGCCGCTGTGGCCCAGGAGCTATAGGGCGCCACAGGCGAGGTGCTGCTCAAGGCGACGTAATGCACCGGCGGGGCCATTACGTGGACCGTAACGCTTGCCGCCACCCCGCCAGGATAGGTGTCGTTATAGGCATGGAGAATCACCGGGTAATCCCCCGCTGCCGTCCAGGCATGGGAGGCATAGGGACGGTTGCTCACCACGGTGCCGTCGCCGAAATCCCAGATGCTGGCGCTGGTGCGGCCGAGAATCTGTGCGGTGAAGCTCGCGGCGAACCCTGTGGCCACGTTCGTGTAATCGGCCAGAATGGCCACACACAATGGTCCGGTCACCGCCCCAGCGTGGTATTCATCACAGCCGATGGATGGCGGGTTGGCCCAGGCTTCGCCGTCGATGTCGGTGCCGCTGGCGTACCTCGCGCTGCCCGCCCCGATGCAGGGGGATTCGGCACTCAGATGCGACGTGCTGGCCAGTTGCGGGTCGGCACTGATGTTGCCGACACCGTTGGTGGGCATGGGCGTGGTGCAACAGTAGTTGAGCGTGCTGGAAGGATCATAGTTGCCCCCCTTGTTGAAATAGCAAATGCAGTTGTTGAGCGTGCAGGGCTGGTAACCGTCGCTGTACACCCCGCCACCAGAATTCTTTGCCGCGTTGCCGGTCAACGTGCAGTTGTTTAGCATGCAAGGGTTATAATAGTCGCCATAGGCCCCGCCGCCAACCCAAGCCGAATTGGCGGTCAGCGTGCAGTTGTTCACCCTGCCGCCATATGCCCCGCCACCCTGGCTGCCAGCCGAGTTGCCGCTCAACGTGCAGTTGCTCAGTGTCCCGCCAACAAAGCCGCCGCCGCCCCAATCGGCGGAGTTGCCGGTCAATGTGCAATTGTTCAGTGCGCCGCTATATGCCCCGCCACCGTCGTAGCCAGCCGAGTTGCCGGTCAGCGTGCAGTTGTTCAGCGTGCTGTACGAGGCCCCACCGCCGGAGTTGGCCGAGTTGCCCGTTAGCGTGCAGTTGTTGAGCGTGCCGCCAAAGCCCCCACCGCCGTAACCCCCGCCCTCACCGTTGTCCACAGCCGAGTTACCACTCAGCACGCAATTGGACAGCACGGCGCTGGTGGATTCGCAATAGACCCCGCCCCCGATGCCGGCCACGCCATTGGTCAAGGTGAAGCCCACCAACGTCGCAGCATTGGTGAGATAGACACATCGCATGTAGCCATTGGTCGCACCGGGCATTTGACCCTGAATAGCGGTCACCCCGGGACCGTTCACACTGCGCACGGTGAGCGGTTTGTCCACCGCCACCTGGTTGGTCGCGCCGTCCCCTGGTGAAGGGGTTGTCCGCCCGCCGGCCGCATAAGTCCCATTGGTCACCAAAACTGTGCCGCCCGCTACCGCCACATCCACTGCATCCTGGATGTTCGTGGCTGCTGTCGCCCAGGAGGTGTAGGGCGCGATCGGATTGCCACTGGTGGCAGCGACATAATGTAGGTCTTCCACGACGTGAACCGTCACCGTCGCGCTCACCCCGCCCGGATAGCTTTCGTTGTAGGCCCACAACGCCACGAGGTAATCCCCCGGCGCCGTCCAGATGTGTGAAGCATAAGGCTGGTTGACCTCCACGAAACCATCGCCGAACTCCCACAAGCTCAGGTCGGTCCGGCCCTCGATGAACGCCGTCAAACCCACGGGGAAGCCTGTGGCCACGTTCGTAAAGGTTGCCGTCAGGTTCACCGTCAAGGGTCCCGTCACCGCCCCGGCGTGGTATTCATCGCAGCCGATGGACGGCGGGTTCGCCCAGGCTTCGCCATCAATGTCGGGGCCGCTGATGTACGTCGCGCTGCCCGCCCCGCGGCAGGGTGATTCGGCACTCAGATGCGAGGCGCTGGCCAGTTGCGGATCAGCACTGATGTTACCGACACCGTTGGGGGGCATGGGCGTCGTGCAACAGTAGTTGAGCGTGCTGGAGATGTCATAGTTGCCCCCGTTGGGGTCCGTGTTGAAATACACGATGCAGTTGTTCAGCGTGCAAGAATAGGCCCCGCCACCGTCGTCCGAAGCTGAGTTCCCGGTCAACGTGCAGTTGTTCAACGTGCAGGGCTGGGAAGAGTCGCTATACGCCCCGCCGCCGACACCGCCAGAATAGTTGCCATAGGAGTCATAGTAACCGTTGGCCGTATTCGCGGCCAACGCGCAGTTGTTGAGCGTGGAATCGACAGCCCCGCCGCCGGAGTTAGCCGAGTTGTCGGTCAACGTGCAGTCGTTCAACGCGCAATTGTAGGCCCCGCCGCCGACACCGCCAGCATAATCGTCATAGCCAACAATGACGATATGCTGACCATTGGCCGTGTTCGGCAGGCTGTCAGGGTTGTCCGGCGCGACTTGGCAACCGCAACAACTGCACTCATAGTAACCGTTGGCCGTGTTGGCCGTCAACGCGCAGTTGTAGAGCGTGGAATAGGCAGCCCCGCCGCCGGAGTTGGCCGAGTTGCCAAGCAACGTGCAGTTGTTCAACGTGCAATTGTAGGCCCCGCCGCCGGCACCGCTAACATAATACGGATAACCGTCAAGGATGCTGCGAGCCCAGTGACCGTTGGCCGTGTTGCCCGTCAACGTGCAGTTGTTGAGCGTGCCGCCATAGGCCCCACCGCCAACACTGGTTGCCGAGTTGCCGCTCAGCACGCAATTGAGCAGCACGGCGCTGGCGGATTCGCAGTACACCCCTCCGCCATTCCCGGCCTGGCCATTGGTCAAGGTGAAGCCCACCAGCACCGCGTCGTTGGTGAGGTAAAGGCACCGCGCCGTACCAAGGCCATTGATTACGGTGACGTCCGGGCCGTTGACGCTTTCCACCGTCACCGGCTTGGTCACCGCTACCCCCGCTTGGTAAACGCCATTGCTCACTAGCACCAACTGCCCCCCGATCCATGCATCCACCGCGTCCTGGATGTTGGTGGCTGCCGTCGCCCAGGAGGTGTACGGCGCGACCGGGTTCGTACTGCCCAAGGCCACATATTGCACCGGATGGTCCATAACTCGCACCGTGACCGTCGCGCTCACCCCTCCCGGATAGCTATCGTTGAAGGCCCACAACGTCACGAGGTAATCCCCCGGCGCCCTCCAAGTGTGTGATGTATAAGGCTCGTTGACCTCTACGAAACCATCGCCGAAAGCCCACACGCTCAGCTCGGTTCGGCCTGCGATGAATGCCGTCAAACCGACGGGGAAGCCGGTGGCCACGTTCGTAAAGGTTGCCGTCAGGTTCACCGTCAAGGGTCCCGTCACCGCCCCGGCGTGGTATTCCTCACAGCCGATGGACGGCGGGTTGGCCCAGGCTTCGCCGTCAATGTCGGTGCCGCTGGCGTACCTCGCGCTGCCCGCCCCGATGCAGGGGGATCCGGCACTCAGATGCGACGCGCTGGCCAGTTGCGGGTCGGCACTGATGTTGCCGACCCCGTTGGTGGGCATGGGCGTGGTGCAACAATAGTTGAGCGTGCTGGAAGGGTCATAGTTGCCCCCATTGGGGTCCACGTTGAAATAGACGATGCAGTTGTTCAACGTGCAGCCGAAGGCCCCGCCGCCAACACCGGGAACATAGTCGCCATAGAAGTCATAGTAACCGTTGGCCGAGTTCCCAGTCAAAGTGCAGTTCTTCATGGTGCCGCCGTAGGCCCCGCCGCCATAACCGCCAACATCGTCGCCAGAGTCATAGTCATAGTAACCGTTGGCCGAGTTGCCGGTCAGCACGCAATTGGACAGCACCGCACTGGTGGATTCGCAATATACCCCTCCACCGTTCCCGGCATAACCATTGGTCAAGGTAAACCCGAAGAGGGTGGCCCCGTTAGTCAAATACACGCACCCGACCGCGCTGCCACCGTCTATGACGGTGGCTTGCGGGCCGTCCACGCTCCGCAAAGCCAGCGGTTTGTCCACCGCCACACGGTTGGTCATCATCGTGCCAGTATACGTGCTATAGACCACCCGACTGCCAGTGGCATAGGTGCCGTTGGTCAGCACGATTTCATCGCCCGCCACGGCGGCGTCCACCGCCTGTTGGATGGTCGCGGCGGCGGTGGCCCAGGTGAGAAAGGGCGGCGCTGGGCCGGGACTGCTCTGCCAGACGTAGTGCGTGGCGGCGCAGACGGTCAATGCGCTGAAGCCAAAAAGAACAACTGCCAATCTACATTGTATTCTCATCGTAACCTCCAGGAATTCAACTGGGGTTTCCTCCTCCGCCCGATTCTTCGCTGTGTTCAGCGGAATTGGGCTCCGGGGCAGCTCCGTTAGGAGCGCCATGTTTATAGAAAGCGAGCCCTCGGGACACTACCCAAGCTCCGTCAGGAGCGGCATGGTTGGGGTTCAAGGCGCGGCAAAGGCGGTGTATGCAATCTTCCTCTCCATGCCGCTCCTGACGGAGCTTGGATGGAGCGAGGACGGTTTGTGCTATAGACATGGAGCTCCTAACGGAGCTGTGCCCCCAGGCCAACAGCCCATTCCACAGAAGATAGCAAAGAACCTTCCGCCCTTGCATAAGGGCCTGTTGGAAATGGACTTGTTGCCTGTCGTCAGCCGGTTTCATACAGACCTTACCCTGTCAGTTCCCGTTTCCATTTCGCGGCTTCCTCCGGTTTGCCTATGGCATCGTAAAGCTCGACAAGGCGTTGCAGGGCCTCCTTCAACCGTCGCTTTTCGTCAGCCGGAATCCTCTCTTCGCGGTCCTTCATGCCGCTGTAGCCGGAGAGGAGCAATGGCTCCGCTTCGGGGTATTTCTTCTGCTCCAACAGGGTGGCGCCCAGGAGGCTCCGGGCGTCGAACGTCTCCCAACTCTCTGGCAGTCGCTTTTCGCGGATGGCAAGGCACTCGCGCGCCAAGGCTTCAGCCTCGATCAACTTTCCCTCAAGGAGCAGAGTGCGCGTCAACTCAGCGAGCCACACGGCCACGTCCGGGTGTTCGCTGCCCAGCAGTTTCTTGTCCATTGCCAGGGCTTCGCGGAACAAAGTCTCGGCTTCCGCCAACCGGCCTTCGTCCCGGAGCACGGCCGCAAGGAGTCCGAGGGAGCCGGCCACGGCAGGGTTCTCGCTACCGAGCACCTTCTTTTGCATGGCCAGCGCCTCGCGCTGCATGGCCTCTGCTTCCGCCAACTTGCCTTCGTCCTGGAGCACCGTAGCAAGGTTGTTGAGCGACAAAGCCACGTACGGGTTTTCGCTGCCCACCAACTTCTTCTGCATCGCGAGCGCCTCGCGGTGCAGCTTCTCCGCCTCCACGAACTTACCTTCCTTCTCGAGCACCTCGGCAAGGCCGCTGAGTGACCAAGCCACGTCCGGGTGTTCGCTACCCAGCAGCTTCGTCCGCATCGCCAGTGCTTCGCGGTGCATGGCCTCCGCTTCCGCCAACTTGTCTTGCTCGTTGAGCACTCTAGCAAGGTTGTTAAGCGCCAAAGCCACGGACGGGTGTTCGCCGCCTAGCAGCTTCTTTTGCATCACGAGCGCCTCGCGGTACAGGGTCTCCGCTTCCGCCAACTTGCCCTGAACATAGAGCGCGTTGGCAAGGTTGTTAAGTGAGCCTGCCACCTGCGGGTGTTCGCTGCCTAGCAGCTTCCTTTGCATCGCCAGCGCCTCGCGCTGCATGGTCTCCGCTTCCACGAACCTTCCTAGCCTACCGAGCGCGGCGGCAACGCCCATAAGCGAGAGGGCGACGTCCGGGTGTTCGCTGCCCAGCAGCTTGATCCGCATCGCCAGCGCCTCGCGGTGCAGCTTCTCCGCTTCGACGAACTTACCTTCGTTCTCGAGCACCCAAGCAACGTTGTTGAGTGACCAAGCCACCTGTGGGTGTTCGCTGCCCAGCAGCTTCATCCGCATCAACAGCGCCTCGCGGTACAGCTTCTCCGCTTCCGCCAACCTGCCTTGCTCCCGGAGCACGCCACCAAGGTTGTTGAGGGAGCTGGCCACGTCCGGGTGTTCGCTGCCCAGCAGCTTCTTTTGCATCGCCAGCGCCTCGCGGTACAAGGTCTCCGCTTCCGGGAACCTGCCTTGCTGCCAGAGCGCGTTGCCAACCTTGTTGAGCGAGCTGGCTACGTTCGTGTGTTCGCTGCCCAGCAACCGCTTTCGCAGTGCCAGCGCCCCGCGATACATGGCCTCAGCATTCGTGGACTGGCTCATTTCCCAGTAAACATCTCCGATGGTGGTTCGCAGGTCCGCTTCAACGTCCGGCTGGTTCTTGAGTTCCTTGTCCAGACGCTGGGCGGTCTTGTCCAATATCTCCCGCAGCATCGCCGTGTCCCGGCCCCGCGCCACCGACGGCCCCACTCCCTGGAGCATGTCTTGCAGGAACTGGGCGACTTGCTGGCTCCGGGTGGCTTCACGATTCGCCTTGCTCAGGGACCAGAGGCTAACCCCCAGCCCGATGGCCAGCACCGCAAACATGAACCCGACGACCGCAAACGCCAGCTTGTGCCGCCGGACCAGCTTCCGGAGGCGATAAAGCCGGCTGGGGGCATGCGCCTCCACCGGCTCATCGTTCAAGTGCCGCTCAATGTCCGAAGCCAGGGCGTTGGCCGTCTCGTAGCGCCGGGTGCGGTCCTTGTCCAGGGCCTTCATCACAATCCAGTCCAGGTCCCCGCGCACCTGGTGAACCAGTTGGGGGGCATCGGTGTGCCGGCGCTTGGCGGTGGTCGTCTGCTCCTGGGCCGTCAGCTTGCTCAGCCGCGTCGAGGGCCGCGGCGGCTCCTCCTCGCGGATGATACGCCGGATTTCCTCCAGGCCCGCCTCGACCAGCCGCTTGGGGTCAAAGGGCGTTGTGCCGATGAGCAACTCGTAGAGCAGCACGCCTAAGCTGTAAATGTCGCTGCGCGTATCAATGTCCAGCGCAGTCATTTCCGCTTGCTCCGGACTCATGTACGTCGGTGTGCCGATGAACTGATCAAAGGCCGTATGGACGGTCTTGTCCGTCAGGACCTGGCCGGCGGTGGCCTTGGCGATGCCGAAATCAATCACCTTGGCCACCGGCTTGCCGTCCTGGAGCGTCACCGGGATGTTGGAAGGTTTGATGTCGCGGTGGATGATGCCCTTCTGGTGGGCGTGCTGGACGGCGTGGCAGGCCTGAAGGAACAAATCGAGCCGCTGCTCGGTCGAGAGGCTGTTCTGGTCGCAGTAGTCGGTGATTTTGATCCCGTGCACCAGTTCCATCACGAAGAACGGGCGGCCTTGGTCGGTGGCCCCGGCATCCAGGACCTTGGCGATATTGGGATGGTCCATGAGCGCCAGCGCCTGGCGCTCGGCCTCGAAGCGAGCCAGCACTTGCTTGCTGTCCATACCTGGCCGGATGACCTTTAGAGCTACCTGCCGTTTGACCGGGTCCTCCTGCTCGGCCAGATAGACCACCCCGCAGCCGCCTTCGCCGATTTTCTCCAGCAGCTTGTAGCGCCCGATGTGGTCGCCGAGTTTTTCAGTGAGCAGTGTGGCAAGGACGATCTTTTTGCCGGGCGGCGGTGGGGCGGGTTCCTCGAGGAAGGCGCCGGCCTTTTGGTGCGCCTGGAGGAGGGCTTCGACGTGTTGGCGCAGTTGGGCATCCTCGCCGCAGGCCTGGCTGAGGTAGGCGGCGCGCTCCGCCGCGTCCGCCTTCTCCAAGGCGTCAGCGAAAATCTCTTTAACCAACTGGTCGCGGTCTGAGTTCATAGGCGATCTGCGCTTGCTCAAGGCCGCCGGGAGCCATGCAACTCTGTAAGGCCCCGGCGGACCTCTGCTTCATCACTTCATCTATAGATGCGCTTTTCCGGGCCGGAATGCGCCACGCTCCGAGGGAAATAATTCAGGGGCCGGACTTCCGCTTATCGGCGATTCGGTGAAAAAGCCAGGCGCGGGCATAGGCCCACGTGCGGTCCGCGGTGCGCCGCGAGATGCCCAGCAGGTCGGCCGCTTGCTGTTGGGTCAGGCCGGCGAAGAAACGCAATTGGACAAGTTCGGCCGACTGGGGATCGCGCTGCGCAAGTTCGGTCAGAGCTTCGTCCAACGCCAGGAGGTCGTCGGACGGCACCGGCTGGGCCACTTCAATCCGATCGAGCTCGACCTCCTCCCTGCCGCCGCCATGCTTTTGTCGCTGCTTGCGGCGGGCGTTCTCGATCAGGATGCGCCGCATGGCCTGGGCGGCGGCCCCGAAAAAGTGCTTTTCGCCGGCCCACTTGTGGTCTGGCGCACCCGCCAACCGCAGCCAGGCCTCATGGACCAAGGCAGTCGCCTGCAGCGTTTGTCCCGGGGCCTCGCGCGCAAGCTGGGAAGCCGCCAGGCGCCGCAGTTCGTCATACACCAGGGGCAATAGCTCATCCCCGGCGCGAGCTTCACCCTGCTCAATCGCGGTCAATATTTATGTCACTTCGCTCATGCTGGAGGAAAATTCTGGGAGTAAGTGGGGTGACCGTTCCAAACCCTTCACCCCGCCCATCCCACACTGGCAACTGGCGGTTCATGCGGCTTTACTGGGCCGTTCTTCGCACGCGGGTCGTCGGCGGAAAGAAACCAGTCGGCGGCTCGTAGGCCTTATTGAATGTTCATTTATCACCGGCGGGCGGACATAAGCAAGAAGAATCGTCAGTCGGTTTCGGCTCCAACCTCCAACTTCTAACACCGAACCTGAAAGCGAAGGCAGCGCAAAGCGCGCTGAATGCAAAAAGTAGTGGGAATGCCCTGCAAGGGCGCAAATCAGCTTTCAAACGGAGGGGACGATGAGGCTGAGCTGCATGAGTACCTTGAGAATTGCCGCAGAACCCCCATGCACCACGGCGGGCGGACCCTATCTGAGCCCGGGATGGAGATTTGGACCCCCAGCAACGACTTGGCACAATCGAGGCGCAGAGAATCGTAGGCTCCGCAAGTGCCTGGCTGCCAATGGGATGCGCTGAAACCTTTGTGATTCGGCTGCCAGATAACTGGTATCAGGCCGCCCGCGATGTCCTC
>Ga0224558_1002444_pt1 | contig 16977 bp, 12 predicted proteins | sample 714S32024metaG_FD_180682 | JGI IMG/M metagenome (GOLD analysis project Ga0224558, IMG submission 180682) | Peat soil microbial communities from Stordalen Mire, Sweden - 717 S3 20-24 | ecosystem: Environmental > Terrestrial > Soil > Wetlands > Peat | place: Sweden: Norrbotten County, Stordalen... | reverse complement strand
GTGCCCTTTTTGAGCGCCTTGATGGGTTGGCCGACCTCTCGCCAAACGAAGAGCCAGCTCAATACCGCGACGATCAGCATTGCCCCCGCCGTGTAATGCAGCATGCGGGCGCTGCCGGCCGCAAGCTGCGCGTCCGCTTTGGCGAGCGAAAGATTGGTGTCCAGCACGCCCAAAACTTGCTGGCTTGCAGGATGCGCGTGACACTCGGCGTTCGAGCAGCTGGGTTGATTCTCGATGGGAGTAATAATTCCCAGCACGCGCTGCCCGGCACTGCGATAAATACGAAAGCGGTCGGGACGATTCAGGCGCGCCAGCGGCTGCGATTGAGTGTGACAGCCGTAGCAGGCTTCCCCCGTCTTGTCGAGGACGTGGCTGACTTCGGCGGGGTCGGTGGAGTAGCTGATCCGCCCCTCCTGGTCAAAGATGCGCACCTTCACCATGCCGGGCTCGTCCTCCATGGTGTGAATCGCGTGGTAGAGTCCCTCGCGATCGTTGCGCAGCATGTAATACGTGGTGCTGTGCTTGATTATGTCGCTAACCCGCTCCGCGCTGACCAGGGTGGCTGCTTCCAGGTCCTTGCGATGCAATCGGACATTCAAGTATCCGAGAAGGGCGAAGACGACGACCATCACCGCCAACAGAGACCCGATCAACTTTGCACTGATGCTGCGAGTCAGCCGCTTCCATCCCACAACGACGCGAATTGGCTCAGTCTCCCGCATGGCCCAACACCGGAGTAGCAACCACGGGCGCGGTTTCGGTTCGGAGACGCTGCTGCACTGGAACCCGTTCTTCGGGAAAGATAGGCAGGTACCTCACGGCCAATCCGAACAGGAAGAAGCCCGCCGCGACAATCATGAGGGTCACCATAAACTCCGTCCATTTCGGCACGTAGTGATGCCCGACGTAAGTCTCAAAGCCGATAAGAGCAATATTGAGGCGGTTGGTAATGAATCCGAGCACAGTGCAGACGGAGGCTAGATACAAGCCGCCGGGCGACAGCCTGACCTTCTTGAAGCTGAGCATGGTGATCGGAATCACGAAGGACAGCACTAGTTCGAGCCACAGGAAATACGCTTCGTAGCTGGGTTTAATGATCTGTCCCAGCAAGCCGCGATGGAAGTAGTCCTCGAAGCGCAGCAGGGCATTGACCCAGAGAGCAACCAGCAAGGCGCCGCCCAGGGTGACCAGAACCGGAAGTTCAAGGTGACGGCCAAAGGCCTTCGCGCTCTGCGTGGACTCGAAGATGGTCATGGCCAGGCCAACCGCCACCGCCGAAGCAAAGAAGAAGAAGGGCAGCGCCGGCGTGTACCAGAACGGATGCAGCTTGCTCGGCATAATCAGATAGAGGGATCCGAGCGAACTCTGGTGCAGGGTGGAGAGCAGGATGCCCAAGATGATCAGCACGGGGTAGATCTTCTTAATCCACTTGATTGGAGTCTCCATCTTGAAGCGCTCGAACACGTTGGGAAGGAATTCGAAGAAGAGCACCGTGGTGTAGGACATCACGCATATGCCGACCTCGAACATGACCGAGTGCGGGTTCATGTAGATGAGCTGATGCCAGATGTACCATGGCCGGCCCAGGTCGAACAGCAGTCCAACGATGAAAAGTACATAGCCCAGGAACGCCGTCAACACCGCAGGACGCACAACACTGTGCAACCGCTCGACGTTGAACAGGTAGACCGCACCAACCATGCAGAAACCGCCAGCCGCCAGCATGACCCCGCACAGGAGGTCGAAGCCGATCCAGAGCCCCCAGGGAAACTGATCCGTCATGTTTGAAACCGCGCCTAAGCCATAAAAAAAACGAATAAATGTGGAGTACAGACCCAGGACCATGATCACAATGAATACAACTCTCCAAAAGGTCAGCTTGATCTTCATTTGCCACTCCCGTTCTGCTTCTTTTCTTCTGCTTCAGCAGCGGCTACTTCTTCGCGGCGATGCGAAACCCAATAGATGCCTCCCAATACCAACGTCCACACCGGGATAAAGTCTGGAATTCTCTCCATCACTCGACCGGTGTATTCCGGCATTGCGGTGTCGCCAATTTTCGCGGAAGCTGGATAGCCGTATTCTTCAACGTTCATGCTGGAAAGGATGAAGACCGACGTTCCGCCAACTTCGTTAAGTCCGTAAATACGCGGAAGGTAGGTGGATGGATTTTGACGGATACGGTCCTGCGCTTCCTTGATGAGGTCGTCGCGCTCCCCGAATTTCGTGGCGCCAGTCGGACAGATCTCGGCACATGCTGTCTGCTTGCCTGCCATTATGCGGTCCGGGCACATAATACATTTGCGAATCCGCGGATTCAGCGATTGCCATTCATATTTTGGCTGGGCAAACGCGCAAGCTACCATGCAATAGCGGCAGCCGATACACTTCCAGACGTCATAGACGACCGGACCCTCCTTTGTCTTATGCATGGCTCCAACGGGACAAACCGACGCGCAAGCGGGCTTCTCACAGTTCATGCATAACCGGCGCATGAATTTGTCGTCCTTGGTTAGAACGACCGTGTATTTATGTGCCGATTGCACCGACTCCGCTGCTACTATGTCGTCGTACGGCAGCTTGTTCTGCTGCGCGCAGCCGTTTTCACACTGTTTGCAACCGATGCACATCGTCGCGTCATACAGCAGGGCCTTACTCATGGGAATTGCTCCTCGTTGCTCCCAAGCGGGACTTCCATTCCGGTGGAATGTACGAAGTATGAGTGCGCTTTAACGGAACAGATTTGGGAACCGTATAAACCTGTGGCGATCCGACTACAAAAAAATAACCGAGTCCGGAGAGGTACATTTCCGGACCCGGGGGGAACTGCTCTCTCTGGGAAAGGTAACGGGGGGAACGCTTTCGGCTAGTTACGGATCGGCCAAATTTTCGTTCCGTCCGCCGAATTGAGCCGGACACCCCCATACTCAACCTAACGCCTTCCTCGGCCGCTGCTGGCGATTCGCGACAGCGGCGATGCACAAAAAGAAACAGCCAATGACTACTGCCAATGATTACTTCTGCAGGCTACGAATGTACGCAACGACAGCTTTCACGTCGTCAGCCGGCAGACCCTTCACCGCGGGTGTGTGTTTCGCCGTCCCCGTAATGGCTGTGGCGAGGTCGGCATCCGACTTTGCCTTTGCCTCGGCGGAAATCAGGCTCGGAGCTTTCATTGCGGGTTTGCCAGCCGCATCCGCGCCGTGGCACATTGCGCATTTTCCTTTGTAGATGGCGGCTCCGTCCTCAGCCCATGACAGATTGGGGATCAGGATGAACAGGGCTACCGCGATTGTCATTACAAGCATCACCAGCTTTGTCGTCTTCATGGTTTCGTTTCTTCTCCTTGTGAAGTTTTGCAACCCGATGATATTAACGGTTCTTCTCGCAATCGTGCTCGTGTTGCGAAATTAACCACAGATACAGCCCTCCAAGAACCGGATGTAGCGGAATTCAGCAGCGCGTCGCTGCCTATGGAGAGTTTCAACGTTGGGAGGGAACAGGTGCAGTGATCCACGTCACCCTAAGGCGTGACTTTTGGGCGAGATGGGATGCGTCCATGAGAGCCATTCTGGGCAACTTCGGGTCACGCCAATAGGTGACTGCGGTCACAGCGGCTCCCGCAATCAGGCGAGACAATTCACCCAGAGCGAGGTAAAGCCATGCCAGTGCTCATGATTGCTCTACTCGCGTTGTTGGTATTTGGCCTTATTGGGATTCTGCTGTCAGCCGCGGTGATCCTGGAGCATTCCACGCACGCACATGCAGCCAAAGGTGACGCCGCACATCCTGGGACCTCCGGTGCTGCCCCCTCCCCTAATCCGAGACTTTGATAGACCGCGTGGCGACAACGCGACAACACGCCGACAGAATCCGTCTGCAAAGGAGAAATCTTATGAGCCCAGTTGCACTCGATAAAGACAAGAGAGCTGACCTGGCTGGACCGGGAATCGGCGATTACAAAGAATTGGAAAAAATTCTGCCGCGGAATTACCGCTCCTTGCTGACCGCGAAAGAGACGCAGCTGGCCAGCTTCCAGGTGAAACGCTATATCGCAGACAACCTATGCAAAGAACTCAACCTGATAATGGTCGAAGTGCCGCTCATCGTGGATGTAGAGAGCGGCGTCAACGACATGCTCGATCGCGACGGGTCGCGCACGCCGATTCAGTTCCATATCTCGAATGATCGCAACCTGCATCCCGTCGACGCGCAGGTGGTACAAGCCGCGACCAAGTGGAAACGCGTCGCGCTCAAGCAATTCGATTGCAAAGTTGGCGAGGGCATCTGTACCGACATGCGCGCCGTTCGCAAGGACTATTTCCTGGATCACGACCATTCCGCCTACGTCGATCAGTGGGACTGGGAGCGCGTCATCACCACGGAGCAGCGCAATCTGGAATTTCTCAAGGCGATTGTCAGCAAAATCTGGAAAGTGATCGTCGGCGCGGAAAAATTCGCGCAATCCCTGTTCCCGCAATTGAAGGATAAAGATTCGCGCTATCCGAATCTGCCCGAGAAGTTGACCTTCTTACATGCCGAGGAAATTCTAGACATGTATCCCGAGCTGCCGCGTAAGCAGCGCGAGACCGCGGTGCTGCAGAAGTATCCCGCAGTCTTCATTATTGGCATTGGCTGGCCGTTAAAGGACGGCTATCCGCACGAGATGCGCGCCGCCGATTACGACGATTGGGTGACCGACACGCACGATCAGACCGGCAATAATAAAGACACGCATGGGCTGAATGGCGACATCCTCGTGTGGAACTCCGTCACCAAGCGACGCCATGAACTGACGTCGATGGGCATCCGGGTTACGGCCGAGACCCTGAAACAGCAGCTGACGATAGCCAAGCAGTTGGACTTTATGCAATTGCCCTATCACCAGGCGATCCTGAATAACCAGATTCCGCTCTCCATCGGCGGCGGAATCGGGCAGTCCCGCACCTTGATGCTGTTGCTCCGCAAAGCCCATCTCGGGGAAGTCAGCGTTACGGTGTGGCCGAAGATCCTGAAGCAGATGTGCGCCGGCAAGAATATTTTCGTGCTGGAGTAGCTCGTTTCCTGGGAGGAACTGAGAGGGGTAGTCAAAGCGACTACCCTCTCATAAGTTACCGCTCACGAATTTCTCGCTGAAGTGATCGACAATAGCCGCGGACTCGGGGCGGACCCACAGGCCCGGTTTAAGCTCACCCTCCAGCCTACTTGCCGATCGAATACGTTCCAGTGCACGTCCAGTCGCTATTGCCGGCTGCAGTGCGGTTCCCGGAGCAGGCCCCGGAACCCTTGATACCCTTGTACTTTCCGGTGCCGCTCAGAATCTTCCATTTGTTCGATGCTGGTTTCGTGATGTCTGTGGGACCAGAACCTTCATACGTGTAGTAAACGTTGTCTCCATTGTCCAACGTCACGTTGAAGCGGCCATGGTTGGTGAAGGAGGCTTTCCATAGCTCTTGGAATTCCGTGTATTGAGCGGATTTTTCCTTGAAGCCGCTGTCGCTTGAGGTCGCGTTGCAGGTGCCTTGCCCGATCCAGTAGCTGTGATCCGGTACGTCGCCGACGTCGAATTTGTGGTCCGCCGCTGGTTTCTCGCAGTGCCACTTGGTATCAATCTTGCTCTGGGCCATCGCTACCGCCCCAGAAACAAGTAGAGACAATGCAACCAGCAAGAGCTTGCGCATTTTCATTTCTCCTTTGTGATTGTTGGATGGAAAATCTTGGTAAATATAGTGCCCGCACCGAATTCTGGCAAGCGCAAGGCAGGGGTTGGCGAATCGAGCACCCGGGAGTGCTTCTACACTTGGAGCGGCAGCTCTGATCGCAGCGTCGTGCCAGCCAGATGGCTTTTCACGGCCGCAGCCAACCGCCGTATGCCTTCCCGTATCTGCTCCGGAGCCGCGTTCGAAAAGTTCAATCGCATGTGGCGAGAGCCTTCCTGAGGATTGTTCGCATAGAAGGAATCGCCGGGCACGAACGCCACATTCTGCTCGATCGCTGATTTGAAAAGGGCCTGGATATCGATTCCTGAGGGCAGAGTCACCCAGAGGAATAGCCCGCCCTTCGGATGAGTCCAGGTCACTTCCGATGGGAAGAACTCTTTCAAAGCTTGCAGCATTACCTCGCGGCGTTCGCCATAGACCTTACGAATCAGCTTCACGTGTTTGTCGAGGAACCCATCGCGGGCGACCTCGTAGGCCACGAACTGGGTGAAGGTCGAAGTGTGCAGGTCGGCACCCTGCTTCAGTTCCGCCAGCTTACTGATGACCTCAGGAGGAGCGACGATCCACCCCAATCGAAGCCCGGGAGCGAGCGTCTTCGAGAATGTGCTCAGGTAAATAACGTTGCCGATAGAGTAGCCGTCGTCGCGGCGCAGGTTCTCGCGGTCGAGCACCACCAGCGATGGGAGGTGCTCGCCTTCATAGCGCAACTGGCCGTACGGGTCATCTTCGATAATCGGAATGCCATACTTGTCCGCCAGCAGCACCAGTTCGTGGCGACGCCCCTCCGACAATGTGGTTCCGGCCGGGTTCTGGAAGTTGGGCAGCACGTACATAAACTTGGGGCCCGAACGCAAAGGCTTCTCCAGCAGATCGGTGCGAAGGCCGTTATCGTCGATCGGGACGGACACATATTCCGCGCCATACACGTTGAAAGCCTGCAGCGCGCCGAGATAAGTCGGCGCTTCCACCAGCACGCGATCTCCGGCATTGATAAACAGCTTGCCGATCAGGTCGAGGGCCTGTTGCGATCCGGAAGTGATCAAGACGTTCTCCACCTTCGCCTTGATCCCGTAGCGTGCCATGTTGTTCGCAATCAGTTCGCGCAGGGGCGCGTAACCTTCGGTTTCCCCATACTGCAAGGCGGAAGCTGCCTGCTCGGTAAGTACCTTGTGACAGGCTTCTTCAAAGCGTTGGATGGGAAACACATCGGGAGCAGGCAGGCCGCCGCCAAAGGAGATCATGCCCGGTCTCTGGATGACCTTCAACAACTGGCGGATTTGAGAGCTGGTGACGTTCTTGGTGCGTAACGCGTAACGGGATGTCCAGGCAGTCGACATTGCAAACACTCCCCAAGAACCATTGTAGGCCCCAGGCGTGCGTTCCTACTTTGCTGCGTACAGCCAGACTTGCGTACAGCCAGACTATAGACACGGAGGCGCTTCACTCCGTCTGCCCGACCACCGTGAAATTCCTTGTCTTTTGGTCGGAAAACAGAAACTCGTAGACTTGGTAGGAGTCATAGGCTCCCTTGTGCTCATCTTTGATGAGGGCCGCCTTGTACTCGCCAAGCGCTAACAGCATCCCCACACCTTCGGACTCCAACTCGTACTTCTTCCCGTTGATGACGACGTCCAGCTTTTGCACGTAGAGATTATTGTTGCGTTCACTGACCATGCGCGATGCGCTGACGTGAACGGTGATGGTGTACTCAACCGGGTTGGGATTTGACCCGGCCCATGCGAATGCGGTGAACGACAACAAAAGAGTGGCAAGGGCGATCTTCTTCACGCGGTTCCTCGTTTCTGCTTGCGCGAATCAGCGTACCACGCGAGTTGGCCTCATTCGACGCTAAGCGAAGCCGTCCGGCTGACTTACCGCGCCAATGTGCGCTTGCTCATCGATGAATAGGCGGCCTGCGGCGAGCGCTTTGCGGTCAATTTCCAGCAGATCGAGTTTTTTCACCTTGTCTTCGAGTACGCTCAATGCAGTTACGGGAGCCAGACACTCGGTGTCTTCCAGCAGCGCCCCCAACATTACTATGTTGGCTGCCTTCGTGGAACCGAGCTTGTCGGCGATCTCCGCCGCCGGAATCGCGACCACCTGCGCTTCCGGCGCAGTAAAGTCGGCAGGAAGGCTGGCGCCGTTGTAAAGAATGATTCCGCCGCTCACTACCTCGTGGGCAAACTTCCGCAGCGAGAACTCATTCATGGCCACGAGCACGTCCGGGCGCGAGACGAGCGGCGAGCCGATGCGCTCTTTCGACAGGCAAACATGGCAGTGCGCGCTGCCCGAACGCATCTCCGGACCATACGACGGCAGCCAGCTCACTTCCAGCCCCTCCCGCATGCCCATTTCAATGAGGAGTTGCCCCATCAGCAGCACGCCTTGTCCGCCGAGGCCCGCGATTTTGATCTTAACGTCTTTGAAACGATGGGCGTGTTTCGACTTGGAAGTATCGTGCGCTCGCTCTTTCAAAGTGACTTTCAAAGTGTCTTTCGAAGTGATCTCAAGCACATCCGCTACCGACCGCTGCGGCGGCTCATTGCCCTTGGGCATTTCCGGCCGGCGGTCGCGGAAAACGTTGAGCGGAAAGGTCGGCGTCATCTTCTCCAGAACCCAACGCCGCGCTTCCACTGGGTCCTTGCCCCAAATCGTCGGACACGGCGAAAGGATTTCGACAAACGAGAAGCCCGCGCCATCCCGCTGGATCTCGAGGGCCTTGCGGATCGCCCGCCGCGCTTTCATGATGTTCTTGTTGTCCGATAGCGCCACGCGTTCGACGTAAGCCGGCGCTTCCAGGCCGGCGATCAGTTCCGCCATGTGCAGAGGGAAGCCTTCGTTCGATGGCCGTCGGCCCCAGGGAGAGGTTGTGCTCTTTTGCCCGACCATGGTGGTTGGCGCCATCTGCCCGCCAGTCATGCCATAGATTGCGTTGTTCACGAAAAAGACAGTGATCTTCTCGCCGCGGTTGGCGGCATGTATGATCTCGGCCGTGCCGATGGCCGCCAAGTCGCCGTCTCCTTGATAGGAAATCACGATCTTGTCGGGGCAGGATCGTTTGATCGCCGTAGCCGCAGCCGGAGCGCGGCCGTGCGCGACCTGCACGTTGCCGACATCAAAATAGTAGTAGGCAAACACCGAGCATCCCACCGGACTCACGAAGATCGTCTTGTCCTGCAGCCCCAGTTCCTGCAACGCTTCGGCAATCAGCTTGTGGACCACTCCGTGTCCGCAGCCGGGACAGTAGTGGGTCTGGTGCTGCAGCTCTGACTTGCGCTCGTAGAGGTCGTAGAACACCGGCGACTTGGAGTGGATTAGTTCGTATCCGTTGTCGATAACGCTGGCGCCAACTTTAGGATCAACTGCGGGGCTGGCTTCCGACTTAGCTCCGGAGGGCTTAACCTCGGATTTAGCTTCGGGATCCACTACGCTGGTCACGCTCTCGTTTGCCATTTTCGTCGTCCTTTCAGACCAGATCCTCGTTGGAACCGGTCTCAGACCGCCACGGCCATGCGTGTCAACACCTGTTGCTGCAGCTCTCGGACCGAGGGCACGTTGCCACCGACCCGGCCGTAAAACTCCACCGGCACCTTGCCGTTCAGCGCCAGGCGCACATCTTCCACCATTTGTCCGTTGCTCAATTCGACGACCAACACCTTTTGCACCTTAGCCGCCGCTTCCACCAGCGCCTTCGAGGGATAGGGCCACAGCGTGATGGGGCGGAACAGCCCTGCTTTCACGCCTTCCTTGCGCAGCGCTTCCACGGTGGAAAGCAACACTCGGGACACAATGCCGTACCCGACCAGCAGCACTTCGGCGTCCTCGGTGCGGCTGAGCTCGCAGCGCGGCTCGGCTTCCTGCGCGCGAATGTACTTGGCTTCCATTCTGCGCTCGTGCGCTTCCAATTCATCGGTTTCGAGATAAATGGAACTGATGAAGTTGGCGCGCGTCTCTGGCGTTCCCTTTACCGCCCACGGTTTTTCCGGCGGCTGAATCTCACGATCTTCAAGCTCGAGCGGCTCCATCATTTGCCCGACGAAGCCGTCGGTCAGCACCACTGCCGGATTGCGATATTTGTCCGCGAGCTCGAATGCCAGCATGGTGAACTCGGCCATCTCCTGCACCGATGCGGGAGCCAGCACGATATTGCGGTAGTTGCCATGGCCACCGCCTTTCACCATGGCGAAGTAGTCGCTTTGCTCCGGCGCGATGTTGCCCAGTCCCGGTCCCCCGCGCATGACATCCACGATCACGCACGGCAGTTCCGAGCCCGCCAGATAGGACATACCTTCCTGCATCAGGCTGAGGCCGGGCCCGGACGATCCACTCATGGCGCGAACCCCAGCCGCGGCTGCCCCATACACCATGTTGATGGCGGCGACTTCGCTCTCCGCTTGAATAAATGTTCCGCCGACCTGAGGGAAGTACAGTGCGGCAGCCTCGGCGATTTCGCTGGCTGGAGTGATCGGATATCCGTAGTAGGCGCGGCACCCCGCGAGGATCGCTCCCTTTACCACCGCCACGTTTCCCTTACAGAGTTGCCGCATGTTCGCCTCCTGGCGCCTGCACCTGCGCCGCCGCCGGCGTCAACGCCTTGGCTTTCGCCTTTATGCGGTAGACCGCAATCGCGCCCGGCTCCGGGCAGCAATAGAAGCAGATTCCACAACCCGTGCAGTCCCGGCCAGTGTAGTGTGCCGGATGCGCGCCGTAAGCATTCAACTCCGGCAACAGTTCCAGACACTTGGGCGGGCAGGATTCCACGCAGAGCCCGCATCCCTTGCATTCTTCGATATCGACCGTGACCTTACCGCGCGCTTGGCCTGCCATGCTTCACCTCGTTGACGTTCACCTCTTTGCCGCCGTTTCTCCAACTAAAGGCCGCTGTAGCCACCAGGTTTTTTCGGCAAATTGATAGAGTTCTTCTCGAAAATCGGGATGCGCAATTTCGATCAGCGCGTGCGCCCGTTCCCGGATAGTCTTGCCGTGCAGATACGCGACCCCGTATTCGGTCACCACATAACGCACCAGCCCGCGCGAAGTAACCACTCCCGCGCCCGGGCTCAGCATGGGCACAATCCGCGAGATCGCGCCATCCTTTGCCGTAGACGAAATGGCGATGATCGCCCGGCCACCTTTGGAGCGCGAAGCCCCGCGCAGGAAGTCCACTTGTCCGCCAATGCCGCTATAGAACTGGCTCCCGATCGAATCGGAGCAGACCTGGCCGGTGAGATCAACCTGCAACGCAGAGTTGATCGCCACCATCTTGTCGTTGCGGGCAATCAGCCCGGGATCGTTGCAGTAAGACGTAGGGTGGAACTCGAAGATGGGATTGTTGTCTACGAAATCAAACAACTGTTTCGTGCCCAGGGCAAATCCCACGATGATCTTCCGCGGCTTGAAGTTCTTGCGTTCACCGGTGATCACGCCCGCTTCGATCAAAGGAATCACGCCGTCGGAAACCAGTTCGCTGTGGATCGCGAGATCCTTGCGATCCATGAGAAACGGCAGAACGGCATCCGGGATCCCGCCGATGCCGGTTTGCAGCACCGCTCCGTCCTCAATCAAATCCGCGACGTTGCGGGCGATGGCCCTATGCATGTCGGTGATGTGCGGGCGCTGCATGGCGCACAGAGGCCGGGAGGAATCCACAATGGCGTCCAGTTCCGTCACATGGATAAAACTGTCTCCGAAGGTGCGCGGCATTTGATCGTTGATCTGCGCCACCACGTAGTGCGCACATTTGGCTGCAGTGAGCGACGTATCCACACCCACGCCGAAGCTGCAGAAGCCGTGCGAGTCGGGAGGAGAGAGTTCCAGCAGGGCCACATCGATCGGCATGGCGCCGCTTTCGAAAAGGCCTTCAATCTCACTCAGGTAGATCGGGGTGTAGTCGGCCCGGCCTTCGTTGATGGCCTGGCGCACATTGCTGCCGATAAACACTGCATTATGCCGGAAGTGCCCGGCCATCTCTGGCGCCACATAAGGAGCCGCTCCCATGGTCAACATGTGAACGACTTCCACGTCCAGTACATCGGGAGCGCGGCGCATCAGCGCCTCTACCAGAGTCTCAGGTTCGGCGCAGCCCGGCTGAATGTAGACGCGCATTCCCGACTGCACACAACGCAGCGCCTCATCTGCCGTGCACAACTTTTTCTTGTAATCAAGTTCCCAGGACATTATTCTTTCCCCCTCGTCCGGGCGACCCAACAGCCCCACAGCACCGGACTTACTCTCAGGGCGAAATTCCTGTCACGACGGCCGCCTCGCATCCTGTTAGTTCCATTAGAAACGCCTCTCCGCCCTCAGGCGGTGATCTTACGCACTCGTCTCAGTGAGGCGCGTCACATCAAGCTCTGACCACCCGCCAGAGGTGGTCAAATACCCCATGGTCAAATACCCCATGGATTGACCGTTCGCGGTCATACCCGAAAGGATTGCGCAAATTGTCTCAGGGGGGCCGGTTTTCATGTCCACAACCAGCCGAAAGCCTCTGTCATGTTCAGGACCGCTTGACCGGTCATCCATTCGCCGCTCACGAGACCTTCAATGTCTCTCGCCCAGATCCCAGCACGTGCTCCAGACCCTTGACGGCTCGCATGTATTGGGCACGCTCGAAGGCTCCCGGATCGGGGCAGCGGAGCTGGCTCATGCTGCCTTGCATCTGGTGCACGGATTCATATTCGTGACCTTCCATCCACTCCCGAACGCCTTGTTCTACATGACGAAGATGCCCGATTCCATTGCGCAACAGAGCCGAGCACATCATCGTCACATCGGCGCCGACCATGAGCAGCTTGATTACGTCTTGGGGCCCATGCACACCGCTGGTCGCCGCCAGGTTCGCCCGGATGCGGCCATAAAGAATGCCAATCCAAGTCAGAGGCAGCCGTAGATCCTGGGGCCCGCTGAGCAGCACGTTGGGTTTAATTTCCAATTCTTCCAGGTCGATATCGGGCTGGTAGAAGCGGTTGAACAGCACCAGGCCGTCTGTGCCCATCTGGTCCAGCCGCTTTGCCATATTGGACAAATTGCTGAAAAATGGACTGAGCTTGACGGCTACCGGAATGTGAACCGAAACCTTTACTTCCCGGAGAATGTCCGTATAGATCATCTCTGCGTCGGAACCAGAGATGGCCATGTTTGTCGGGATGAAGTAGATATTGCACTCGAGGGCGTCGGCTCCGGCTTGCTCGATCTGCTTGGCATACTTGGTCCAACCACCCAGGGTCGCACCGTTGAGGCTGGCGATAATCGGAATGTCCACCGCTTCCTTGGCTTTGCGAATGTGATTCAAATAGCCCTCGGGGCCGCTGTGGAATTCGTTGGACTTTGGAAAGTAAGTAAGCGACTCGGCAAAGCTCTCCGTGCCGGCGTTGAGATCCCGTTCCAGCTCCAGGGCTTCCTGACGCAGTTGTTCTTCAAACAGGGAGTAGAGCACGACCGCCGAGGCGCCGGCATCTTCGAGGCTGCGGATCCCGTCGATTTCCTGCGAAAGCGGGGATGCGGAGGCGACCAGCGGCGTGCGCAACTGCAGGCCAAGATACTTCGTGCTTAGATCCATGATGTTCCCTCTTCGAGATGTGAGTCGTTTTAGGGTGCGTCGCTATTTTCCGGTTATCACCGGTATCGGGCCCTTCTCCGCTGGAGCCGCAGCCTGCTGGGGTTTGCGCTGCGCCAGATACTCGTAAAAGCGATAGCGCGCCTCAGCATCCTGCTGCGCCTCCTGCCACAGGACTTTGGCGTGTTCAGGATGGCTCTTCTGCAGCATCTTGAAGCGCGTCTGCTGCAGCAAATAGTCTTTGACTTTGCGCGTGGGGGTGCGGGAATCGAGTATCAACGGATTCTCTCCCACCAGGGCACGCTCCGGATTGTAGCGATAGAGCAGCCACTGTCCCGAGTCGACCGCGACTTTCTGGTCCGACATTGCCGTCGTCATGTCGATGCCGTGCGCGATGCAGTGCGAGTAAGCGATGATGATGCTGGGGCCGTCGTAGGCTTCCGCTTCCAGGAACGCCTTGAGCGTGTGCTCGTCCTTGGCGCCCATGGCGACGCTGGCCACATAGACGTTGCCGTAGGCCATGGCCATCATTCCGAGGTCTTTCTTCAGCCCCGGTTTGCCTCCCGCCGCGAACTTTGCCACTGCCCCGCTGGGTGTGGATTTCGAGGCTTGGCCTCCGGTGTTCGAATAAACCTCGGTGTCGAGCACCAACAGGTTCACGTTGCGCCCGCTGGCGATCACATGATCGAGGCCGCCGTAGCCAATGTCATAAGCCCAGCCGTCGCCGCCCACGATCCAAACGCTCTTTTTCACCAGCATGTCGGCGAGCGCCAGCAGTTGCTTCGCATCCGGGGAGTCCAGCCCCTTCAGCTTTTCCTTCAGCAGTTCGACGCGCTGCCGCTGCTCGTAAATGTCCGACTCGTCTTTCTGCGGCTGTGTCAGCAAAGCGGTGACCAGTTCGTCTCCGATGGACGCAGACTGACGGCGAACCAACTCGCGGGCGAATTCAGTCTGCTTGTCGATGGAGAGTCTGAATCCCAGGCCAAACTCCGCGTTGTCTTCGAACAGGGAATTCGACCAAGCCGGTCCGCGACCGTCGAGATTCTTGGCCCAGGGCGTAGTCGGCAGGTTGCCGCCGTAGATCGAAGAACAACCGGTCGCATTGGCGATCACGGAACGATCTCCAAAGAGCTGGGAAACCAGCTTCAGATATGGCGTCTCGCCGCACCCGGAACAAGCTCCCGAAAATTCAAATAACGGCTCCTGCACCTGTTGCTGGCGGATGTTCGTGGTCTTGATCCTCCGGCGATCAAGCTCTGGAATCTTAAGGAAGAATTCCCAGTTCTCCCGCTCCGGCTCGCGCAGCGGCGGCTGCGGAACCATGTTGATCGCTTTCAGGCGGGTCTCGCTCTTGTTCTTTGCGGGACAGATGTCGACGCAGATGCCGCATCCGGTGCAGTCTTCTGGCGCAACCTGGATGGTGTACTTCAGGCCCTGCCATTCCTTGTCGCGCACCTCGGTAGACTTGAAGGTAGCAGGCGCGCCCTCCAGCTGCTTTGAGTCGTAGACCTTGATGCGGATTACGGCGTGCGGGCAGACGATAGCGCACTTGCCACACTGAATACAGATCTTCGTATCCCATGCCGGAATCTCGAGCGCGATGTTGCGCTTTTCCCATTTCGCGGTGCCGGTGGGGAAAGTTCCATCGACCGGGAAAGCGCTCACCGGGATCTCGTCGCCGTGGCCGGCGTAGATTACGCCGAGCACATCGCGCTCAAACTGCGGCGCCTGCGGAGAGAACGCGGGTGGCATTTCGGCTTGGCTCGTGACTTTGTCGGGCACGCTGACTTCGAAAAGGTGAGACAGAGTTTCATCCACGGCGTGCAGGTTTTGCTGCACGACCTCGTCCCCTTTCTTGCCGTAAGTGTCGCGGATGGACTGGCGAATGGCTTCAATCGCTTGTTCGCTGGGCAGAACCTTGGAGATGGCGAAGAAGCACGTCTGCAGAATGGTGTTCATGCGCGAGCCCATGCCGGTGTCGCTCGCTACCTGATAAGCGTCAATTATGAAAAACCTGGCCTTCTTGGCGATCAGCTGCGTCTGGACTTCGCGCGGCAGATGGTCCCAAACCTCATCCTTGTTAAAAGGACTATTGAGCAGAAAGACTCCGTTTGGAACCAGGGTGCTGAGCATGTCGTAGCGCTCGAGGAAAATCCATTGATGGCAGGCCACGAAGTTGGCCTTCGAAATCAGGTAGCTGGAGCGGATTGGCTGCGGTCCGAAACGCAGGTGCGAAACCGTCATCGCGCCCGACTTCTTGGAGTCGTAGACGAAGTACCCCTGCCCGTAGTTGTCGGTGTTTTCGCCGATGATCTTGATCGAGTTCTTGTTCGCGCCCACGGTGCCATCCGCGCCCAGGCCGTAGAACATGGCTCGCACCACATTCTCGGGCTCGACGGAAAAATCAGAATCGTAATCGAGGCTCGTATGGCTCACGTCGTCCTGAATGCCGACCGTGAAGTGGTCTTTGATCTTCGGACTAGGCTTCGCGAGGTTGTCGTAAACGGCTTTGACCATCGCGGGCGTGAATTCTTTTGAAGAGAGACCGTAACGTCCACCGATGATTTCCGGCGCGACCTTCAGCGTTCCATAGCCCAGCCTGATTCCTTCATGAATCGCGCTGACGACGTCAAGATAGAGCGGTTCTCTCCCGGCGCCAGCTTCTTTGGTGCGATCAAGGACCGCAATCTTGCGCACGGTTGGCGGAAGAGCTTCGAGGAATCGCTTGACGGAGAACGGGCGGTACAGCCGAACTTTCAACAGGCCAACTTTCTCACCGTTCTGATTCAGATAATCCACCGTCTCGTGCGCGGTCTCTGCGCCCGAGCCCATCATGACGATCACGCGCTCGGCATCCGGTGCGCCCACGTAGTCGAACAGGTGATACGAACGCCCCACGACCTGGGAAAACTTGTCCATCACCGCCTGGACCTTATCCGGACAGGCGTCATAGAAAGGATTGCAGGCTTCACGCGCCTGAAAGTAGACGTCGGGATTTTGCGCGGTGCCGCGCAACACGGGATGGTCGGGAGAAAGCGCTCGCTGGCGATGCTCGATGACGCGATCCATGTTGATCAGGGCGCGCATGTCGTCTTCGCTGAGCATCTCGATCTTGTTGACTTCATGCGAAGTGCGGAAGCCGTCAAAGAAATGCAGGAAAGGGATGCGGGTTTCGAGAGTGGCCGCATGCGCGATGAGCGCCAGGTCCATTGCTTCCTGGACCGAATTCGACGAGAGCATCGCAAATCCCGTAGTTCTGCAGAACATCACATCCGAGTGGTCGCCGAAAATCGAGAGGGCGTGGGTCGCAACCGTGCGCGCGCTGACGTGGAATGCCGTAGCCGTAAGTTCGCCTGCGATCTTGTTCATGTTGGGAATCATCAGCAGCAGGCCTTGCGATGCCGTGAAGGTCGTGGACAGGGCCCCGGTCTGGAGCGCGCCATGCACCGCTCCGGAAGCGCCGCCTTCGCTCTGCATTTCGATCACGTGAGGCACGCTGCCCCAGATGTTGGCTACTTCTTCCGACGCCCATTGGTCCGCCCATTCGCCCATGTTCGACGAGGGGGTGATGGGATAAATGGCGATCACTTCATTGAGGCGGTAGGCGACATATGCCACCGCCTCGTTGCCGTCCATGGTCTTGAATTTACGCTTCATAAAATCCCCTTCTGCCTTCTCTCGAACCCCGCTCGCACTGAG
>Ga0224558_1002443_pt1 | contig 16983 bp, 17 predicted proteins | sample 714S32024metaG_FD_180682 | JGI IMG/M metagenome (GOLD analysis project Ga0224558, IMG submission 180682) | Peat soil microbial communities from Stordalen Mire, Sweden - 717 S3 20-24 | ecosystem: Environmental > Terrestrial > Soil > Wetlands > Peat | place: Sweden: Norrbotten County, Stordalen... | reverse complement strand
TGTCGCTTGCCAGTCTTAAGGGACCACCCCGTTGCCAGCATCATGGGACCACCTCGTGCCCACCTCTGCCGGCCGACCTGATGATCCCGGTGACCGACGGCGGTGTCAAGTGCGTGGGCGTTTCGGCCTCGTAGGGAGGGAGTCGTTCGGCTCCGTTCCGATGCTCGGCTTCTCGTGTTGACGGTAGGACTCGCCCTCGATGATCAGCTCCCACGCGGCGCTCTTCAACCGGTCGACGGCCGACTGGGCGAGCAACGGGTCGGCCATGACGGCCAGCCACTCACTCGGGTCGCGGTTCGACGTCAGGACGGTCGCCGCGGTGCGGTGTCGCTCGACGACCAGTTCGTAGATGTCCGCGGTCTCGGTCGGGTCGAGGGTGGTGAGGGCGAAGTCGTCGATGACGAGCAGGTCCACGCCGATGAGCTTGCGCATCTCGTGGTCGAAGCTGGCGTCGAGTCGTGCCGCCTTCAGTCGCTTGTGCAGTCGATCGGCGCGTTCGAAGTGCACGCTGATTCGGCGGCGACAGGCGATGTGTCCGAGGGCGGTGGCCATGAAGGTCTTACCCACCCCGACCGGTCCGAGGATGAACGCGTTGCGGGCTTGCTCGACAAAGCGCAACGAGACGAGCTCGGACCACACCGCTCGGTCGTAGGTGATCTTGGCGTCCTCGTCCCATGCCTCGAGCACCATGTGGGGATCGAGACGAGCCGCTCGTGCTCGTCGTCCGGCCGAGTCACCGTCGCGACGGGTGACCTCGTCGGAGAACAGCTGCTCCAAGAACTCGGTGTGGGTGAGGTTGTGGCTCTTGGCCAGTGCCAGGCGTTCGGGCAGTGTGTCGATGAGTCGACCCAGCCGCAACTTGCGCATGAGGATCTTCAGCTCGGGAGAGACCGTCGGGGCGAGTGTGGTCATCGTCCGACCTCCGTTGCCGACGAGAACTCCGACGGGTCACGGGCGAAACGCCCCTGGATGACGACCGGGTCGGGTCGACACTCGGGCTCGGTGGACTCCCGGGCCCGCTCGAGCATCCGTGAGACCAGGTTCACGTCGACCGCCTCGGCGTCGAGCGCTCGCTGACACGCCTCGTCGACCCGACTCGCTCCCCACTTCTTCACCAGTCCGAGGAGCCGGTAGACCTGGCGCATCTTGGTCCACGGCAGCGGCGTGTCGAGCAGTGCGGCGGCGTAGCGCCCGACGGCCTCACCGTGCTCGGCTGCCATCCGCTGCAATCGGTCGACATCCCGGGTGGCGTAGATCTCTTTGCCGGTAGGCATGTCGTCGGGGTCGGTGCGCCTTCTACCTGGGGGTATGCGGGGGTGGACCTTCACCAACTCGCCCTTTTGGTAGAGCTTGACCGTGGTCGAGTCGAGCCGTGCGGCAAGTGTCCGGCCGACCAGGTGATGGTGGACCGAGTAGAGCGCCTTGGCCACCTCGACGTGGAAGTCACGGTGCACCTTGGGCTCGGACCACTTGGGCGTGTCGAACGGCGCGCAGGGAAGCGCCACCAGGAGTGGCTGTTCCTCGGTGCGGAATGCCTCGATGGGTCGGCACTGGGTCGTGCCGTGGATGCGCATGCCAGCGGTCTCGGTGCACCAGATCTCGGCCCGGGCCCGACAGTCGGCCAGGTCGATGAAGGTCTCTCCGGCGAAGAAGTTGTGCTGGACGTAGTGGACCACCCGTTCCACCCGCGGCTTGTCGGTGGGAGTCCTTACCCGTGCCGCGTCGATGGCGAAGCCACGAGACTGCGCGTACTCCAAGAACACGTCGTTGATCCGTGGCGCGGTGTGCTCGGCCTCGATGACGATCGACTTCATGTTGTCGGGGATGACCACCGGGAACACGCCGCCGAAGTACCCCCACGCCGCTTCGAACCCGCGGATCACCTCTTCGGTTGTCTGGGAGAACGTCGGCCACACGAAGACGTGGCGGCTGAAGCACGCGGTGAAGATGAGCCCTTGGCACACCCGTCGCTTCTCGCCCTCGGGGACGAACCCGAGACGACCGAAGTCGACCTGGAGTTCGATGCCCGGGGGCGGGTCGTCCACCCGGACGGTCGTGGTCCGTCGCCCGGCCCCACAGCGTTCGACCGCGAACCGGGCCAGGGTGCGGGGCGGGACCTCGACGCCACGCCGGGCGAGCAGGATCCCGATCTTGACGACAGTGAGCTCCTGCTTCACCCAGGCCGTGATCTGTGCCTCCTCGGCGAGCAGTGCCCTCCATGCCTCGCCGTGTCCGTCGGTGCGGTGCGGGCGGACCCGCTCCACCACTTGGCCGATCAGCTCGTCGGTGAGCTGTTCGTCACCGCCGGAGCGGTCGATCCCGAGCTCGACCGCGGCTGCGATGTAGCGCCGTGCCGTCTTGCGGTCGACCCCGACCCCGTGAGCAATCGGGCGTTCGCCCTCACCCCTCAGCCAGCGCCGGAGCGCCTCTCGAATCTGAACCACGGATACCTCCCTGAATGCCATGGGGCCTCCTCCGCATCGGCGTCGGAGACCCAGCCGAATGTCTCTTCGGCCGGCATGGGTGGATCCTCAGGGTGGTCCCATAACTGGCAACGGGGGTGGTCCCATGTCACTGGCAAAACCAGCGGCTAGCTGGTCCCATGTGACTGGCAAACGACACAGGGTTTGTCGATCCGCTCCACTCTCGAAGTCCATTCCGCCATCGGCATCGCCACTCCTAAATTCGACTGATAATCGATCGTACTGGACCATCCCACAGGTGTTGTTACACGGGTGCAGCAACAGGAGCAAGCACCGAGGCTGCGCCCCGACTGCAAAACGTGGAGAGCCGCGCTCGGCAGCCGGTGTTGTGGGTGCCGCCGACCGCACCCGCTCGGGCGCCAAATGACGCGCCAGAACGACGGCCGTCGCCAACCTGGTCGCAGCGCAGAACGTCGGGTGTGCTCGCGAGCAGCAAGCACGCCGGACGTCGGGCGGCTTGGGCCACGCCGCGAACCGGCATCGTTTGGGGACACCTGGTACTGGCCGCCGAAAGCGAGTCGGAGGCGATGGGGCCTGGGCCTTCAGGGCTCGATTGAGTGGCTGAACGTGTGGAGGCCCGATGGCCGTGGCAGCCGTACAAAGCGAGCAATGAGTCGCCTCGTACGGCTGCCCAGCCTCTGCTAGCCCCTAGAGCCCCTCGATCGCCGTGTACAGCCCGGTCGAGACGAGGTTCGCCGACGCGCTCTTCATTGCGTCAGCCCAGAACGCTTGCCAGTCGCTGTCCTGCGCCAGCGCATCGATGAACGCTCCGTAGGTTGCTCCCGATTCGAAGGTCATCATGTAGACGACGGTCATCGTCTCTCCGCCGACCTGGGTCTGCGCCACGTTGACCGTTGCCCCCAAGCGCTCATGGATTCCCTTCGCCTTAGCGAGCTGCCCAATGAACGTGTCCAGCTTCTCGGGCACGGGTCGCCAGTTAGCCACTTGTGATACTTGCGCCATGGTATTTCCCCCATTGTCTCTCTGACCCATCTGGTGATGAGCTGAACTGGATCCTTCCATGCCGTCGCCCCGCCCGCTTGTGCGAAGCGGGTTGTCACGAAGGAGTGCCCCACCGACTCGGCCTTCGGAGACGGTCTGGCTACTCGGTTGCCTGGATCGACGTATCCAACCGCTCCCTACGCTCCTCGCCCCAGCGAGCGACGAGCGCCTTACCGGAGGTCGATGACAATGGCCACGGCCCAGAGGTCAGCCTGCGGGCCGGTCGAGTCCGTACATGGCTGCGTCTTCAGCGATAGGGCGGCGCATCTGATTGCCCCACGTGGGGTGGGTCGAAATCTCTTTGAGGAATGCGCCGGACTCTTCGAAGGCGCGCATCCCTTTGGGAGTGCGGTCGATCGAGCGGAGCAGCCACCGAAACTCGGTGCGGCCGTCCTCAAGGTCGATGAACTCGCACGTTTCCAGGCACTCGACGAACGTGAAGAACTCGACACCCTCGGCCTCGACAGGGGAGAGATGGCAGGTGAAGTATTCGTAGGGTCTCCAGTCGAGATACTCCCGGAGACCATCGCCGCCGACGCCGTGAGCACAATGGCTTGATGCTCCCGTCGCGACACGACCCTCGCTGTTCGGCTTGAACTCGTTTCCCGTCTCGACAGCTGCGGTGTGACGCAGCCGCTTTCCTGGTTCCACCCAGTACTGCCAGCACACTGCGGGCGGCGCATCGACGATGTACGAGGAGACAATGTCGGCGTCGTCGTCGGTGAGGCGGACCACTTGGGCCTCGCGTCGGTGTGCCGCCACCGCCGCGAGATCCTGCACGACACCGGTCACCGGACGGAACGACTCAATCGACTCTTCATGAGCGGGAAGCCGGAACTCGGTCGAGACGCCGGTGAGGCACGAGTCGGTGAAGAATCCGTACGAGCTCGGCCCGCCCTGTTCGATGATCGTGTTCTTCAACAGCCGATGCACGAGGATCACGTCGGGACCAGCGAGATCGAGGCGGCCATCCTCATCACGATCGACGATGAACGTTCCGTTGTGCGCGACGAACTTGAGGTCGAGACCGCCGATGGCACGGCACGCGTCGCACGTGCACGTCGTCGAACGCGTCATGTTCAACAGCCGATTGGTGAAATCGAAGTAGCAGGACTCGACGAGCTCGACCAGCAACTCGCCGTTGGGGAATGCCTCCTGTGGAGCGAAGCAGAACACGGCATCGCCTTCCAGCTTCACGAACTGCATCGGCGGGCTCAGGCCGCTCGGATCAGTTTCGTGAGTTCCGTCACGATCGCGTGCGAATGCTCGAGTTCGGTGCCAGTCAAGAACTTCGTGTACCCAGAGATGTCTGCGAGGAGCAGATAGCCCTCCATGACACCTTCATCGATCTCACCCATTGACGCCTCGCCCAGTCGGACAGGGCCGACAGCCTTCCGGGGAACCGGAGCGTATCAGGCGGCCCGAGAGACCAACGGGGCTCCGACCAGCGCCCGTCCTGCGCCTGCCCCCGAAGTGCCGATCATGGGCAGTTAGCGGGCCGCGAGCATCGATCGCGCTTGAACGAAAATAACGCGACCCTGAGCCGGCGATAAGGGTCACTCTGAGCATTCTGGCCCGTGGGTGCAGAAGTGAGCACACGGTAGGCCGCCCCATGATCGCTGCACAGATGCTTCACCACGGAATTGGCGATGGGCCTGGGTGATGAATGGCGATGGCATCTCGCCCCGCTCGCTTCACTTGATAGAGCGCGAAGTCAGCATCGTCGAGGAGGTCCTCGGCACTCGGCATTGATTGATCGAGACCACCGACTCCGATACTCAGAGTCACGGGAACCTCGACTGCGGCAGGGAGGTCATTACGAATACGCTCGGCCACTTCCACGGCGCTGGGGACATCGGTGTCTGGGAGGAGCAGGGCGAACTCGTCCCCTCCAATGCGACTGACCAGATCGAAAGCTCTCCCGCTGTGCCGCAGTACAGCTCCGATGCTTGCCAGCACGTGATCGCCGACGACGTGCCCGTAGGTATCGTTGATGGCCTTGAACTGATCGACATCAATCATCAGGAGGCTGAGGGGACTCCGACTGCGAACTGATCGGGAGATCTCCTCCTCCATCCGCTGACGTAGCACTCGGCGGACGGCACAACCTGTCAGTTCGTCAATGGCCGCCATGTCTGCCAGCGCTGCCTGAAGCTGTGCCTCGTGTTGTTCGATATGCGTCCGATTGATTGCGGCAGCAACTGTGAGCACGGAGGCGCCGGCGAGTGCCGCAAAGAGAAGGAACGTCCGGCCGAGAGAGCTTGCGACATCACGGTCGATCAGGGCCACAAGTGCCAACGACGCCAGGGCGGCAACGCCACAGATCCCCGTCGCTCGAGGAGTGAACATCAGCGTTCCGAAAATCAAAGGGAGGAATAGGAGAATGAGGATCGGGCTGTTCATGCCGCTATCCAGAACAGCGACGATGGCGACTCCAAATGCCGACAATGCCGTCCAGGTCACCGAATAGGTGGCACACCATGACTTGGAGGCCACGGTCGGTGCCAGGGACATGCCCACTAGGGCCAGCAGCAGCCAGAGGACGGTTACCGCCCACAGGATCGAGCGATGGGAACCCTCAGGCGTGAGGATGAGGTAACCGATGACCACAAGCGTCTCGGTCAGGAAGATGCCAAATCCGATGCGGATGTGCGTGAGCCAGAAGGTTCGCCACGCGGCTCGTTCCGCTTCCGCTCCAAATGCGCCCTCAAGCAGATCCTGCTTGTTCGAGTCCATGGTCGAATCTGCCCCTCACAAGTGGCTCCATGTTGATATCGGTCGACTTGACGCGCAGCTTTAAAAGCCGTCCAAGTGAGGGCTCGGCAGATCCGATTCCGGGCCGGGCGCGACGGTCACTGGTGAAGTCAGGGGTATCCCCAAGGTGCCGTTCCGGGCGCATGCAACTTTCAAGCGAGCACCGGCGACGAGGGGAGCGAATCATTGAACCGAGCAATACGCACGAACCATTTAGGCGTGGGCCATCCTCCGCCGTCATCCCCCGAGTTCGGAGGTTCCTGAGCAATCAAATACCCCATGTCTCGTGATCGCGGAACGATTCGCAGATTCAGGCCGTGATCTCCCAGGTCGGGGTGCCGATGAGCCAATTCCCGGCGGGTTCACTAACTGACTCACCCACAAGTGTGCCAACGGGCCGAGGTGCTCACGGTGGAAAGCAAGACGTCAGCTCAACCCAAGATCCAGCAGCACCAGGTTGGGACGACCGAACCGGCTGACCGGAGAAGGGTCCTGGGCGCGGCTGGTCGGCTGACCCCGTGTCACTCGCACCGCGTTCAATCGGCCATTCGAATCCTCGCCCGAAGGGCGGCGAAGGCGAGAGCCAGGCCCACGAACGCGAGAGCCGACACAGCCACCAGTCCTTCCACGAGTGGGCGGAGCTGCCATCCTGATGTGATAAGGGACCGCAGCGCTCCAATCAGATAGGTCACTGGGTTGTAAGTGGCAATGGTGGAGAACCATCCCGTGAGAAGCGGCTTAGGGACCACGGCGTCGGTGAGGAAGAACAACGGGAAGAACACGACGTAGCACGCGTTCACGGCGGCAGGACTGCCCGTCTTCAATGCAACGGCATAGGGAAAGCAGGTGAACGCCAGGCCCCAGAGAGCCGAGAACCCGACAAAGACCAAGAGCCCCGGTAGCCCCGTGGAGAAGCGCACCCCGACGATCGCACCGACGGCGATGACGGGAAGACACAGCGTGGCGATCACCGCGACGTCGGCCACCATCAGGCCGAGCAACAGCGCAGACCGCCTGATCGGGGTCATGCACAGTCTGTCGAAGTAGCCACCTTGGATGTCGGTCACGAGTGCGGGCGCCCTGGACATCCCGGTCACCGCGAAGGCGATCGCCATCGGGAGGAGGAACGCCTTGTAGTCGAGGCTCGTGCCGGCCAGTTTCTCGAGAGCGCCGAGGTTGACAGCGTAGAAGAAGGCAGGAACGAAGATGGCGGGAAGGATCGCGGCCGGTTCTCGTGGAATCTGACGGAGGGCACGGCCGGCCACCGCGCGGACATCATGGACGAAGCCAGCCTCCCGCCCGATGACATCGGCGGGCTGAACCGCTCTCACAACGGTGCCTCGTCCTTCTCGATCCGAGATCCTGTCATCGCCATGAAGACGTCGTCCAAGGTCGGCGTTCGCATGGTGAGGCCCTTGAGCTGGAGGCCAGCCCGGGCGAGTGTCACTGCCACCGCGCCGAGGGCTGCCGCCCCATCCGGAGTGTTGACGGTCAAGGAGCCGTCAGCGTTCCAAGTGGGCTCGACCCCTTCGATGGAGCGCAGAGCCTCCAGTGCTCCGGTACCACCATCCCCCTCCACCTCGGCCACGATGACGTCGTGGCCGACAGCGTGCTTGAGGTCAGCCGGAGTGCCCTCGGCCACCAGGCGGCCTGATGAAATGATGCCCACCCGATCGGCCAGGGTGTCCGCCTCGTCGAGGTACTGCGTGGTGAGGAAGATCGTCATCCCGAGCTCGCGGTTCAGCCTCGCGACTTCCGACCAGACCGCCGATCGGCTGTGGGGATCGAGCCCTGTGGTGGGTTCATCGAGAAAGAGCACTTCGGGGTTGTGGATCAAGGCCGCCGCGAGGTCGAGACGTCTCTTCATCCCCCCGGAGTAGGTGCCGATGCGGCGGTCGATGGCAGCGCCGATGTCGACGAGGTCGAGAACGTCCCCGAGGCGCGTCCGGATCTGCGCGGCGGTCAGGCCATAGAGCCTGCCCTGGAGTGAGAGCAACTCACGCCCGGTCTGGCGGTCGTCGATGGCCGCGTCCTGGAGAGCGACGCCGATTCGGACTCGCACCGCCTGAGGATCCTCTGTGACGTCATAACCCGCCACCGAAGCGCTCCCGGCAGTTGGTCGGAGCAGCGTGCAAAGGATCCGAACGACAGTCGACTTACCGGCACCGTTGGGACCCAAGAACCCGTATATCTCCCCACGCCGGACAACGAGATCGAGGCCACCGACCGCAACGGTCTGGCCAAATCGGCGAACCAGACCCGCCGTCCACACGGCATGGGAGGACGGAAATTCAGGCGTGGGCTCAGCCGTAGCGCTCCAGTCATACTCACCAGGATCGTTCATACTAATGAGTATCTACTATACTCATGCGTAGCGCAATCTTATGGACCTCCAGCCCCTCACCCCCGAGCGACGACGCCACCAAACTCGCGAACACCTGTTGGCTGCCGCCGCCGAAGTCTTCGCTGCACGTGGCTTCCACGGAGCGACCCTCGACGAGGTTGCGGCGGTCGCAGGCTTCACGAAGGGAGCCGTCTACTCGAACTTCAAGAACAAAGAGGACCTCTTCCTCGCACTTTTCAAGGAGAATTACGACCGAGAGATGGACGCCATTCGAGGAGCGCTCGCCGACCCCGGGGTACCCCCGGAAGCCCGACTCTCCGATTTCGTGGACTTGATTCGAGACCAGACAGTGCAGGCAGGTCCCAATTTCAACCTCTTGTACCAAGAGTTCTCCCTCTACGCCGCACGGAATCCGGCGGTACGAGAAGAGCTCAATCGAATCGATAACCAAGGAGCACAGGCTCTGGCCGAGATCCTCCAAGCCGACAGGGAGCGGGTCGGGCTCGAGCCCCTGGTATCACCACTCCAAACAGCGAGAATCGTCGAATTGCTGTTTCGCGGCATCGGACAACTGCGGATTCTCCAGCCGGATGTGGCCGACGATGAGTTCGTAGAGGCCGCTATCGCCTTCGTTGCGCGCGGGTTGGGTGACCCTGTCGATTGAGACACGGGCCATCCTCAACCGCCATCCCCTTGGTCCGGAGGTTGCTCAGCAATCAGTTACACCAGGGTTTCTGCGCCTGGCACGAAACACGGCTTCGGGACGTAAAGCCGCAGTTCACAGAGCCGATTGGCCGGTTCTGCTCCGGTTCACTGGGTCAGTCACCTGCGGGTGTGGGGACGTCGCCGGGGTGCTCGCGGTAGCAAGCATGCCGTCAGCTGAGCCCGGGATTCTGCGGCGCGTAACCGGCAGCGTTTAGGGCGACCTGCCGTCGACGTTGTTCGCGGATCGGGGACACCTGCTGTCGCGATTGACGTTTGACCTCCGGACACAGGCTGGGAGTCGTTGGTAACGATTCGGTGTCGCCATCGACCTACCCGCGTGCGCCCCAACTCGGGGGTGCCTTGCGCTCGACGTCCGTCGGATATACCGTTCAACTAAGGGATTAGTGGAATGAGGAGTCGTGATCGAATTCCAGCTAGACAGCACGTCGGGTGTCGCCACCTATTTGCAATTGGTTCACCAGGTCCATCAAGCGCTGCAACTGGGACTTCTGGAGCCTGGTGATCAACTCCCGACAGCTCAGCAGGTTGTCGGAAAGCTGGCGATTAACCCGAACACCGTGCTCAAGGCTTACCGAGACCTGGAACGTGAAGGCCTCGCGCGGGCTCGACCTGGTCAAGGGACCTTCATCGTAGGGACACTCCCCCGTACGGACCCCGCCACCCAGGCGCGATTCCTCCAGTCGATGGCCAAGTGGCTGCGCTCGGCACGAGCCGCCGGACTCGGTACCGACGATATCGAGGCGATCTATCGCACGGCGGTTCGGAACTGTTTCGCCGAAGGTGTGGCATGACTGCCGTGTTGGAGACAACCGGGCTCGGCAAGCAGTACGGGAAGCGCTGGGCGCTTCACGATTGCTCGCTCACCATCCCTGAGGGGAGGGTCGTCGGTTTGGTCGGACCAAACGGAGCAGGGAAAACCACCCTGTTGCAGCTTGCCGCGGGACTGCTCACTCCAACGGCAGGGACCATCGAGGTCCTTAGTGGACGTCCCGGCGACGGTCCTGACCAGCTCGGGCGGGTCGGCTTCGTGGCGCAGGACACGCCCACCTACTCTCGGTTGTCGGTCAGTCAGCATCTCCGCATGGGCGGCTTGCTCAATCCGCACTGGGATGACGAGCTGGCCGCTCGCCGCATTGAGGTCCTCGATATCGACCCCCGGCAGCGGGCTGGTTCACTGTCCGGTGGCCAACGGGCCCAGCTTGCCCTCACGTTGGCCATCGCCAAGCGGCCCGAGGTGCTTCTACTTGATGAGCCTGTGGCCAGCCTGGATCCGCTGGCCCGTCGCGAATTCCTTCAAGTGCTGATGGAGGTCGTCGCCGAGCATGGGGTCAGCGTCGTGCTCTCCTCGCACCTGGTCGCCGACCTCGAGCGGGTCTGCGACTACCTCGTTGTCCTCGTTGCGTCCCACGTCCAGGTAGCCGACGACGTTGCCGAACTGCTCGCCACCCACCACCGCATCTCCGGTCCTCGTCGAGATTCGAGAGGTCTTCCGGCCGATCAGCACGTGATCGAGGAAAGCCACACCGACAGACAGACCACGCTCCTTGTCCAGACGGACCAGCCCATCCTGGACCCGGCATGGACGACCAGGTCCGTGACATTGGAGGACCTCGTGCTCGCCTACATGGGACAAGCTCGCGACGAGGAGCGCTCCCGAAAGTCTGGACTGGGGGTCCTCCGATGATCCGATTTGCGTGGCTTCAGTTTCGCAACCAGGCTGCCGTGATCTTCGGCGGACTCGCCGTGGTGGCGATCATCCTGGCCATCACCGGCCCACACCTGGTGCACCTCTATGACACGACCGTCGCCACCTGTGCGACGCACGGCGATTGTTCCACGGCGACGGGGGAGTTCCTCAAGAGTGATCACACGCTGCAGATCCTGTTCGATGCCCTCGTCGTCGTGGTGCCCGGCATCATCGGAGTCTTCTGGGGTGCACCACTCATCGCACGGGAGCTCGAGTCGGGCACGTTTCGGTTGGCGTGGACCCAGAGCGTCACCCGCACCCGCTGGGTTGCCCTGAAGCTCGGGGTCGTCGGGTTAGCCAGCATCGCCGCGGTCGGCCTTCTCAGTCTCATGGTGACGTGGTGGTCAAGCCCGATCGACCGGGCGAACGCAAGCATGTACACCCCGTTCGACCAACGCGACCTCGTCCCACTCGGCTATGCCGCCTTCGCATTCGTGCTCGGCGTCCTTTGTGGCGTGCTTATCCGCCGGACCATCCCCGCCATGGCCACCACGCTGGTCGCATTCGTGGCAACCCGACTCCTCTTCAATCACTTCGTGTTGCCAAAGCTCATCGCTCCGACCCAGCGATCCTTTGCGCTCAATGGGGTAACCGTCCAGGGCTTTGGTCAAATGAACGGCGGACCTTTCACGCTCTTCCCCGCCAACCCGAACATCCCGAATGCGTGGTTCTACTCGACTCAGTTCGTAGATAGAGCTGGCCACCCACTCAGCACCCAGGCGCTGACCAGCGCATGCCCCCTTCTTCAAAGTGGCCCGGGGCCGAGCGCCCCCGCAGGCGGAGGAGTTGAGAGTGCGGTCCCAGCACCTGGAGCCGGCAGCGCTCTCCATGACTGCATCACGAAGCTCGGGGCTACGTACCACGAAGTTGTGGCCTTCCAACCAGCCAACCGGTATTGGTCGTTCCAATGGCTCGAACTGGCCCTTTACCTCGGAGCGGCAGTGGTCTTGGCCGGCACCTGTATCTGGTGGGTCCGCCATCGACTCTCCTGAGTCCCACATGAGGATCGGCTTGCGGGCCGGCACTCAGGGCTCATGAAGTGCCCCCAAATACTCGACGTCCGGGTGACCTCGGGTCGCCTCGAAGTGCCGCAGTGAGGCAGTTCGCGAGTGGCAAGCACTCGTCGCTGAATAACGCGCCCACACCCGGTATTTGGGGCGCATCTTGGCGGCGCCGGCCTGGGTTCATCGAGGACACCTGCGTGACCCGCCAGCACTGTGCGCTGAACTGTCGGGACAATCCGGCGGTGACAGCGCATAGAAGTGATCAGGCCGGCGCCAGGATAAGGTGGCGCTGCGACTTCGGCAAAGGGGGAGGCATGCCCTATCACACCGGCCGAGTGATCCACGACGCCGACGCCCACGTCATGGAAACCCCGACATGGCTCCGTGAGTACGCTGACCCTTCGATCCGTGATCGAATCCAACCGCTTCGCTATCCCGGCAGCAACGAGCTTCGACAGAGCGGCGACCCCGAGGAGCAGCTGGCCGACCTCCGACGGGCATTCGCCGACCTGGCCGAGAGGCACGCATCGGACGAGTACAGGGCCGAAGAAGCGATCAACATCATGGCGCGCAAGAACTTCGCCGCCACCGGATCCTTCATCGCCGCTGACCGGCCTCGCGCTCTCGACTTGCTGGGATTCTCCAGCCAGCTTGTCTTCAACACGTTCCACAACCGGCGGCTGCACGACTGGGAGCACTCGGGCGACATCGACCTCGCCTACGGCACGGCACTGGCCCACAACCGAGGGATGGTCGAGTTCTGCTCGGTCGACTCCCGCCTCCTTCCCACCTGCTACGTGCCACTGGCCGACTTCGACCGGGCGGCGGCCACGGCGAGCCAGGCCGTCGAAATGGGGGCCGCCGCGCTACTGGTTGCCTCAGGCTGCCCGGCCGGCCACTCGCCGAGCCATGTCGGACTCGACGGCGTATGGAGCCGGGCGCAGGAGTCGGGGATACCCATTGTGTTCCACGTGGGGGGTACCGGCGACCTGATCGACCGGAACTACTTTCACAACGGATTGCCAGTGCCGCCGGACTTCCACGGAGGTGAAGAGAACTTCCGGTCCGTCGACTACATGGGCATCCCGCGTCCGCCGGAGCAGACGCTGGCCACGATGATCTTTGACGGCGTGCTCGACCGGTTCCCTGACCTCCGATTCGGCGTCATCGAGCAGGGTGCAGTGTGGGTTCCGAGCTGGATCCGGCAGATGGAGTCCGCCGTTGACGCCTTCGGCCGCCACGAGGAGCGTATTCGGAACTTGGAGTTGCGTCCGGCCGAGTACGTCCGGCGCCAGATCCGGTTCACGCCGTACCCGACCGAGGACGTGGGGTGGATCATCGCCCAGTCCGGCCCCGAGGTGGCCATGTTCTCCTCCGACTACCCCCACGTGGAGGGCGGGCGAAAGCCCCTCGAGCACTTTGCCGCATCAATGGACGCCGCAGGTACGGAACACGACGCGCAGGAGCGCTTCTACAGCGCCAACTTCCTCGACCTGATGGGCACGGCCGGCCTGGCTCTGGCGGCCTGAAGAAACTGACCAGCGGTGTCGCGGGCCGGCACGACCCTGCACGCCGAAGAGCTGCAGGGATGGAGGAAGGCCCGGCCGCGCAACCCGGAGGAGCTGACTGCGGGGCACGAAGCCCAGCTTGTCTGGGTCGCCGACGTAAACGAGAGACCCAGGATCGTCATCCAGGCTGAGGACGTGTGACTACCACCCGGCGTTTCGGGGCACCCCACTCCGACCATGCTCATTCTTCGGAGCACCGTGCAATGATTCCCTCAACCGGCAAGCGGGTCGGCCAATCGAGGAGGCAGGATGCGCGTACCAAAGCAGGTGGCCCTACTGGCCGTTGGCGTTCTGGCGGCGGGAGTGGGTGCGGTGGGGGCTACGCCAGGTTGGGCCGCCGCCAGCTCCAGAGTGAGAGTCGTCACACCAGCTCCGACGATCTCCGCCCTTACCTCGGCGCCGTCCCTGCTCTACGACTCCGGTGGTGCGATCTACCTCTCGGCTCAGGTGACCAACGCATCGGCATGCACCTTCACCTCCAACAAGGCACTGACCGGACTCCCGGTGACCGTCGCGTGCTCGGGTGGCACCGCGGTCGCTGATGTCACCATCCCCGCGAATGCCGGAAAGAAAGCACTCACCTACAAGGTCACCCTCACTGCCTCGTCAGTCAAGAAGGCGAAGGCTTCTCTCGGAGTAGTCGTCGGCGTGAGCTCTCCCCCCGCTCGTTGCAGTGCTGTCGGGCCAGGTGCGGACTTGGCGGACTGCGATCTGTCCAACGTGAATCTCTCGGGATTCGACCTGACCGGGGCTGATCTCGTCGGCGCGAACCTATCGGGCGCCAACTTCAACCACTCTTCGCTCTTTGCGGCGAATCTGAGTTACGCCAACGCTACGGGCGCGAACATCAGAAACGCCGACCTTGCGGACACCAACCTCACCGGAGCGGTCGTGGACGATGCAAGCCTCACGGGCAGCGATGTCCAGAACATGGTGCTCGACTACACCTCGACCTCGGGTACGTCGAGTGGAGGTCTGACCGGGACACTCAGCCCCGCCTCAGAATCGACGGCGGTAGTTGCCAATGGGTACCTCTTCGCTCCTGATGTCAGCCTCGCTGGGGCAAACCTGATCGGCGACAACCTGACCGGACTCGATCTCGAGGGTGCCGATCTCACCGGTGCAGATCTGGCCAATGCCATCGTGACCGGCGCCGATCTCGGCGGAGCGAATCTGACGACCACCGTTCTGATCGGGATCGCGTCTGGCTCCGTGACGGGAGCGCCGTTCGCACTGCCATCGTCGTGGTCCTTCGTCGACGGCTACTTGGTCGGTCCTGGAGCTGACCTGACCAACGCTCAGTTCCAGATCGCGAACCTCAGCGGCTTGAGCCTTGTCGGTGCAGATCTCACCGGGGCACAATTGCAAGGTTCCGACATGGCGGGGACGGACCTGACCGATGCCATCCTGACAAACGCAGTGTTTACCGGCACCGCGCTGACCCAAACCGACCTGGACGGAACGATTCTGACCGGCGCCGTGCTCGACAACGTGAGCTCCGGCGGGATCAGCGGTACGCCGGCAGCGTTGCCGACCAACTGGACTCTCGACGATAGTTACCTAACCGGCTTCTATCTGGTTGGGCCGAGCGCCAACCTGAGTGGCGCCAGCCTTGAGGGCTCCAACTGGAGCAACGTCAACCTGAGCGGCGTCAACCTGACTGGCGCCAACCTGACCAGTAATCCAAATATCCCTCAAACCAACCTGAGCGGCGCCAACCTGAGCGGCGCCAACCTGAGCGGCGCCAACTTCTACGACTCCAACCTGAGTGGCGCCGAACTGTCCGACACAATCCTCACCTACGCCAACTTCTACGCCGCCGACTTGTCCGGCGCCAATCTGACCGGTGCTCAGTGGTCCAATACAACTTGCCCCGACGGCACGTTCAGCCCAAACGACGTGGGTATGACCTGCGCCAATGATCTCACTCCCGGACCCGCCTGAGATAGGCACTCCGTCAACTTGCGAGACCCCCGGTTCCGGTCGGGGCCCATTCGCTCGTGGAATTCGGGGTGCCCCGCTCATGCCGGTAGGGGCGCAGCAACAGGAGCAAGCGCGGGAGGCCGCCAGCGTCGGCCGAACAGCATGCGGAACCGCGCTCGGCAGCCGGTGTTGTGGGTGCCGTCGGCCGAACGCGCTCGGGCGCCGAACGACGCGCCAGAACGACGGCCGTCGCCACCTTGCCCGCTGCGCAGAACGGCACGTCGGGCGTGCTAATGGTCTCCAAGTATGCGCGGCATCGCACGTGCCGATGCAGACCTGGTTCGGCTACCCGCCCGAGGACGTGTCCCCCGTCGAGGCGTCACGGAGCCGGTAGAGCTCGGGGAGCGCTTCATGGTCCTTGGGGCGCCCGGCGTGCTCCTTCGAGGCGATGATGTCTTCCAGTCCGGCCACGCGGACCTGGACACCGGCAACGGTGAGCTCTTCGGCGGCACCTTCGAGGTCCTCATACCGCTGCCGGTGGCCCTGGCAGTTGACCATGTCGACCAGCACGTCGAGGTACCCGGCGTCGGTCGCCCATGTCGAGATCTGTGACCGGCTGAGAGTGAGGCCGTCTAGTTGGACTGGCAGGGCGGCCGCCTCGTCATCGCTGAGTCCCCCGACTCGCAGGTGGGCGTTCAGCTCTCGCATGGCAGCAGCCAGCCGGTCGAAATTCTCGACGCTTCGGCGCACCAGGCAGTCGAAGTCGCCGGTGGGCCGTTCGGCCCCGTAGGCCCGGGTGGCTATGCCGCCAATCACCAGGTAGTCGACACCGTGGCGGTCGAGGGTCTCCGTGAGGCGAGCGACGTCCGGGAAGGGAGTGTCAGGCAAGGTTGTCGGCAGCCGTCTTACCGGCTGCACGATCGGCATCGATCTCGGCCAGCCATGCGATCGCCTTCTCCTTCGAGTCGATCCGACGGCCGTCAAGGGTGATGGTCACGTCATCGGGTGTGGGCGGGCGACCCACATCGGCAGCCGCCCACTTGTCGCCAATCATGATCGGACGCGCCGAGGCCATATCCCCACGATACCGGGGCTGAGCACAGGAGGACGAGGTGTCGCCCACCGGATGGCGATCGCGAGATCCTGGGCAGCAGCTGTGGCTCCCGCCGTGCGGGCCCTATGAAAGATGACGTCGCCTGGGAGGACCTCGGTACTTGTTGCCGGGCGCAACCGCCATTGTGACCATGCATACCGATCGTCGGCGCAGAACCACGGCCCTCGGGCGGCGAAGTGGAGCGCAGGACGGCACCTATGTGCACACCCGCATCACAGTCCGAATCCATCGTCGCGACCGCGGTCGTAGCCGGAGTCACGACTGCTGGACCATGAGAAGGGCGGCGGCGCGACGGCTGCCACGCGCTCGAGATTCGCT
>Ga0224558_1002442_pt1 | contig 16990 bp, 15 predicted proteins | sample 714S32024metaG_FD_180682 | JGI IMG/M metagenome (GOLD analysis project Ga0224558, IMG submission 180682) | Peat soil microbial communities from Stordalen Mire, Sweden - 717 S3 20-24 | ecosystem: Environmental > Terrestrial > Soil > Wetlands > Peat | place: Sweden: Norrbotten County, Stordalen... | reverse complement strand
AGGAACACCCGGTGGTTTCCATTGGCCGTGAGGTTGTAGTCAATCTTCCCAACATAGGCATCTAGTTTTTGGGGCAACGGAGATGAAAACGTGAACCCTTGGTAGTCGAAGCCGTCGCCGACCGTACCGGTGTTGGGGACAGGGTATTGCTGGAAGACTTGCATGACCGCCGGATTGGGGCCCGGTCCGAGTGGGCAGGTTCCATTAGCGCTGCAATACGGGTCCATGCTGGCCAAGTCTGCGGCGGTCAGGGTCTCCACCCCGCCCGCCGGGCAGGTCGGATCCCCCTGCTGGCAGAGGTACTGCATGATTCCGTTGCGCAAGTTGACGCTGGGCACGACGCGCGTAACCTGCTGGTTTTCGTGTTTACGCTGGCCTTCATACGCCAGGAAGTAAAACAGCCGGTCCTTCTTGATCGGTCCGCCCACAAATGCGCCGAAAGTATTGCGGATCAGCAAGCCGGGCCGGTTGGGCAAACCTGCACTGATTTGCGCAGCCTCATTGAACCAGTCATTTGCGTTGCCGAAGTTGGTGCGATTGTATTCGTACACCGCACCGTGAATACCGTTGGTGCCGCTCTTGGTTACCAGGGAGACTTGGCCGCCGGAGGAGCGTCCCGTTTCTGCATCGGAATTGCTGGTTGTGACCTTGAATTCCTGTAGCGAATCCAGCGGAACCCGCAGTGCGCCCTGAAAGGCCGTGCCCAGGAGTTGGTCGTTGTTGTCCGCTCCATCCAGCGTAACGTTCGTCTGGTCACTGCGCGCACCACTGACCGAACCGCTGCGGCTGTCGGACGCCGAGCTGATGTGAGAACTGTTGCCGGTATAAACCACGCCGGCCTGCAGGCTCAGGATGCCGGTGGGATCGCGGCCTTCGAAGGGCAGGTTCGCAATCTGCTCCGTGCCAAAAGCGTGCCCTAAGGTTGCGTCCTGAGTGTTGACCAGGGTGGTCGCGCCCGTCACCTCCACCCTTACGGCCGCCCCTGCTACCTTCATGGTCACATTCACGGTGCCGGGCGTGTTGACTAACAGCTCGACGCCCCGTTCTTCGAGGGTGGCAAAACCCGCCGCGCTCACCGTTAGCACGTAGGTCGCCGGCGGCAGCTGCAGGAACTGGTACGCGCCCTGGTTGTCAGTCGTAGCGGTGCGCAAGAAGCCGGTCTGGGGATTGCTGATCGTGACCTTAGCGCCGGGCAGTACTGCGCCGACGGGGTCAGATACCATCCCGCGCAGGGAAGTGGTTGAGGATTGCGCCCAAACGAACGTGCTTACGAGGGCAAAGACAACTAGCGCCACAGCCACTAGCCTGAGAGAGTGCATACGAGGTTCCTGTTAGGCGGATTGCGAACGGATCTTCGCCCGGGATTGGAGAGAATGAGTCCTCGTGACCGGCACATTATCCGCCTCGTACTCTCTGCCGACAAGTACACGCGTCACAAGTGCTTGTGATCTCGTTATAGATAACGATGCTGCTATAGAGCGGGCTGCTGGGGGTACCCCCATCAGGCTTAACAGCCCGTGGTACAAGTAGCGGATTTCCTGCAAGGCGGGCGACGTAGCCGGCCACGCGATCTCACAAAGCACTTGGCAACGGACGCGGAGATTCGACTTCTACAAAGCCGATTCTGCTTTATCCGACTCGTGAAAAGTAAATAGACAAGCAAAACAAGCGTGCCGAAGCGGTTTCGCCACTCCCGCGGCGTGCCGCGCCCAGTAATTGGCGTAGGATCAGGCTCAGGTTGGACGCACCCACGTGGACCAGTTGCCGCTTCAAAATGTTTTCCTGTCCGCGCAGATGGCAGCGCCGCATCGCGCCCGTCTCATAGCAGTGTGCGAAGCTGCGCTCGACCAACTCGCCGCGCCGCCGCAGTAAACTCTTGCCGTACTCGCCCCGCACCCGCCGCCGGTTCGCATACACCGCTTGTTGCTCCTCCGGTTTGCCCGCCCAGTTCCGCCGCCCCTTCTGTTTCTTCTCCGGAATGTAACTGCGCACGCCGTACGCTTCACACACTCCGCAATCTCCGCGTAGGTCGCCATAGAGTGAAATTCTACGCCCCGAACCGCGCCCCCTGTATACCTGATCAATGTCGACTCGCCCAGAAACATGTCTTTTTGAGGCGCTCCCCGGCGCGGTTCCGGTCCTTTAAGAATCAAGTGGTTGGGCGAATGCCGATGGCAACGGTTTTTGGGCAAGTCATTAAGCCACGTCAACGTGTAATCGGGATGTTTCGCCAATTGACAAGCTAGGTGACCGCTGGGTAACTTCCGGTTGGACAATCCGGGAGCTATCGCACGGCGCCCGACGTTTGCGGCGTGGATCCGATTACGCCAGGGAGCGCGCAATCACCAGGGTGATGTCATCCTGCTGTTCGCTACCGCGGCTGAATTGCTGCACCGCCTCAACAATTGCCTGGAGAAGTGGCCCCACGGGAAGGTAAAAATTGCTACCAAGGGTCGCCAGCAGACGGGACTCGCCAAACTCTTCCCCATCGGCGTTTGTGGCTTCGGTGATTCCATCTGTGTAGAGCACCAGCATGTCACCTGGAGCAAGCTGCACTTCCGCAATCTCGCAATGCCAGTCTTCAAACAATCCCATCACGGTGCAGGTGGAACGCAGGCGCTCCACATTCGGCGCCTGATCCTGCGAGCTTGCGCAGGCGCGTAGCAGTAGTGGAGGAAGATGTCCACAATTGGCGTAGCGGAGCTTGCGGCTGGAGTCGTCGTAATCCGCAAAGAATAAGGTAGCGTAACTGGCATCGTCGCTATTCTCGTAGAACAAGCGGTTGACGGAGGCAAGCAGTCGCGGCAGATCGTCGACTGCCACCGCGTATTGACTGCGCAAGTTGGCTTGCAGATTGGCCATCAGCAGCGCGCCAGACACCCCTTTGCCCGCAATGTCGGCCAGCACCAGCGCCAAGCGGCCGGGGCGAAGCTCCAGAAAATCGTAATAGTCCCCGCCCACCTTCCTAGCCTGAATGCACGCGCCCGTGTATTCGAGTGTATTCATGGCTGGGAGCTTTTGCGGAAAAAGCCTGGCCTGCACCTTGCGGGCAATATCCATTTCCTGATTGGTGCGGCGATCTGCCTCCATTCGCTCCGCCATTTTTTCCGCGAGACTTATGTTCTCCAAAGCGATGCCGGCATGGGCCGCTACTGAATCGAGCAACTGCTTGTCCTCGCGGGAATAAGGTTCCTCGGAACGCCGCTGCCCGAGAACGAGCATGCCTATGAGGTTGTTCTCACGGCCGAGGATAGGCACCAGGCATTCCGGCGCGAGGGGCGCCAGTGCAGTTAATTCTTCGGCGCTGGCGGAATCGGATGGCACCTCCCACGCTTTCCCGCGGCGCGCAAGTTCGACGAAAACCGGGGCGCTTACCGCGAGCGTTTCGAGGGTTGCGGGTTGCGTTCCGGAGATCGCGGCCAGGCGGCCATTGCCGGATTCGAGGTAACACGCCAGGGTTTTCGGGTGCAGCGCTTCGCTCACGTGGCGCTCGAGGAGCATAGCCAGTTGGCGACGGTCGCCCACCGTCCGGGTTTTCTCCGCGAGGTCGTGCAAAATGATACGAGAGTCATAAGCGCTGCGAAAAAAGGCCCGGTCGATGCGCATGGTTCCCCGCTTGACCAAAGGCGCCGATGTCCAGACCAAAACAATTCCGAATACTGCGCTCAGAGCCATCCCGATATTCGTATCCGCGCGGAGGAGTCGAGAGAAAACGTGGGTGAAGAGCGCGATGGCGGAAGCCGCAACCATGAACATCAAAACGATGAAGCCCCTCTGCACGAGAACGTAGCGCGCACTGCGTCGCAGCAACACCGGAATTTCCATCACGCGGTGCTTCACTACCGCGTAAGCGAAGGAGAGGGGATACAGGAACATCACGAGCACCAGTACAGTACCGAGCCAGAAAGAGGGGCGATATCCGGCGAAATCCTCGGCCATTTTTTCGAGCGCGATTGGCAGGATGCCGACCACGGTGCCCCAAAGAATCACTCGTGACTTGCGCCGCGCTTCTGCAGGGACGGCGGCCATGAATGAATTTTGCGCCAGCGAGATTATGCCCAGGAAAAGCAAGTCGAAGTTCAAGGCAGCGTTGAGGAAAACAGCATTGCGGCTGCCTACCAGGTGGGCTACCACTCGTGGAAGGCTTGGATCCCCAGCCCGCAACCCGGGTAAGACAATACAGACTCCGAACAAAAGCCCCACCCACTTTAACCACGGGAGGCGCCTATCCAGATGCGATGGTAGCGGGAAAACCGCGAAAAAAAGATAGAAAAGCGGAGCCAGCATTCCCGCAAACACTGCGCGAAAAGCAAACGCAAATGCGCGAAGGGAAGGAGAGATGGCCAAGGGATTGAGAAGTGGGGCGGAGGCGGCAAACGCACAGAACAGCAATGCCAGAAGCCATGCATTGGGTTCCTCCAGCCTCAAGAACAGGACGGCGAATGCCACCAGAAGAAAAGGAATGGGGAATAATCTGAGGACTTGCAGCGCCGAGGACTTGGCAAGGCCCTCGGGCATTCTAGCCGGCGTGGCAGCCCGAAAGACGCCATGCAGAACCAGCGGCTTGGGCTCACCGGCGCGTTCTACGGTGAATTCCACCGGGTCGCCGGGCCGACCACGGGCATAGGCTTCGTCGGAAGCAATGTCGGTGCCCAGCGCTCGCCCATTTATGCCAATAACGCGGTCGCCGACGCGTAGGCCGGCGCGCTCCGCTGGGCTTCCTTCCATCACATCTTCGACTGATTGCGAGTGCGTTCTATCGTCATAGCGAGAATTGTTGACGAGATTGAAGCCGAGTTCTACCCCTGGGGCCGGGTGACGCACAGCGTACATCCAGAGGGAGCCGTAGACGATCGCAACTACGGCAAACAGGGTCGCCAATGTTGCCAGGAACGGTTTTCGGAACGACGCGCGCCCTTGCATGATTTTAGGTTGTCGGCATCGCGCCGAGTCTTCCGGGCGAATCCTATGCCCTGCTTCCCGATGCCGTCAAGAACCACACAGCTTACAGTCTCATTAGGTCTACGGGCGAGTGACGGGCACCCCTTCCCTAATCGGGTTTTCACAGGTTTTCCTCAGTTGTAAAACTTCGTGAGCGGCCACAATTCCGAAATGGGTTTCTTTATGCCGCGGCAGACCATAATCGGAATATCGTATTCGGAGGGCTGTATCCAGGGAGCTTCAAGCCTCGCTTCCAGTGAACAAGTACGAAACTGCTTAGCAACCGAGTCGCAGTTGTCTCCAACACAGATAAGAATGTCGCCGGCGTACCCGCGAGGCCCCCAGAGGAAATATTGATTGTGCCCGCTCGAAAACGATGCCCGAAGGTTTCTCGCCAGGCTGCTCGAATCCAACAGCACCCGTGTGCAGAGCGATATTCTCAACCGGGTTCAGGAGAGCCGAGGGAAGTTAGAAACCGAGATTCGCAAGTTGCTGCACGAAGTCAGCCGTATCGCCGAGCAGGCGCTGGCCCGTGCCAAAAAGGTACGAGAAGAGGGTGCCCCGGCAGTTGAAGCGGAATTGCAGCGACTCGACTCCTTGGAACAGGAGGTACGCGCACTCGGTACGCCTGGAATCTCGGAAAATTGAACCGCAGAAACGGCCACTAGTTCCTAAGGCGGATAGATTCTCTTCTTCTTTTCCTCAATGGAGAAAATGATGCTCGCAAAACGGGTCTCGCGAGCCGCCGGGCGGAACACCCACAGTTTTTGTCGCACTCCGCCAAGACCTAAGGGAGAAGCAATGAAAATATGCCTTGCGCTCTTTATCCTGTTGGCGTCGGTTGCGCTGGCACAAGACCAACCCAGAGTCTATCTGACCTCGGTAAGCAATGCTCGCCCTTGGAATGCGCACCGCGACCCGACGATTTGCGTCGCTGGGCGAACGGAGGGGCAGTAACTGCTTGAAGGTGACTAAAGTCTTCCGAACGAAGCCGCGGCAATTGGGAAGCAATCAACCGCGTTCCCACCTCCGTAGCAGTTTCCTGCTTGCTTGCACAACGGCGTCCATTGCTCGTCCAAGGGCGAAGGACTCGGGCCGGCGTGGGATGCCAGCCCGAGCCAATCGCGGCTATCAATTCGGATTGGTCTTGGGCCGCGGGTTGAAGTCGCTGGGAACTGCGTTTACGATCCCCTGTTGGCGATCAGTGGTCGTGATTCCCAGATACTGACAGCCGCCGAAACCCCACGCCTGGGGCAGAGTTTGAATAAGCGCTTCAGGAACCGTTACGTAGTACGGCGGCAACGGAGCCGCCTTTCCGCTCAATCGCGATGGACTAAAAGCATCGAGCAGATTCGTAATGCCGGGCGTGAGCGCATCTTCCGGTCCCAGGTTTTTTTGTCCGAATTCCTTCTCGCCTATCTTGCGTGCACTCAATTCATCCGGCAGCAGCGCTAGTGGCGGTAGGTTGAACACTGTGTCGATGAATTTCACCACCGAGGATTGACTTCCCTGTGCTTGCGCAACGTAGTTGGTGCGAGCATAAGGCGAAATCAGCAGCAAGGGAACCCGAGGACCATTGCTGATCAAGCTATTATCCGGGCCGTAGGTCCGCACCGGGGGCGGAACGTGGTCATAGTCACCCTCGGAGTCGTCCCAGGTCACGATAATCGCGCTTTGTGACCAATATGGGCTCGCGGCGATCTTGTTGATGGCTTCCGTTACCATGGCTTCGCTGATCTGAGCATCCGAATAGGCTGGATGGTCATCATCACCGATGAAAGCCGCTTGGACGGTTGAGTCCGGATTAGCTGGCTTAAAACCGAAGATGTTCTGATAGCCGCCTTTGACGTAAAAGACACCGCCCTGCTTCGGAAGCGTCTTGTTTTCCAAGGCATTGAAGAAGTCCTCAAGCCCATGAAGCTGGCTGCGCATCTTCGGATTGTTGGAAATGTAGCCGAAATACTGCGGCCCATTGTGGTGAGTGATATAGGACGCGTGTGTCCCATTGGCGTCCACCGGACCCGGATCGGTTGGCTCCTTGTCGTAGCCTTCCTGGTACCAACCGAACGGCACCGTCGCCGCTTTCAGCGACGAGATGAAATTCACATCGTCCTCCACGTCATCCAGGTCGGAAGGGTCAGTATCCGCCTTTACCACCTTTTGCAAGTTCTCGCCCTCGAGCGTCAACGGAATCGTCGCGTACGTCAGGTTGATCTGCGTCCCATAGCCGGGGTAGTCGGTGGGGTTCACTGGCATCTTGTTCGCCGGTGGCGTGGGGTCGGATGGCGATCCCCAGAAGGGATCGTTGTCATTCATAACGGGCACACCCGGAACGGAAGAACCATTATCCGTGTACCCTTGGTCGGGGTGACGCACCCACTGGGTCTGGCCACTCTGGGCGCCGATAATCGAGAGATTCCCAGGCGTTGAAGGTCCTGTCATGGTCTCGAAGATGTGGTCAAATAGTACGAACTTCTGGGCATATCCCCAAATCAACGGGATGGTGTCGCAATCCTCATGAGCCATCGCCAGTTCGCCCATTTGTTTCGCTTTCAGGCTGGGATTGCCGGTTGGACTGTACTTGAGTTCCTCGGTAACGGCAAACCGGTCCATCTGAGGACCGTTACTCTGGATGTCCATTTTCGCGACGGTGAGCGGGTGCGAGTGGTCGATGTCGTCGGTATCGGATGCATAGCATGTAGCCGGGCTGGGTACCCCATTGACGGTGGAATCCGGGCACTGGTCCTGCGGTCCGATGCGGAAGGGATGAATAGTAGTCGAGCTGCCATCGGTATTGACCAATGGTTGGTAGAAACCCAGAGTTTGCGTCGCCGGGTGACTGAAGAGCCCCTCAGCCCCGGGAAATGTCCCGAAATACGAATCGAACGAGCGGTTCTCCTGGTACAGAACGAAAACGTACTTAACCTTGTTCCGAAGCAGTTCGGCCACCGCGGTTTGCGACATCTTGGGTTCGCTGTGGGAGGAAATATAGTACTTGTTGACGAGATCTCGTTGATTGCTGAGCTTATCTTGCGCCAGCAATAAGGCGGGTTGCATCAATAGCGGCAGGAGCAACCCGACCGAGAATTTCTGCAGCATCTGGAATCGCATGAGTCACCTTCCCGTGGGTTAAAAGTCGGTTTATGGTTTTAGCAAGCTCCATCCGAGGCCCCCAGACCGAGGGGCCGACATCGCCCGCATGAGCTCACCGGACACGCAGTCCTCTGGCAGCTAGAGTCCGAACTACTGCGCAGCCACGTTACGGATCGCTAGAATTAACCTGGGCAAAATCATCGATCCACTACCGACGATAGTTTAGACGGATGCCATTGCACTTATGTGAAGGAACTATGAAAAGTTTGTGAATTCGCCAAACTCAGCATCACCATGCACCAGCGCCGGTGCATATTTCACTTGTAATGCTTCCGATGGCCTAATACGTGGGGAGATCCCCCTGCTCTGCCGGGGGCGGCAGCAGAAGTTGACAGAACTCCCCCCATGGCCGCAACCAGATGGTCACAGAATATCTCTGATCGTGAAAATGGCATTCACATTCCTGTGCCCCGTTAGCAACTGCAATCCTAGGAGAGGAGCGTCGTTTTCCTCCTTACTCACCAGGTGCCGGCGCAACGCATCATGCTTGATGGCATAGCGCTGCATGTCTTCGGCGGTTCGCTCCATCATGGCTGCCTCTCGCAGAAGCAGGTACTGACGCACCGAAGTATCATCCACGTGTCTCAGCAGCAGCTCCAGGTGAGGAAGGCACAGAGCCGGTAGCGTGCGTTGTTGGAACTCCCCGGTCTTTTGTGCTTTCAGAACAATGCTGCGGACCATCTTGTCCTCCGTCTCCCATCGCACCTTGCAGGCCGGGCATGAACTTTCCATGAGTCCGTGCCAAGGTTCCGATTCGGCAGAGCCGTTTTCGGCCATCGCCCGCAACTTTCGGGCAACGGCGTTAAGCAACCTCGGATATGCAGTGCAGGTTCCACGCGGAGAGGCAACTTGCTCGTAATGCCATGTGTGCTGCGGACAGAAACCTCCTTGTTCCGCATGTTGCTCCTGAGTCTCCGGCCGTGTGCTCAGGTCGTACTGGTACTGGCGGAGAAAATCAAGAACCTGGTGCACTACTCCTCGGCAGATCTCGCATGGTGTGACGCCGCGCGAATCAAGTTGAACACTTGCACTCCCAATAGCTACAGACTGCCGTTGGTTATCTTTGCCTTCCGTCGAGCCGTCGATTTGTTGCCGCAGCGTTGTAAGACTGCTCGCCAGGTGTTCCCCATCTCCATCAGGCAACGATTCGACTTGCGCGAGTAGGCGATCACACATAGCGGAAAGAAAGAGTCGTGATCGCTCCGCCGTCAGGAAACGGACCAACTCTTCTTCGAAGCCCAGAATTCCGCTTGCTCGCAGACCTTCCATATTATTTGCCTGTTTGGCGGCGAGTCCGTCGCGTGCTGATACCGAAAAGAGCTTGGATATTCCGCCGTTCAGCACGCTCTCTGCGGTCTTTGCAACATACTCCAGAACTTCCTGACGGGATTCGGGGCACACTTGGTCGTGCTTGTTTACGACGACGAACACTGCACGTACGGAAGCGGATGCTTGTCGCAGGTAGCGAATCTCATCTTCCGTCAACGGGCTCTCGTAGCTGGTCACCAAAATCAATACATCGATTTCCGGAATGAATCGTTCCGTAGTCTGTGAGTTTTCAAAGATCGCCGACCCTAGCCCCGGAGTGTCTATGAAGAAGAAGCCGCGGCGCAGGATCTCAGCCGGAAGCTGGATTTCTGCCACCCGAATGCGTTGCACATTTCCAGGATTCCCTTTTCCGTAACCAGCTGGGGCAAATCCTCAAGCTTGGCTTCTCCGCGGAGCCCGCTTCCGTAATAATCAAGTAGGACGCGTTCACTTGTTCCGCAGCGCACACTGGTGATGACGGATGTGAGGGGAACAAGACCGGTCGGAAGGCGGTCCATTCCAAGAACAGCGTTCATCAGGGAAGATTTGCCGCGATTGAACCTTCCCGCGACCACAACGGTGAATCGGTCTTCGGCCAGCCGGGTCAAGAGATCGCGCCACGGTTGCTCTGCCTCCCATCGCTTGGTTGAGTCCTTCTCCTTCTCGGAAGCGATGAGCTGTCCAGAGCGGATCAGTTCGGCCAGTTCGAATTTGACTTGCTCATAGATTTTCAAATCCATAGTTCAGACTCCCATCTGCGAGGCGGATCAGGTCAGCCGCCTTGTGAGAACGGGCCGCTGAAGCGTTCGCCTCGAAAATTGACTATTTTCAAGCAGGGAATCCGTTCCAGACATGGCTCTGCAACAGGTATCCCTGTCAGGAGTCATCATCTGTCCGGTGTTGGAACTGGGACAGCGGTTAGGGGTGAACTCCTTCACCCATCAGCATAGAGACGGTCACCATAATAGATGCGGTTCGGAAAAGAGTCGATCTCCATTTTTCCCGTTGCGAAAGCGTCCAGGCAAGTTTCACTCCGGTGCTTGTAAAACACTCAAAGTCGTTCTCACTGATCACTGCTTTGTGATCGGTGTTGACCGCATGCAGCGGAACTTCGAGCCGATGCGAGAGACTCGGCGACACCTTGCTCGTGGTCCGACTATGGTCCAATAACTGTGCTTTGGTGTCTTTTCAATGACTCTGTGTCGTTCCCGGCGCCGTCAAGTCGTTGAAATGTAATACTGTCGTTTATTTCGTTGGCCTCATAATCCAACGATCACGGCCCGGAAGGCTAGCACAAGAAATTATGAAATATTCCCGCCCAGGTGTGACCGAACCATCGAGCCCGATTGAAAGAACAGCTATCTTGAGCCGCACATAAAGAAGCCGATCAGATCAGCCATGCGCTGCCCCCGTTTTTGAACCCATGATTTCAACCCACGATTCGCATGTCTCTCACGTCTTCTCAAGGACTTAGGCGGCCACCTGGAGTCACTTAAGTTGTTACAACGACAGCTTAACGTAGCACTGAAAAGGCTGGCGTCGGCGGTTCAACTCCGTCCCTGGCCACCACAATTTCAATAACTTAGCGACTATTCTTCAACTGCCACATCGCTGGAAATGCAGGTCATCTTGGGCTGAAGGAAGCACAAGTTCTGCGCGATACTGTTTGGAATCAATAGTCTACGGGATGGCACGCCAACAGAGCGCAGACTTTGGCGGGCTGCGCTCGAAAGATCTTGAGAGTTGCAGGGCCAGATCGGAGAAATCGAAAGCACGTGGATCAACTTTTTCCCGATGACTTCGGGTTTTTCCCCACGCTTGGGGCCGGGGACGCCGGTTTCCCGGGATTAGGTTGCATACGGAAAAGGAACGTGCAAAATGCCGAAAACTAGATAGTACACCATAAGGCGCATTATAGGAAGTTACTCGCCTGGCAACTGTGCCTGATCGACAATTGACTCTTCGCGATTTTAGTCAAACATAGCCGAGACAACTGCTAACCGCCAGCGAATCGCTGCCGTGAAGTATCTGGCACAGCCTTATGACCGCAGTGACGCCGATTCGCTGCCCTCTAAGCACGTAATCCAGCCCGGACCGTCCGGAATACGCCGCAGCGACGGGCAATAAACGGCAAAGCCTGTTCCCGGTGTGCGGCTTTCTGCGCGGGTTTCATTCTTGCTGTCCAGCATTTTTCCCTCTGACTTTTTCTCACCTCATCCGCTCCTTTCCGAGCCCGGCGTTACTCCGGCTGTGCTCCCTGTCAAGGGTCTTCGATGAACGCTTCGCGCCCTCTGACAGGTCCGCGCTGCCGAACGCCTGTAAATCCGTCGCGGAATGACGCGAAGAAAAACTCAAAACAGAAGGGAAAACAACATGACTACAGAACGCAAGGATGTCTATACCCGCATCACTTCACAGATCGTCGCCAGCTTAGAACGGGGCGTTCGCCCGTGGATCAGGCCATGGAACGCCGAGCACGCCTTGGGGCGGATCACGCGGCCACTGCGTCACAATGGGCAGCCCTACTCCGGCATCAATGTTCTGGCCCTGTGGGCTTCTGCCATGGTGCAGAACTTCGCCGCACCGATCTGGGTCACCTACCGCCAGGCCTCAGAGCTGGGCGCGCAGGTCCGTCAGGGAGAAAGAGGCTCTCTGGTCGTGTACGCCAACAGCATCACCCGCACCGAGCATGACGACGCGACCGGCCAGGACACCAAAGGGCTACACCGTGTTCAACGTCGAGCAGATCGACGGCCCGCCCGAAATCTACTACGCGAAAGCCGCCCCGACGCTCGATCCCGTCAGCCGCATCGAACGCGCGGAAGCCTTCGTCGCTGCCACGCGCGCAACCGTAAAGCACGGCGGCAACCGCGCCTACTACGCGCAGGAACTCGATTACGTGCAGATGCCGCCCTTCGAGGCTTTCCGCGATGCCGAGAGTTACTACGGCACAATCCTGCATGAGCTGGTTCACGCGACCAAGCACCCCTCGCGTCTCGACCGCGACCTTGGCCGCAAAAGCTGGGGCGATGCCGGTTATGCGGCCGAAGAGTTGGTCGCCGAGCTGGGTTCCGCGTTCCTTTGCGCCGATCTCGAAATCGCTCTTGAGCCGCGCGAGGAAAACGCTTCGTACATCGCCACCTGGCTCGAAGTCTTGAAGCATGACAGCCGTGCCATCTTTACTGCTGCCAGCCATGCGCAGCGCGCCGCTGATTATCTCAACCGGCAGCAGCCGGCGCTTCGGGAGGCCGCCGCATAGGCGGCTTCCCTAGCCAGCAGGGTTTCATCCTTACCCCGCATCCTGGCGATGGCGCACAATGTGAAAAGATACATTGAGCCATGAATAACGAACGGCGCGACCATCTGATTACCTTCTATTCGTTGCTCGACAGGCTCGAAAAGAATATCGGCGGCACACGGACGCTTGCTGCTTGCTCCGGCCGGATGGGTTGGCCGAAGCGTGGCGTCTATTTCTACCGCGAATCCGGTGAGGCCCGCACGGAAACCGGCGAAGGCCCGCGTATCGTCCGTGTGGGCACCCACGCATTGAAGGAAGCTACGCCCAGAACACGGTGGAATCGGTTATCTGCGCCGATGAACACGAACGTCGGGTGGTGATCATTGACCTGTGTCGAGGCCGACGGGTTGTTGTAGACGAATTTACCTCTCACTCCAAAACCCATCGCCTTCATCCCGTTGTTGCATACGGTTTTCATCGGAGTGAAGGTAGTTCCGTTTTGATAGTACATGCCTGCGTCGGTTGGCAATTTGTTTTGAGCTAATGCCGTTGCTAAGAGGGTTCGCGTCCTCCAATTCAAGGGCCACTTTGTGCAGACCGGGGGGGAAGACCCGACAGCAGAGCTGCGCCTTTCGAACTTGTATTCATGTTTTGGCCCCCCGTTCCCTTCAATTTCGGCCCAACGAGATTCCGTCTTTTTGGATCGGTACAATATCTAGTTTCCGGCTACCGCTCGTTCTCCGAAAGCCTTCGCCGTCAGACGCAGGTGAATGAGAATGGTCAGGTGATTTCCGACGATGGCATTGAAATTCTGCTGGACACCGACGTCCTCGCCGCCGGCTGCGTGCGGCTCTTCAGGAAGTCCAGCAGTTGACAGATATGTTCCGGTGCATTGGGAACCGCTATAGGCTTCAGTCGCGTCCGGCACTTGACAGTTCTCATCTTGAACCACGGGCGGCCAGTAAGTGCTGACTACAGTCCTCACCAACTGGGGAAAATCCTCGCGGAACATGCTCGTGGATCCCGACGCCTGGATCGAGCTCTCTTTCTGTTGATTCCTATCGTCGGCCGGGAAGTCGAAAATAAAAGTAGCTTCGTGCGAAACGCGATGGATCATCGGGGGCCCGTATATGGGTCCCGCATATGCCTCACTAGGCGTCGCCTCGACGTTGCGGTCCACTCGCGTCACAGCCAGATCACCTGTGGCTTGCAGCCGCCCGTCAGGCGTCCGCTCGACCCGCTTAGAGTGGAAGCACACCAGCGTGTGGTTGGACAGGTTCTCAAACCAGTCGCTCAGGAATTTCCCATCTTCATCAATACCGGGCGCCGTAGACGTAGCCGGATAGAACCTAAAGTCGATACTGGATTTCGTGGGGTCAGCCTCATCGAGGTTCACTCTCCCGTAAATCCTGGCGAAGCCGAGGGCTGCGTTCATTTTCGTTTTCCCGTAATCCGTTGTCGCGTCGGTGATCAGTTTCGCATCGGAATGGCGAGTGTCCACTTGCCAGGCCCTGGTCATGGAAGCAGGTTTATTGGGAGCATCCAGGCCCAGAACAGCTAGGCCGAGAATTACAGCTACTGCGAATACAGCCGTGTGCTTCAGCATTGTCTTCTCCTTTTTCCTCAATTTGCGCAGCGTTCCGCTTCTGGAACATTCACGCTAAACGAACGAATATCGGGACTTCTTTCTGCCCGTCTGTTGTGCGATTCCAACGATGCCATCAGTCATAGCTTTAACTTTCCTGCAAACACCGTAAATTTCTAGCTATCCCGCGGAAACGGTTGCCGCTGCTACGCTGCAAAAGCGGCGGCGGGTCGTGTCCTCTCGTTGAGCAGGTTTGGATTCTTGCCTCATTCCTTTCTGGTTGTGGTTCTCGGTTTCAAGGTGCGTAACGGGTGAAGACATAGTCGCGATCTTTCGCAGGCGTGTGGCAGGCGAAGCAGGTCTCGTGCAGCGCCTTGTCGCCCGGCTTTCCGTCCTTAAAGTCAGCGAACCCCCAGCCGCCCGTCGCGGCGTACTTCTTTGAGTCCTTGACCATGAACTGAACATTCACAGGGGACCCGACAACGAAAGATTGAGCGCCGGGGAATGGACCGGCCAGGACTTTGTTGTTGTCTTCCGACGGGACACGAGTCCAATGAATCGCGGCTATGATGGAACCGTCTGGGAACGGGACCTTCCCTTCCTTAAAGGCCTTGATCGCTATATCGTTGCCGAGTTGAGCGCGCAACTGGTCGACCCTGTCTGCTACTAGGAGGTGGTCCACGGCGATCAATTTCCAATCGCGGTATCCGGCGGGGATTTTGACTCCGTAGATCGGGGAGGCCTCTTCATCGGCGTGCCCGGATGCGGGAACCGTGAAGGCGACAACACCGGCTAGGGTGGCAACTGCAACCAACAAGAAAGCGATCCGTTTCATAGTGTTTCTCCTTCTATCCGTGTCTTTGAATAGGCCAGCTTCGCCGTACTCGGTCCGCGTCACTGCTGTTTCTCGGCCGCAGTCCTTTCTGGAACGACAAATGTGACCGTGCCTTTGTCGAGCGTGTGATGGTTCGCGTCCTCCAATTCAAGAGCCACTTTGTGCGGACCGGGGGGAAGACCCATCAGGATGATTGGATTACCACTCTCGTCTGCCCACACCCATGAGGCGTCGTCGAGTCTCACATGAAGGTGTCCGACGCGAGGCGAGACAGCCAGAGCATTTGGGCCGAACACTGGCACAAGGTGCAGGTTCTGAGCACAATATTGGATAATTGCCACTCCCCTGGAAGCGAGCGGTCCGGCCAGCGGAGGATCGATGACGATCTTTGCTGGAGGCTCTTCGCCGGCGATCGGGATGACAGGGGCGAGTCGACAAACGTCCGTTGCGTTCTGTGCCATCGCGGTCATTGCGCACAACAACATGGCGATGATAGTTGTCGAAAAAATACACTTGACTAAGGTCTTGTCTTCCATTGTTCCGTCTCCTTTGAATAATTGAGGGGTTAGACAGTTCTGCCAAGGCACAACGTCGTTCAATAACTACCTACGTCGACAATGGCCTTGGCGAAGGCTTCGGGAGCTTCTTGCGGCAAATTATGCCCAACCCCGCCCCCGATCACTCGATGTTCATATCTGCCCGAAAACTTGCTGGCATAGGAACCGGCATCCGGGTGTGGCGCGCCATTGGCATCGCCTTCGAGAGTAATGGTGGGCACGGTGATGACCGGACCTTGGGCCAATCGCCTTTCAAAATCGTCGTACTTCGGCTCGCCTTCAGTTAGGCCGAGCCGCCAGCGATAGTTGTGGATGACGATCGCGACGTGATCCGGGTTGTCGAAGGAGGCCGCGCTGCGATCGAACGTGGCATCATCGAAGTCCCACTTTGGCGAAGCGATCTGCCAGATGAGCTTGGAAAAATCGTGCCGGTATTTGTCGTAGCCGATCCGGCCGCGTTCGGTGGCGAAATAAAACTGGTACCACCATTGAAGCTCGGCCTTTGGCGGCAACGGCAGCTTGCCGGCTTCATGGCTGCCAATCAAATAACCGCTCACCGAGACAAGCGCTTTGCAGCGTTCAGGCCAGAGCACTGCAACGATGTCGGCGCTTCGAGCGCCCCAATCGAACCCGGCGATGATCGCCTTGTCGATCTTGAGAGCGTCCAGCAAAGCGATAACGTCGGCGGCGAGCGCTGATGGCTGGCCATTTCGGAACATCTCACTTGAAAGAAATCGCGTTGTGCCATAGCCGCGGAGATATGGGACGACCACGCGATAACCCGCCGATGCCAATAGAGGAGCCACATCGACATAGCTGTGAATGTCGTAGGGCCAGCCGTGCAGCAGGATTACTGGATGGCCATTAGCGGGGCCAGCTTCAGCGTATCCCACATTTAGGACGCTGGCATCGACCTGCTTCAAAGGGCCGAACGACTGGTTAGACTCCGGCTTAATCGCGCTTGCATCTGCCGCGTCTATGCTTCTGGGTTGGGCGTCTCCGGTGCCGATTAGGGCAAACTCGGCTGCGGCAATGGTCATGGCCGCAGCGCTCAGAAATTGACGCCGATCCTGACTAATTCCCTTGGACATTTTTGTCTCTCCCCCCAACTGCCTTCGAAGCAGTTACTGTGATTCTTCACTACTGGTGCCGCACCACTTTCGGATCCGGCACAGTGAACTCAATCGTTTTGCTGGTGATTACTTTGTGCGTCGGGTCGGCCAACTCGAACAGCACCTTGTGTGGGCCAGGTAGAAGGCCTACTAGTGGCCTGTCGCAGAGTAACCATTACTAGGCCGTTAGCATCAAAGCTGTCATGGCCAGTGGCAGCGAAATCTTACTCACCCAGCAACAGCATTCCGATCTAAGCAGCA
>Ga0224558_1002441_pt1 | contig 16993 bp, 13 predicted proteins | sample 714S32024metaG_FD_180682 | JGI IMG/M metagenome (GOLD analysis project Ga0224558, IMG submission 180682) | Peat soil microbial communities from Stordalen Mire, Sweden - 717 S3 20-24 | ecosystem: Environmental > Terrestrial > Soil > Wetlands > Peat | place: Sweden: Norrbotten County, Stordalen... | reverse complement strand
CCCGGCGGGAACCTTTCATCCCGCGAGACCAGACACCTGCCGGGCACACTAGCGCAGACTTCCCAGTCTGCCGTATCGCAGGTTTCCAAACCTGCGCCGCGTGATTGCTGAACAATTGCACGATCTGCCGACACGGATGTCGGCGATACAGCAGGTTTGGAAACCTGCGCTACACTTGGGCAACACGCCCGACCGCCCGCTCATACCACCGTAGCCTCGCCGGACCCTCGCCGGAACCTCCCCGTAGCACCTCTGATCGCCGATCAGAGGTGCTACGGGGAGGATCCGGCGAGGGTCCGGCGAGACTCCCAGGTGTCTCCCACCACTCTCCATCGGTCCCAGGGCCGGTTTGCCTTATTCAACTGAGGCTCCATTGGTGTGTCTAAATATGGGACACTCCGCTCCCGCGCCACCCGAAATGCCGTCATCCACGCCACCTTGTTCGTTGCCAGCAGTGGACTAACACGGGCTAACCGCGTACAGAGGACTGCCGCGCGGCAGTCTGTGCGGTGGAACTGCGTGCGCGACGGAGGGCAAGAACGCGGTTATTTCACTTCCAGCACCTTCGTTGTTTCTTCCCCAAACTGACTGATGACGCGGACGGCGATCTTCTGGCCCCTCTTCACCGCAAACGGGCGGCTCTGGTGGCCGTAAACTCGGCTGAAGGCTTCGTCGTCAATCTCGATCTTCAAGGTTTGCTCGGCCTTCCGTTTCGTGGCGGCCTTCGCCAGGTCATTCAGGCCCTTTTTCCATTCGTCAAACTCATCTTTGTCGCCGCCGCAGAAGAAGACCTGACGCACGACGAAGTTTGAGCCGTCATAATCGTCGTCCACCATCCAGTACGCGATGTCGTGAACGTCCCGGCTTTTCACTTCGTCCTTGATCGGGTCGTAGATGTCGAGGCCAGCGATTTTCACCGTTCCCTGGCAGGGTTCGTCGTCAGTCCCTTTGTGGGGCGATGCAAGCGGCTTCGGCTCAATCGTAAGCCGAATGTCCGGCTCGCCAATGGTTACGAAGCTGGCGGCTTTCTTGTCTTTCTTCAGCAAGCCTTGCTGGAGCAGGTCGTCGTGCATGCGGACGATGCTGACCTGGAAATTGCCGAAGCTGCGGCTTAGTTCCGTGATGCCGCTCTCAAAAGCGAAGCCGAGGATTAGCAGCCAGTCGCCATCTCGCTTGTCGCGGCAGGCTTTGATGGCTTCCGTCACGGCTTGTTTGCTCACCGTGCCGAACTTCGGACCGATGTGAAGATATGCCTTCTTCTCACCGGCGGCGGTGGGATACCAGCCTTCCGCGTGCAAGGCGGAGTTGGCGAGGCGGTCTATGCGCACGAAGACGGCGTTTTCCTCTTTCACGCCGGTCTTCACGCCGGCGCTCTTGAGATGGGCGAATATCAAGTCCTCGAAATTGCCGAGTTCCTTGTCTTCCGTCCGCTGCCGTGCCAGCTCCTCAGGGGAAATCGGCTCGTAACTCTGGAGCGTCTCCACCGTGAACGGCCCGGCCACCCGCAACCGCTTCTTGTCTTCGAGCGGTTGGTCGTAAAGCGTCTCTTCCACGGGCGGTTCGCTGCGTGCGATGCTCGCCAGGGTAAGGTGTGGCACTTTCTTGTAAATGAAGCCCTGCCGAAGATCGCAGTTCTGCTGGTCGTAAAGTTGGTAATATGGGAACGTCGCCGTCATCAAACGCGTCTTGGCGATGTTCAGAGCGATGCGCGACGTGTCAGTGGTAATCCAACGGCGTCCCCACTGCTCAGCCACATAGGCGGTCGTGCCTGAACCGCATGTCGGGTCGAGAACCAAATCGCCGGGGTCGGTGGTCATCAGGAGGCAGCGCTGAACAATCTTCAGATTGGTCTGCACCACATAAATCTTCTCGTCTGTGAATGCTCCCGTCTGTGTATCAGTCCAGACATTGGACAATGAACTGTATGGGAAGTCATCAAGGAAGCGGACGTATGCTAGTGACTTCGGCGTTGGAGCAGCAATCCGACGCGCAGCCAGCAAGCTCTCAAAACCCTTCTCGTTCGTTTTCCAATAACCTTTGCCCGGTGTGAACGTCTGTCCTTCAAACTTAACAGGGAACTGGCTGTATTCGCCGCCGCTTTGGGACGTTAGATTGTCGTGTCGGTAAATCTTCGAGTCGGCAGGCAATCGCTCTGGATGGTCGCGCTCCTCGGTCGTCATCACACGTCTTTGTCCGTCTGGCAATTCAACTCGTGTGTAGCGTCCGCCAACGTCATCTTCGTAACCGCGAGGCGCAAACAGACCACGATACTTGATTCGTTCCACGTCTCGCGCATACCAGATTACGTAATCGCAGCTCTTGCCCAGCAAGTTTCCGCCGAGGCTCGAAGTGGTTTTGAAGGATATGAGGCTGACGCAATTTTCACTCCCGAACACTTCATCCATGAGGTTGCGGATAAGGTGGACGTTTTCGTCGGATATTTGGGCGAAGCAGGAGCCGGATTCGTGGAGGAGTTCGCGGGCGACGAGCAGGCGTTCGCGGAGGTAGCTGAGGTAGGAGTGAATGCCCAGTACCCAGGTGTCGCGAAAGGCCTTCACCTGTTCCGGTTCGCCGGAGAGGGATTCGTCATCGCCGTCCTTCACGGTGCGGTTGTTGAGACGAATCTGCCAGTTCGAGCCGTATTTGATGCCATAAGGCGGATCGAAGTAGATACATTGCACCTGGCCGGCCATGCCTTCGCGCTCCAGCAGCGAGGTCATCACCAGCAGGCTGTCGCCCTGGATGAGGCGGTTGGTCCAGCCATCCGTCCACTTGTAGTAATCGGTGACCTTGTCCAGCTCCTCGTGGCCGATGGCGTTGCCGAAGAGTTCGTTGACGGCAAAGAGTTCGTCCTGATTCGCCGCCTTCTCCACCACCAGGCGATACAGCCCCTTGATGAGCGTTTCCGGTGCGATGTGTTCGTGGCGGTAAAGCGAGCGGATGTCCACGCTGAGGGATTCGTCGTCCGGCTGTTCGTAGCGGTGCGAGATGAGGTCGCGCAGGTTTTCGAGCGCGGTGCGCGCTCCCGCGGTGTCGCCCGCCTTGAGCTTGGCCTGGAGTTCGTCGAGTTGGGCGGTCAGCTTCTCGTCGCTGCCATATTTGCGCATCCAGAAGAGTTCCGGGTCCTGACCGCGGGTGATGACTGGGTTAAGCGGCAGTTCCACCGCACCGGCTTCTTTCACCTTGGCGCTCTCGGCTTCGTAGCCCGCCTCTTCCCCCGACGGGATGTGGGCGCGTTTGGCGTCTTTGTGCTTAAAGGCTTTTACGGGTTTAGAGGGCGTGGGCATAGTCAGGAAAAGAGTTTGTCGAAGTCGTTATGAGAGCCAATCCAGACCCAGACAATGGTGTCGCCGCGGCGTTCCCCCACGGAACGGTATTGCTCATTGATTCGCACGGACCAAACGTACTCGTAGCCTTCCAGCTTCTTGAAACGCAACGCGGGGTGGCTGGGGTCGTTCAAAAACACCCGATAAGCACGGCGCGCCGCCTCGCGGACACGAGGCTCCAGCGAGTCGTAAGCGCGCCAGAAGCTGGGCCGGGTGCGGGATTTCACAGGCGTTGCGGGTCGAGCGGTTCGTCGGGCTCGGCGGCGGACTCACGGAGGAAGGCTTCCAGCTTCGGTCGTGGGCCAGGATAGGCCAGCAACTGTTCCCAGCGCTCGTCGTCTTGCTGGGTGAGCAGAAAACGGGCGAAGTCGGCGACCTCGGTTTGCTTCTCCAACGGCAGCGCCTCGCAAACGCGGATGATTTCTTCGGTAGCAGTACTCATGGCTGTTATTTAGCTGAAAACGGTGGTTTATTCAATGCCAGCCCAGTGGCCTCCAGCAATTCTCTCCATGAACCTCAAAATGCGGTCGTTGATTATCAAGCACTTACGCATTTTGAGGTTCATGGGCACTATGGCGGGCATGGTCAGTCGTCGAGCGGGTTCTTTCCCCAGCGCTCCAAATCCACGCGCCGCTCCGGGATTTCAAAATCGTCCATCCAAAGGCCGTTCTTCAACTCATCGTCCCGTCGGCCGGCCCAAACACCAGACATTGGCTCGGCCAGCGCAAGTTCGCGAAGGCGGGCGAGCAAGAGATTGCGGAAGTCGGCCACGGCACGCTGCGCGTCGAGTTCGAGGAAATCCCACTTGTCCCAGCCGTGGTGGTTGCGGATGCGGTTTACGGCGGGCAGCCAGCGGTTAAGCACGGTCCAGCGTTTGGCTTCCTTGTCGCGGTCAAAGCCGGTGACTTCGACGATGACGTTAGCGCCGCGCCCGCCGGCCAGCCGGCAATTCACGATGAAGTCCGGCAAGTAGTCGCGTTGCTCGCCGGCGTTGTCCGTGTAAGGAACGCGGAAGTCGAGGAAGGCGTTTTTGACCCAGGAGTTCACGTGGCCCTCCTCGGCAAGATCGTCGAGGACTTTGGCGGCCCGGCCTTCCCAGCCGCTGTCAATGACAACGGCATTCACGTGGCTATGCCGGGTGGAGTAAGTTTCGCGCGTGGTCTGGCCGTGAACGAAACGGGAACTGCCGGTGGGATTGTAGTAACTTAGGATCGGGCGGATACGCTCCTCGCCCGGCGCGCCGGTTTGGATGCCACGAACGGCGTGGGCGACGAGTTTTCTTGGGGCGGAGAAATAAAGCAGCTTCTTCCACTCCGGGCCCTTGCCGAGCACGCGGACCTTTGTGTCATACCACCGCGTAGCGATGGCACAGAGTTCGTGGAAGCGGTGGAACTGAAGGTTGCCCTTATCGTCGGAGAAATGGTCACGCAACAGGTCTTTGGTGATGCGGTAGATGATCTGTTGCTCACGCGTTTCGAGAATGCTTTCGACGGTGAGTTTCACTTCCTCGCCAGACACCGCCGTTGCCATGATGGTCTTGGTGGGCAGTTTCGAGCCGTCAATGGCATAGTCCTCTACTTCGGTGAAGTCGGCGATGAGCGGGCCTTCGGCATATTCGAGCCGATAGCCCTCGACGTTTGGGAATGTGATTTCGCACTGCTTCGTGCGCTCGGCCAGCGCGAAGATGGGCGTTGTAGGTTTGGGCGACTGGGGGACAGTCTTGCCGCCCTTAAACAACTTGAAAGGCACGCCGATGATATGGGCGTATTCTGGCGGGAATTTCCACATCACGATGCGGCGCTTATCGGTCGTGGCTTCGCCTGTCTTGTCGTAACCCTGGAGATAATAACTCTGGCGGCGCAGCGCGCGCCCGGCAACTTGCTCGCAAAGCAGTTGCGAGCCGAATTTACGGATGCCGCAGATGTGCGTGACGGTATTCGCATCCCACCCCTCGGTGAGCATGGAGACGGACACGACACAGCGAATGTGCGCGCCGAGAGCGTTGCGTTTGCCGACGGTGTTCACCACTTCGCGCAAGATGGCGGAATCCTCGATGCGCTCGGCTGCACCCTGTCCGTGAACACGGGCGTATTCCTCCTTGAACCGTTTGATCTCCGGCGCGAACACGCGCTTGAACTCGTCGTCAATCTGCCCGGAATTCTCCAAGGCGTCGCTGTCAATCAGAAGCGTCGGGGGTCTGCGGCGCGGCTGCCTGGTTGCGGGATCATAATTGGAGAACAGTTCATACATTCCGGGCACGGCTTGCGGCGGCTCGGATTCGTCCGCGGATGAAATCTCATACCCCGCGAGGTATTTATAAACCTCCTTGGAAACCGAGGTGTTGTTACAAACGACGATGAAGACCGGCGGCGAGTCCTCGAACAGGAGTTGATCGGTTTTGCTCGCGGCGGCGGAGTGGCGGCGGGTTTCGTATTCCTCCCTGTAGTGTTCGTAGAACTGCCTGAGCGCGGCTTGGAGTGTTTCCGGCAGGCGGGGTGGTTCCTCGACGAACCTCTTGCCTTCGGCCTTGGCGCGGGCTTTGGCGGTTTTCCGGCCCGCTTTCGGCAGGTCGTCGCGGATGTGCTCGTATAGATTTCGCAATACCGGCAGGTCAATTTGCTGTGTGTCGTCGCGCGTTGGGAGAAAGGGAATCTTCACCAGCCCGGACTCGACGGCCTCAATCAGGCCGAAGTCGGACACGACCCATTGGAAAAGCGAGTAGGGGTCATAACCCGATCCCGTCAAATAGAACGGCGTGGCGCTAAGGTCGTAAATGCTGCGGACTTTGAAACGCTGCGTGATGCGAACGAGTCCATTGAACCAGACAGCAGCACGCCGATTTTCTTCAGCGGCGTCCTCGCCTTCCGCCTTTTGCTCGTCTTCGCGTGGCAGGTAGCAATGGTGTGCCTCGTCGTTGAGGACCAGCAGGCGCGAGCCGGGACGGAAGTTGCCAAGCAGGCGAGCGATGACTTGCGAAGAATCCTCCGTCGCCTCTTGTTTTGTTCCGTCGGCCTGAATCTTCCCATCAAACGGAGAACGCTTGTTGCCTTGGAGTGTTTTCGGCTCGAAGGCGTGGTAATTGGTGATGACCAGCCGCTTGTTCAACTCCGGCATTTCCTTGCGCCACGTTTCCGGCACGAGGTAGCGGACATGGTAGTAGTCTTCCGCATCCACCCCGAGCCGGGTGTCCACGCGCAACACACCAAGGCGGTCGCGAATCGTGATGCCCGGCGCAATGAGGAGAAAGTTGTCGGCGAAACGGACATCATTCCGATACTCGGCGCGGTTAAAGTAATGGTAGGCGATCAGTGCGGCCATGACGACCGTTTTGCCCGATCCGGTCGCCATCTTGAACGCAATGCGGGGGAGATTATTCTCCGGTGACGCCGAGACCTTCTGTGCTGCCTCAAGCTGCCGAAGGATGTGCTGGCCGACGTTGGATTTCTCGGCGACTTCGTTCAACCAAATAGCTGTCTCGATGGCTTCCCTCTGCGCGAAGAACAAGGATTGTGTCATGTCCCGTTCGGGATTGAGAAACCAGAATTGAAGCAACTCGCGCGTGACGCGTGTCGTTTGCGGATACTTCGCCTGCCGCCATGCGCCAACCTCCCGGCGGAGCAGGTTGACGACATGCGAGCCGTGATCCGCCGCGGCGACTTCGTTCAACTCCATCAAGTCGCCTTGGGCGCCTTGACGAACCGGGATGGTCTGAATCTCCGGCGTGAAGATGCGGCGGCCCTTGACAGGGCGGGAATAGTCCAATTCCCCAGCCAGATTGGTGGCATAGTGCCAGTCGGGCTCTTCGTAAGGATTATTTAGAATTGGACTCGGTTCGGATGGCATTTGAGTAGCCGGACTTCCTCTGGATGAGGAACTGGATTGCCACCGCTGAGGCCGACGAGCCAGGGGCAGGGGCCGTCCAGGCAGAGCTGGCGGAGAGAGCTTTTGATGTCGTGGTACTGGTGGCGTCCATCGGTGAGAGTATTGGGCGCGAAGATGGCACGGTTCAAGCCTGTTTTATGTCTCAGCAATGGAGGCCCATTACCCTTCTCGAGGCTGCGGTTCGTGGCAATATTCCAGCGGGGTTGGGGGGCGGCGACCTCCGGGTAACGGCGCAGGAGATGTCCTGCACCCCGGCAGGCGTGCATGACTTATTTCTAAGCCTCGGCGAGTGGCCCGGAGTGTAGGTCGTTGGAGCCGGGTCTGGCACCCTTCCGGGGTGCCCGGCCCTGCGATGGGGCTTTCCGGTGGTCGTTTCCCCTACCGCCCCGAAACGACCACCGGCTACAGGCTGCCAACCTTGGCGGGTTGGACTGGTCAACAGAAAGGAGCAGGACGACCTCACGCACGCCCGCGCCGGCACGCACTGATCCGAGCTTGATGCAGCCCTGGGTGGAGCGAAGAAGGTCTATTTCTCTATGTTCTTTGAACGTTTGGCGGCTATAATTCCCCCATGTCAGAGGCAGGGAGCAACCGGCAGGGGTCTGGTAGATCATGACCTTCCTGCCCATAGTGCAGCGCGAGCTACGCGCCGCGTCGCGACGTCCGAGCACCCATCGCATCCGCTGCTGGACCGCATTGCTCGCTATAGGGGCGAGCCTCATTGCATGTGCGGCGGGCACTGCGATTCCCGGCGCGGGCAGTGCCGTCAACCCCTTGTTCGCGGTCCAGACGGTCTGTGCGTTCGGGCTCTCACTGCTGGCAGGGCTTTTTCTTACCTCAGACTGCCTGAGCGAGGAGAAACGGGAGGGCACCTTGGGCCTGCTGCTCCTGACCGATTTGAAGAGCCATGACATTGTGCTGGGCAAGTTCGTGGCGACGGCGCTGAGCGCGCTCTACTGCCTGCTGGCATTGTTGCCCATAATCGCGGTTCCGCTGCTGCTGGGAGGGGTGAGCCTGGGCGAGTTTTGGAGGATGGCGTTGGCGCTGGTAAATGCTATGTTCTTTTCGCTCGCGGCCGGCCTCTGTGTTTCGGCCTTTGTGAGTGACTACGCCCGTGCGCTGGGCAGCACGCTGGCGTTGGTGGCGTTGACGGCAGCGGGTTTGCCGGCGCTGGCTGCGCTCGGCTCGGGGTTCCGCCTTTCTGCCACATGGTTTTGCTTCACCTTGGCCAGTCCGTTTTATCCCTTTGCCTACGCTGGCGACACGGCCTTTGTCACGCAACCGGCCATGTTCTGGGTTACATTACTGGCCTCCCATCTGCTCGGCTGGTTCTTCGTCGGCCTGGCGAGTGTCGCCTTGGCGCAATTGTGGCCGAATGCCAAAGCCTGGTCTTTGGAAAAGGGCTTCGGGCGTAAGGCCCAGTCCTCTCGCGCTGGTCTCAGCCATCGCCGCCGGCGTCGGGCACGGAGCTTTCCGTTTGATCCCGTCCTATGCCTGACAGGCGACGGCGCCATGTTGCGCTGGATGGTTTGGGCTATCGTCGTCGGATGGGCCGTGGTGGTGTGCGACGGCCGCCTCTGGCCCAGCCAGCCCATCCTGCGGTATCCCGGTGCGAAGACAGTCGCATTTCTCCTAAAGACGCTCGTGGCATTCCAAGCGTGCCGATTCTTCGTGGAGACGCGGCGCAATGGCTCGTTGGAGTTGTTGCTCTGTTCGCCGTTGCTCAACGCGGACCTCATCAAAGCCCAATGGCGAGCGTTGCGCCGCATCTTCCTGTGGCCGCTGGTGGTGTTTCTCCTGCTGCGCGTGATAACTTTGCCCTTGGTCCCGTTCAGCCGTGGTGAGCCACCCGGCGTGGGCAATCTTATGGAGACGGGTTTCCTGGGAGTCTTCTTCCTCACCATTAGTTTGTTCGCGGACATCCTGGCCGTGGGCTGGTTCGGCATGTGGCTGGCCCTGACGATGAGAAGGCCGGCTCTGGCACCGGCACTTACGATCCTGTTTGTCCTGGTTCTCCCAGCCTGCCTTTACCGGTTTGATCTCGTCGCGGACATACTTTTTGTCTCCTGGGGCACCACCCAATTGCAGCAGGACTTTCGCTGGCTCGTGCTCGGCCTTACTGAGCAGGCCCTCCCCGTTCCGGTTGGTCTACCACGAGCTTTGCCGGAGAACTGGGCCGCGTAAACTTAAAGCCAAGAACATTCGCCCGCCTTGTTTCCTTGGCCGAAAGAGAAAGGAGTAGTTCGACTACTACCAATTCCAAGCCATCCGGCACTATCGTCGCAAGACCGTTAGGTGGATCAAGCCGCAGGAACAGCCGCGGTGGAGAAGTCCGCGGCTAAGACGGTTTGAGGGTCTTGAGGCCGGCGGCCCTGGCCAGAGCCAGTTGGTCATCGTCGAAGCCGACAAAGAGCGCCGCAGACAGTTCTTTGGCGTAGGCCACATGCAGCAAATCAGCCGAGCGGCAGGCCAACGCAGACGTATCATGGCGCACCCTAAAGGCCACCAAGAAACTGCTGTCGGCGTAGATCATCGCCCTTTCAGATCGCGGATAGCTTCGGTGTAGTTAACCTTGTGCCTTCTAGGCTGGGGACAGATTTCGCGTGCCTCGTCCTCCAGATTGGCGAGTGACCGGCGAGGTCGTCTCCCGGCCTTGGTGACGACGAACGAGGGCACCCCATTATCGATCACGGCCATGCTCTGTCCTGGGTGCAGGGCCTTGACGGTGCTTGGCCAGTGGAAGAACTCACGGGCGGTTACTGTTTTCACGTGGCTAACATACGCGTCCAACACCCACTAAATCAAGCCGGAAAGGGATCGGGGCCTAATGCTTTAACTGCTTAACGCAGTCAGCATTTGCTTGATCTCCTTCAGACGCGCGCCAGCTTGCTTCCTGATCAGGCGCGGAAACTTGCTGCCCACCATGATATAATCATTGTTGCGCGTGAGCATTAGCCTGTCCTCCTGGACCTCGATCACCGTGACGCCTCGCTCGCTCGCCAGCACCTTGACCTCCGCGACTAGCAGCAGTAGTTCCAACGGCGGCGGCAAGTGGCCAAAACGGTCGCGCAGCTCTTGCTCCAGGCTGTGCAGGCCAGCTTTATCCGTCGCTTGCGCCAGCTTGCGATAGATCTCGATCCGCTGCCGCGCGTCCGCGATGTAACGGAATGGGATGTAGGCGGAAGCGTGATGCGTGATGCGTGATGCGTGATGCGTGTGGCTGGACGCCGACTCAGGATTTTGCACTGGGGACTTTGGACTCTCTTCGGCGGGGCTTAGGGCCAGGAAATCCAGCCGCACCTGCACTTCGACTCGCGGTTTGACTTTCTCACCCTTGAGCGCGGCGACGCTCTGCTTGAGGAGCTGGCAATAGAGCTCGAACCCGACCGCCGTAATATGGCCGCTTTGCTCCGAACCCAACAGGTTGCCTGCGCCGCGGATTTCCAGGTCGCGCATGGCGATCTTGAAGCCGCTGCCGAGCGTAGAGTATTGCTTGATCGCGCTCAGGCGTTTGCGCACGTCGGTGAGGAGTCCCCCATGGCGCGGCAACAGCAGATACGCGTAGGCCTGGTGCTTGTAGCGGCCCACGCGGCCACGCAGTTGGTAGAGGTCGCTGAGGCCAAACCGGTCCGCGCGGTCAATGATGATCGTGTTCGCATTGGGGATATCCAGGCCGCTCTCAATAATGGTGGTGGATAGCAGCACGTCGGCCTCGCCGTTGACGAACTTCGTCATGACCTCCTCCAGATCATCGCTGTGCATCTGGCCGTGGCCGACGACGATGCGGGCCTGCGGCAGGAGCACGCGGAGCTTTTGGGCCATGGTCTCGATCGTCATCACGCGGTTGTGCAGGAAGAAGACCTGCCCGCCGCGGTTAAGCTCGCGCTGGATGGCATCCCGGATCACGCGCTCGTCGTATTGCGTGACGATCGTCTCGACCGGCAAGCGGTCGTGCGGCGGCGTTTGAATGGTGCTCATGTCGCGGGCGCCGGTCAGCGCCAGGTAGAGCGTGCGGGGGATCGGCGTGGCGCTGAGTGTGAGCACGTCCACCAGCCGGCGCAGCATCTTGAACTTCTCCTTGTGCATCACGCCGAACCGCTGTTCCTCGTCAATGACCACCAGCCCCAAGTCCTTGATGACGATGTCACTTTGCAGCAGCCGGTGGGTGCCGATCACGATATCAACCGCCCCGGCCGCCAGATCCCGGACGACTGCTTCCTGGGCGCGGCGGGTGCGGAAGCGGGAGAGCAGCTCCACCCGGATCGGGTAATCGGCCATGCGCTCCCGAAAGGTGTTGTAATGCTGCTGCGCCAGCACGGTCGTCGGCACCAGCACGGCGACTTGCTTGCCGTCCATCACCGCTTTGAATGCGGCGCGGATGCCGACCTCGGTCTTGCCGAACCCCACATCACCGCAGATCAACCGGTCCATCGGCTTGGGTCGCTCCATGTCGGCCTTCGTCTCGACGATGGCGCGCTCCTGGTCGGGCGTCTCCTCGAAGATGAAGGCGCCCTCGAACTCGCGCTGCCACGGCGCGTCCGGGGCGAACGGATGGCCGGGTTGGGATTCGCGGGCGGCCTGGATGGCGAGCAGGTCGCCGGCGACATCCCGCACGGCCCGTTCCGCGTGGGCCTTGGCCTTCGCCCAGCGGGTGCCGCCCAGCGCGTTGAGGGGGGGACGCGCCTTGCCTGTGCCGACATATTTGCTGACCAGGTGCGCCTCGGTCACTGGCACATACAGCTTGGGCGGGGGCTGCGCGGGGTCGCTGGACGCGTATTCGATTACCAGGCATTCCTGGCCGGCGTGGGCGTTCGCGCTCGAGCCTTCAGTTGGCTTGGTGCCCGCGCCTACTGGCAATACCTGCAGCCCGACATAGCGCCCAATCCCGTTCTGCAAGTGAACGACATAGTCCCCCTCCTCCAGCTCAGTGAAATCAATGTCCAGGGCCGACCGCGTCGCCTGCGCGTGCGGCGATTTGAGGCGGCGTGACCGCTGCACCTTGTACCGCCCGAAGATCTCGGCGTCGGTAACCACGACCAGCCGGGCCTCGTCGCAGAGAAAACCGCCGGCCAGGGTGCCTAGATGAGTGAGAAGTCCGAAGTCCGAAGGCTGGTGTCCGGCGGTCTTGGCCGCTCCTGGACTTTGCTGCTCTGTTTTAGGGGTTTCCTGCACCAAGCCGTATTCGTCCCAGATCTCGGTGAAACGCTGGCGCTCGCCGTCATTGTTGCAGAAGACATGGACCTCATAGCCCTGGCGCAGCCAGCGGTGCAGTTGGGCGAAGAACTCGCGCCGCTGTGCTTCAGCCACCTGCGGCTCCGGAGCGCGCTCGGGCAGCGGGCGGAAGGCCTCCAGACTTTCGAAGTGCGGAGTGGGGAGCGCGGAGTGCGCAATGGCGGTCCCTTCGGACAGTTGGGGCGCCGACATTCCTGTCGGCCCGATCCTCCCATCGCGCGACGCCGACAGGAATGTCGGCGCTCCGAATGGTTCATAGGCAAGGGCCGGCGCGTCAGAGCAGGTTTCAGCCCCCCCGTCGCCCCCCAAGGCAATCAGGTCCGTATCAGCGGCACTCACCTCCAGCAGTGTCATGCCTCGCCCTGTGGCCTCTTTCAGGAAGGTCTCCCACGGAATGAAGAAGGCGTCTCCTTCGGGAACCAGCGCGGAGTATTCCTCAGCCCGTTCGGCCAGTTGGTCCGGCTCGCACAGCAGAAGCACCGTCTCCACTGGCAGATAGTCCAGGAGCGTGCCGAGGCTGGGTTGAGGGTTGAGGGTTGAGGGTTGAGGGGGCTCATTCCGCACCCCGGGCTCAGCACTCCGCATTCGCTTGAGCAGGCCCAATTCCCCGGCTGGCGGAACGGTCACTCCGGTGATTTCCTCCCTGGAAATCTGGGTCAGCGGATCGTACTGCCGCAGCGACTCCAGCTCGTCGCCAAAGAACTCCAGTCGCACCGGCCAGGGGCTGGTGAGCGGATAGACATCGAGAATGCCGCCGCGCAAGGCGATCTCCCCCTTCTGCGTCACCTGCGCCTCCGGTTCATAACCCTGCTCCTCGAGCCACTCGACCAGGTCCAGCGGGTCTATGCGGTCGCCGCGCGCAAGCGTGCGAGTGCGCTCGCGAACCGCCTCAGCCGGAAACGTGCGCTGCAACAATGCCACCACGCTAGTCACAATGAGGGGGGCGTGATGCGTGTTGCGTGTTGCGTGTTGCGTGAGGGCAACGAGCGTTTCCAGGCGTTCGCTGATGACATCGGCGTGCGGCAGTCTCGCTTCGTGCGGCAGCACTTCCCAGGCAGGGTAGAAGAGAGGCTGGAGGACGGATGGAGCGTGGAGCGTGGAGCGTGGAGCGTGAAAAGTGGCACTCGCTAGGTGCGATTGACCACTGGCACCCGCTTCCTGACTTTGGACTTTGGACTTTGGACTTTGGACTCCGGCTTGGACCGCCAGCCATGTCGCCAAATCCTGCTGGGCACTCTCCTGGGTTCTCAGCCCTTCCATGACCAGGACGATTGGGCGTTGAGGGAAGAGGTGCCGCAACAAGGCGGCGAGGAACGGCTGGGCGGCGGCGCTGATGCCGGTGCAGGACAACACGCCCCCCTTCTCCAAGCGCCGGGCCAGGGACTGCACGGCGGGAGCCTTCGAGACTCTAGCGAACAATTCGCTTGTCGCTGCGATTGCGAAATCCTGCGCCAAGCAAGGGCAAGGTCGCAGGCGTGGGCGGAGGCGTCAAGGGAGAGGTTGACAAAGTGCTGATGCGGAGGCAAAGATCCCTTGTGGATATCCACGAACTGGTCATCGAAATGAAGCTTCTGGAGCGGCGTTTGACCCTTTACGAGGAAAAGTATGGGGTGCTAAGCGCTGATTTCTACGCCGCGCTGACGACCGGCCAGCTGGATCACTATGATACCTTTGATGAGAGCCGCATCGACTTCAGCCGCTGGAAAGGGATCTACGAAACCTGGCTGCGGCGTAAGGAGGCTTACGCGCGGCAACTTCAGGAGCGTGGACTGGCACAGACGTTGCGCGTGCAGCCCGCTTATTGAAGATGAGCGAACATCCGCTCACTTCCCTTGCTGAATACAGCCAATTTGTTGCGGAGTTATTGAATCGCCCCAGCGTACTACGCTCTACGGTCGCAGCATGGTCGGATAGTCCTTACACGGGAATCGCGGAAGGGGAAGTATTCTTCAGCAATGGCGTCCGGCTGCGGATTAGAGAGGAACTGGATTTCGACACGGGTCTCATCACCGCTTATGGCTACGAAGTGTACCGTGGCGAAGACAGGTTATTCTGGTATGACGATTTCCCGCATCCGAACGATCCGGCACTGGCTCCGACCTTTCCTCATCACAAACATGTGCCTCCAGACATTCGGCATCACCGCATCCCTGCTCCTGCGATGAGCTTTACCCGGCCAAATCTTCTCGTATTGTTAGGGGAGATCGAAGGTCTTGGGAGTTGAACAGTCCGACCCGCCCACTCACTCCCACTCAATCGTCCCCGGCGGCTTGCTGGTGATGTCCAGGCAGACGCGGTTGACCCCTTTGACTTCGTTGATGATCCGGCTGGACAGCTTCTCCAGCAGAGCGTAGGGCAGCTTCACCCAATCGGCCGTCATGCCGTCCTGTGATTCAACGGCGCGCAGGGCGATGGTGTAGTCGTAAGTCCGCTCGTCGCCCATCACCCCCACGCTGCGCACCGGCAATAGCACCGCGAAGCTCTGCCAGATCTTGTAATACCAGCCACTGCTCTTCATCTCCTCGACGACGATGCTGTCGGCGTTGCGGAGTATCTCAAGGCGTCTGGGCGTGACCTCGCCCAGGATGCGCACCGCCAAGCCGGGTCCGGGGAACGGCTGGCGCAGTACGATCTCACGCGGCAACCCCAATTCGAGGCCCAGTTCCCGCACCTCGTCCTTGAAGAGGCATTTGAGTGGCTCGACTAATTGCAGCCGCATCTTCTTCGGCAACCCTCCGACATTGTGGTGGCTCTTGATCATCGCCGCCGGATTGCCGCCGATGGGGACCGATTCGATGACATCGGGGTAAAGCGTGCCTTGGGCGAGGAACTTCGCTTTGCCGGCGCGCTGGGTAGCAGCCTCGAATACCTCAATGAAGGTCTTGCCAATGACCTTCCGTTTCCGTTCCGGGTCGGTCACGCCCTTGAGCCGCCGCAGGAACAGCCGGGAGGCGTCCTCATATTGGAGTTTGATGTTGAAATGGCGGCCGAAGACCTCCTGCACTATCTCCGCCTCGTGTCCGCGCAGCACGCCGTTGTTGACGAAAATGCAGGCGAGCTGGTTTCCGATAGCCTGGTGCAGGAGCGCCGCGGCGACGCTTGAATCCACACCGCCGCTAAGGCCAAGAATCACCTTCTCTTCGCCGACCTGCGCGCGGATGGCTTCGACTGCCTGGTCAACGTAGCTGCGCATCGTCCAGTTCTTGCCACAGCCGCAGACGCGGTGGACGAAGCTGGCCAGTATCTCGCGACCCCGCGGCGTGTGGACTACTTCGGGGTGAAATTGCAGGCCGAACATCCGGGCGGTGCGGTTCTCGATGGCCGCATAAGCGGAGTTCTCCGTGACGGCTGCCGGTTTGAACCCGGCCGGCAATCTCGTCAACCTGTCCCCGTGCGAATTCCAAACTTGCAGGGTCGCCGGCAGGTTGGCGAACAGCGGGCAGGAGCGGTCCTTGACCCGGAGTGTGCCTTTGCCGTATTCACGTTTCTGGCCCGGCTCGACCTTCCCGCCAAGATACTGGGCCATGAGCTGAAGTCCGTAACAAATACCCAGCACCGGGATGCCGAGCTTGAAAATGGCGCGGTCGGGCAGCGGCGCGTCCTTGGCATATACGCTGGAGGGGCCGCCCGAGAGGATGAGGCCCTTGGGATTCAACCGCGCGATCTCGCGGGCCGGGGTATCGTAGCGCAGGATTACCGAATAGACCTTGCACTCGCGGACCCGGCGTGCAATGACCTGCGTGTACTGCGAGCCGAAGTCCAGGATGACGATTTGTTCGGTCACTGCTTAACCACCTTCACCTTCCCGGCGGTGGCATCGTACTCCAGCTTCATCCCGTAGGGGGCGGCGGGGATCTTCGCGATGAACTTCCCTTCTACGAGTTCGTTCAGGTCTTTGGGGTTGCGCCCGTGCTCCACGTTGAACAACTGGATGGCCTGATCCAGCGAGGCTGTGTCCACGGTCTTGACCGCGGATTGCTGCGCTTTGCCCAGTGCGCCCACGTAATCGGCCGGTGCGCTCAATGGGCTGCTGCCGGCCGCTGCGCCATTCGTCGGCTGGGGCGGCTTGTCGGAACTTCCTCCGCAGCCGATCAGCAACAGGCTGGCCGCCAGAGTTGAGCAGAATGAAAGCTTCATAAGCGGAGTTTAGCTCCCAGGCAGGCAAATCCAAGTCAAAGAATGAAAAGGCCGGGCAAAACCCTTGCCCGGCGTGAGACCGATATTCCCAAATTTGGTTCGGGAGAATTGACTTACTTGTTCGTGCTAGCTGCCGTGGGAGCGTTCGTGTCGGCGGGCTTCGAGGTATCTGACGCCTGGTTACAGCCCGTGAGCACCGCGCCCATAACAATCCCCAACAGTACGATAAGTGTATATATCCTTTTCATAGTGAACCTAACCTTTACCAAAAGCCTGAAAAGGACAAGCACAATTTTTCCGCGAATCCTGGCGTGGGCGCAACTCACGTTATCGATCGGGTCGGGTGCCGGGGATTGCGCCCCGGCACCCTCCCACACCACCGTACGTGCGGTTTTCCGCATACGGCGGTTGGTCCG
>Ga0224558_1002440_pt1 | contig 17004 bp, 14 predicted proteins | sample 714S32024metaG_FD_180682 | JGI IMG/M metagenome (GOLD analysis project Ga0224558, IMG submission 180682) | Peat soil microbial communities from Stordalen Mire, Sweden - 717 S3 20-24 | ecosystem: Environmental > Terrestrial > Soil > Wetlands > Peat | place: Sweden: Norrbotten County, Stordalen... | reverse complement strand
TAACCATGAACAAGAGCCAGAGGGTAACACCCTTCTGGCACAACGATACCCGTTCTCGGGTAACAGTTACTTTTGGCGCACGGCGCGCAGGTCCTGATGGGCAAATTGGGAGACGGCGCGCATCAGGGCGTCAATGGCTACGTCGTTCAGGGGGTGGTCGCCAAGAGTGTAGGTGACGAGCTGGGCCAAGATCTCCATCTGTGTGCATACCTCGGAATCACTCAAGTCTCTCCTTAGGACGGTCCGCAGGAAAGAGCCGTTGTTGCTGAGGGCGTGCGAGAGAAAAAATGTGAGCAACCGTTTCCGATTAATCGCGCAGCTCATTGTGATTAGTCCTGCGTTTGGAGTGTCCAGGCAAGGAGCGAGCGAAGACTGCCAAGCGCATTGCTAAGCGCCTTTGGTTTCCGCTGATCGGAAATCCACTGGCGCAACTTTTCATCGGGTGGCACGCCGTCGAGTTCGGCCCCTGCCCCCAGCCATTTGCACCATTCCAGGACGACGGAAGCTCGCTCGGCGAGGGCCGTGTGAGCAGGGCCGTCTTGCTGGCCTAACGGCGGCCACCGTGAAACCCAGGTCTGAGGGTTGAGACGACTGATGTAATCCTCGATAGCGTCATCAACGCCGGTCCCGTTGCGCGCGGGCCGTAGTGTGCCGAGCATCCCAAGGGTGGCCACCTCCTTTATCGAGAGGGCAGGCCAAAGGTGTTGAACGGCGTCACGAGCGATCGATAAATGAGGATGGACCGGGGGCTCTTGGGCTCGCTGGCCGATATCCCGATGTGACGATCGAGCCCCTCTATTGCGGAGGCCGCTGGGAGTATTGGCGGCTCTTGGATTGCTTTGGGCGGGCGTGAGCCGAGGGAGAGTGCCCTGGCCTGCCGTGCCGTATGGTTGCACCACATTGGAAACCTGATCGAGGACTGAGCGGTAGTGATTGATCCGATACTGCCAGGCGTCCACGAGCAACGAAAGGTAGCTGACCTCATGGTCATGTTCTGCATTGCTCGAGGCTGGCTCGGTCAGGAGAATTGGTGCTATCAGGACGAGCCAATCGTGGAAAACTGTGCCTCGCTGCTCGAATGGCTGGGGTATGCGGAGCACGACGATATCTCTTTGACCGCGGCCCCGCAGCGAGGGAAGTGTTAACGTGGAGAACCGCCTGTCTTGTTGCTCGAGCAGTGACAGGCTGGAAGCTCCACCTTGGCGGGCAAGCCAGTGGGCCACATAGGCTCTCTTGGAGCGCGAGGCGGCTCCGCTGACATGCCTTTGCCCGGCCAGATCGGTCCAGGCGATTGCGGAGGCCCGGCAGCCTAGGTAATAGCCCAAGCGGTTAGCCAGATCGGTGGCGGTCGTACAGCGCTGCGCGTCGCGCAGTGAGACCAATAGCGCTTGATAGGAGGTCCTGAACGACGGAGCTAGCGGAAAAAGGTTTTCGGGGAATTCGACCATATGCGGCCCACCATTCTATGCGGTCGGGGTGAGGAGCGCGCAGATCGCGTTTAGAAGGACCTCGGGACTGACCGGCTTGACGAGCCAGTGGACGGGAGCGGGCAGCGAGTCGGCAGAATTCTTGGCCTCCTCGTTGCCCACCGCGGTCAGAAACAGCACTGGAACGTGTGGCTTGGCGGGAGCGCTTGGGCTTACTCCGAGGGTGTGTTGCCCAGATATGTTGGTTCCGGTCAAATAAGTTTGAAGCGCTCTTACGCCCGCCCTGCGGTCCACCAGCGTGTTGAGAATGTTGAGAGTGAATTCACGGTCATCTCTGGCATCCTCCAACTGCTCTTCCTGCTCGGATGTGAGCCTGTTCAGGCTCTGCATTTTCCTGAAGATCGATGTGATTTGGTCCAGTTTCTGGCGGCACTCCATCATCTTCTCGAAATCAGCTTCGGTTTGCGGGAGCATCACGTCGATCACGGCTGCGTCGTAGGCTGCTCCGTTCTCTTGAAGCTCGGATAGAAGATTTGCCGCCGAATTCACCGTAGTGGGCTTTTTGCCAGTATAACTGGCCAGGAGCTCGACCAGTCTCTTGAGGAGGGCGGTGTCATCTTCGGCTACAAGGATCTTTCTCCCATCGAGGCGCTTGTTGATGGTGGAGTCGAGAATCATGTTTGGTCCTTTCTTAGTACTATTGGCAGCGCGGCACAGACGGTAGTGAGGTACCTGTGATATTGTTCGTCTTCTTCCCTCGGGTCACTGTCGGCTGCGGTGCTCTCAACATCGACGTATCCGCCCTGTTGCTCGAACGCATGAATTGCGTAAGGCAGGCCCAACCCAAATCCCTCGCGAAAATAGCGCGCGTCGGGCACCTTGCCTCGAAATCTTGGGGTTTTCAGGGCAGCGAGTTTTTCGGGGGGGATGCCGACCCCGTAATTGGAAATTCGTGCGAGGACGTGCTCGTCCTGAAGCTCGATAGAGACGCGCACCTCGTACAGGGTCCAGCGACCAGCGACTAATCGGGCGTCGTAGGAGTATTTCACTGCGTTATCCATGAGGCACGTGAGTGCACGACGGACTCGGTATCGGTTCGCGCGCACAGGCGCCTTTGGAAAGCGGGAGAGGTCGGCGACGATTTTGCAGGGCCGGCGGTCAGCTATCGGAGTCATGATCCTCACCACGCGCTGCACGACTTCGGCAAATTCGAACTCGGATGATTTGTCTTCGGCCCCTTCGATCAGGGCGTGAACGTCTTCTTTGGCTTCGAGGACGCGATCCGCGGATTCAAGAAGGCGTGCCTGGAGTTCGGCATCTTCAATCAGCGCCTCCTGCTTTGCGACGAAATCGAGGTCAAACAAGACAGCTTGCAGGGGGGTTCTAAAAGAATGGCCTATGTCGGCAACGGCGATTCTGTATGTGGTTTGCGAATCCATTTGTGCAAAGACCAAGGACGCAATGTCGACGGCGAACGCTATGCTCCTGGAAAGCAGTGAGAAGGTGCCGATCAATTCCTGCGGTATTTCTCCTTCGAGAATAAGGAGGGATCCCGAGCTGTCCGTTTGCGTTCGGTAGGACCAAAGAGGTAATGGGGCATCGGGGGTTCCGGACCGTGCGCTTTCAGGCAGCCAGGACTCCAGTGCTGCATCTGTAAACTGATTTGGGGGTATTCTCTGCAGCACGTCCCGAACGGGTATGCGCTGAGGGCGTGAGCCGGCTGGCGGGGCAGGTATCAGTTGCTCAAATCGCGAGGCTCTTCGGCGGTATGCGTGGAGGCTCTTTATGGGGGCAAGCTGGCGCAGCGTGTCGACCATGGTGGACGCTTGCGCAACCCACTGCTCCGGTTGGTGAAGGTCAAGACCGGCTAGCACCTCGGCGCAGCGTTGCGCCAGTTGTTGTCCGGCCGCGAGAACATTCGCAGCGTGGAGCCGAGCGATCAAGCACTGCATCATCTCGGCAAACTCGCGGAACTTCGCGAAGCGATCGAGTAGGGTGTCGACCGGAACATTTCTGTCGCAGCGTTGCGCCTCCATTTCGAGCACCTGCTCAAGTTGGGATTTGTCGTTAGAGGAGAGTTCGGGCCTATGCTGTATCGCTGCGATGACGTCATCGGCCTGGTTTGCAGTATCTGGCACTGTTTCCCAGGCGACCAGATCGCGTATTTGTCCAAGAGCTTGTTGCCAGGAGCCGGGGGCTGGGTTGGTGAGGATTTGCCCGGCGAAAAGTACACCCACCACTCTCTTGTCGAGGCGCAGGGGACACGCCATGTCCCAAAGTTGGAGCGGGCAGCGGAAAAGCTTCGGACCGTTCCAAGCTCCTGAAATGAACTTGCTCACGACCTCGTCGTCCCAGGCGTAGCACTTTCCCCGCTGGTGACAGTCGAGAGCGTAGGCTTTGCAGAGTGGGTAGAATGATTGTGCAGCCTTTTCGTCAAGGGCGTCTTTGCGGCTTAGCGGGGCAGGCGTTGCGAGGGTTAGTGGAAAGACTAGGGCCACGCCAGCATTCAAGGCGTGGCTGTAGCCGTTGAGCAGGCTCGATACGGTGGCCTCTCCAAGCAGGTCGAGGACGTTGGCCGGTCTTGTTTGGCGTAAGAACTCGCTGGTATCCAGTTGCATACTATTAGGGCAGGCCGTATGGGTCTGGTGCGGTTCGATGTGGGAGACGGGGAGAACTGGAAGCGATGCGCCATGAGAGGAACGTGCGCCGGTATTTCATGATCGTCGTTCGTGCGATGAGTGACTGCGCGTTACTCCTCACCTACTCCTTTAAAACAATTCTCAGCCCGCATGCTTTCGTGACATCCACCTCAAGGCCGTCCGGGGTTTGCTTTCCCACGAGATTCTGTTCCTGCAGGGCGCTCTTTGCCTTCGCCAGAGATCCAACCTTCAGGACAATGGAGTCGATGCGGGCTTCATCAGCCGGAATGAACCGCAGAAACGGGCCGTTGCCAACGTGCCAAACGGAACTTTCGCGTCGGGCCGGCTTGAGAAAGTTATGCCACGCTCTAAGATCGTCCTTACCGGGAGAACCAATCCGCACCTCTTCGATACACCTAACCCCCAGCGTACCGCCTTTGGCTTGGTGCAACGAAGAACTCAGGAAACCGAGGTTGACTCGATCTTCCTTGTCCAGCACTTCCCAAAGGCTGACCGCCAGCAACTTTCCTGTCAACGAAGCGTCGGATATGTAGATGAACTGCGGCCTGGTCCCGCCGCCGTGAATTCCCGAGTGCTCAATCTTCCGACGGCTCAACTCCTCCTCGCCAGCCGATATCGTTGTGGCAGGACTGAAAGTCAGTCCGTGAAAGCGCGCAGGCCGGCCTGGGCTGAACGGCGCATCGCTTGGAAAAGGCCCGCACGGCTCCAAGTAGGCATTACCCACTGAGAAGCCGGCGTAAAGCCGCCCCTGTGGGTTATTCGGTTTGCTGAGCGTTCCGTACACGATCGGCAACCGTAGGACATCCCGGAGGAAGAGAAACACCGCGTCAAAACATTCGTGATCCGCGACATGTACGGAAATCACGTGCACCTGGCCCACCACTGGTTCGGGTTTCTCAGCGCGCAGGTTATTCTCGCCCGCGTATGCCTCTGAGAAGACGGCTGACGCCCAGGCCAAAGTCAGCGCCATGAGTACACATTTCAAATTCATATTCCTAAAGACGTCGGATTACTCAAATCGCAGCGCTTCGACGGGATCGACCTTGGTCGCGCGCCGGGCGGGCAGCCAGCACGCCAGCAAGGCTACCGCCGCCAGCAACACCGGGATGATCGCGAATGTGAGCGGGTCCGCTGAACTCACGCCGAAAAGCAAGCTTCGCAAAAGACGCGTCAAGGCCAGTGCCCCAGCCAGCCCGATGAGAGCGCCTGCCAGCACCAGGCGCATCCCTTGTTTCACAATGAGCCGCAGCACGTCCCTGGTGCGGGCGCCCAGGGCGATGCGGATGCCAATCTCGCGGGTGCGCTGCGTAACCGAGTAAGCCACCACGCCATAAAGGCCGATCGCAGCCAGCACCAGTGCAAGGACGGAGAACGCCAGGAGTAGCAGGGTGTTGAACTTGTTGCGCGAGGTGGAATTGGCGATGCGCTGCTCCATGGTCAAAAGATCATATACCGGCATGTCGGAACGCACGCCGGCCGCGGCAGCGCGCACAGCGCCAGCCAGGGTGAGCGGATCGCCGGTCGTCCGCAGGATAATATAGTAACCGGGATAACCGGATTGCCGATAAGACAGGTACACGTTCGGGGCCATTTCGGCCGCCATGTGGTCGTACTTCACGTCGCCGATCACCCCCACCACTTCCACCGCCGGGAAATCAGGCCCCAGAGCCGGGCTGAGGTCAATCTGCTGGCCCACCGGGTCCTTCCCGGGCCAGTACTTGCCGGCGGCCGCCTCGTTGACCACCGCCACTAGCGGAGTGCCCTGGCGATCCTGTTCCGCAAGCCAGCGGCCCCGCACGAGGGGCACGCGCAGGGTTTGTAGATACTCCGGGCAGGCCAGATGGACACCGATGAACGCTTCGACACGCCCGCCATCCTTTCCGGCTGCGCGCACCATCATGAAGCTGCGATCGAAGGTGCTGGACAGCGGCGTGGCGTTCGCTAAACAAACCGACTCCACGCCGGGGAACGCCCTGACGCGTTCGAGGACCTGCTGAAAAAAGAGTTGGCTGTTCGCATTCGAGGAGCCGCGGGGTTCGTCCAGTCGAAAGGTGAGCAGATGTTGCGGATCGAATCCAAGCCGTGTCGTCGAAAGTCGTGCGAAGCTATGTACCATAAGCCCCGCCCCGGCCAATAACATCAGGGCCAGGGCGGTTTCAGCAGCAACCAGCAGTCCGTGCGCCCGGAGCAGCCCGAGTCCTCGGTTCGGACCGGACGGTCCATCGCTCGAGCGGTGCAGCGCCGGACCCAGCGCCCCGCGTGTCGCCCGCCAGCTTGGAAGCATCCCAAAAATCACGCCGGACCCAAGGGCGATGCCGAAGTTAAAGACCAGGATAGGGGCACTGAGGTGAATCGCTCCGAAATCCGGCAGCCGCGCAAACTGCTCGTGCAAACCGAAGTTATCCGCCGGCTGGAATGCGGACATTGCGTCCACTGCCCAGCGGGCGAAAAGCAGGGCGACCACCCCCGCCAATACCGCCAAGACGAGGCTTTCGGCCAGCAATTGCCGGGCGAGCCGTCCTCGTGTCGCGCCAAGGGCCAACCGCAGGGCCAGCTCGCGTTGACGTGACGACGCCCGCGCCAGTTGCAGGTTGGCGACATTGACGCAAGCGATTAGCAGCACGAAACCCACTGCGCCTGCCAGCACCCACAAGGATCGCCGAATGAAAGGATCGGTCGCAGTGTCCCTGAACGGCACGATGGCAATGCCATACTTCTCCTTTTCCGAGGATACCGGCAGCAAGGACTCAAGCTGCCGCTCCAAGGAATCAAGACTCTCTCTGGCGGCCGTCAGGGTCATAGCGGGTTGCAGACGCGCCACCACCCGGTGCCACATGGTGTAGGGCCGGTCGAGCCGTGTCGCGTCGCCAGCCAATGCCGGCGCCAGCGTGATCGGCATCCACAGCTCCGTCGCCCCTGATTGTCCCCTGAAACCTGCCAACAGCACACCGACAATGGTCAGACGCACGTCGTTCACCCTCAGCGTCTGCCCGATCACTCCCAGGTCGCCACCAAAACGGCGTTGCCAGTAGCTGTCGCTGATCACCACCACAGGTTGGCTGGCGCCTTTTCGATCTTCCTCGGGCAGGAAGACCCGGCCCCGTGCTGCGCGCACCCCCAGAATCCGAAAGTAGCTGGCGGAGGCGAGTTCGGCCTCCACACGCTCCGCATTATCAGTTCCCGCCACTGTCACGGTGTTGTTGTCAACCGCGGCAATCCCGGCAAAGATCCGGTTGTAGTCGCGCAGCAACTCGAAGCGGGGGTAAGACCAGACCGGCAGGGTCTCCGTCGGTTTGCCCGTCGGCGTAATCGTGGATTGCACCTGCACCAGGCGGTCGGGCTCAGGATAGGGAAGCGGTTCGAACAAAGCGGCGTACATGACGCTGAAGAAGGCACTGTTCACGCCGATCCCCAGTGCGAGAGTGAGCACGGCGGCCCCGGTGAACCCGGGATTCTTCAGCAGTTGACGGGTGGCGAAGCGAAAGTCATTCATCGGGAGGGGCACAGTTTAGCGCGCATGTGGCAACGAGACGTTCGAATGCCGCTGGGTGCGTGCCATTCCTGGGGTTTGTCTTTGCGCCTGAGAGCACCGGCATAGTGTCATCGCGATTCCGCTTGGACGGTCCATTTGGTAATCTTATCTTGCCAAAGACCCTGCAGCCCCAATGCCAAACTCCCCATGCTGCATAAGTTGCTGCGTTTCAATGTGAACAGATAAACAAGCCATGTCCGCCAGCCGCCGAGGCGTCCCGCTTTAGGGAATCGGCAGTCCCGGAAATGGGAAAATACAAAGGGCAAAGAGGGCGAGGTGGCGGCTCCTCTAGTAGCGGCAATCCCGAGGCACTGGACATCCGGGACCCTTCCTGAGAAACTCCCGTCCAAGAGCGGGGTGGCACGTGTTGCTCCTCGCCGCTGCGAAAAAGCCAATGAAGTCTTCGGATTCAGCTACCGCACGAATCCTGGTGGCTGACGACCAGGAAGATGTGCTGTCGGCGCTGCGACTGTTGCTCAAATCAGAAGGGTACCGGGCGGAGACAGTGAATTCTCCAGGCAAGGCGTTGGCTGCCGTCGAGCGCAGCGAGTTCGACGCCGTGCTGATCGACCTGAACTATGCCTGCGACACCACTTCCGGGCAGGAAGGTCTGGCGCTGCAGGCTCGCATACAGGCGCTCGATGCGACTCTCCCGGTTGTGGTGATGACCGCCTGGGCCAATGTTGAGCTGGCGGTGGACGCCATGCGCGCTGGCGCGCGCGATTTCATTCAAAAGCCGTGGGATAACGCGCGCTTGATGGCCATCCTGCGAACACAGGTGGAGCTATCGCGTGCCTTGCGCCGGGGCAAATGCCTTGAAGCTGAAAACGAAATTCTCAGGCAAAGTCCGGCGCCGGCCTTCATTGCCGATTCACCCGCGATGCGGCCGGTCGTGGACTTGATTCGCTGCGTCGGGCCATCCGAGGCCAATGTGCTCATTACCGGGGAAAATGGGACAGGCAAAGGGCTCGTGGCGCGGGCCTTGCACGCAGTCTCGCCGCGGTCCGGCAAAAGCCTCGTCGCTGTGAACATGGGCGGGTTCTCGGAAGGCGTTTTCGAGAGCGAACTTTTCGGGCATGTCCGGGGCGCGTTCACGGACGCCAAGACGGATCGTGTCGGCCGGTTCGAACTCGCGCAGGGCGGCACGCTGTTCCTGGACGAGATCGCCAATATTCCGCTGAAGCTGCAAACCACACTGCTGCGGGTCATCGAGACCGGGGAATTCGAGCGCGTCGGGTCGTCCAAAACGCAGCAAGCCGATGCCCGGCTCATCTGTGCCACCAATGCGAGACTCAGCGAGGAGGTGGCCGCCGGCAGATTCAGGCAGGACCTGCTGTTCCGTCTGAATACGGTTGAAATTCAGCTCCCGTCCCTGCGCGACCGGCGCGAGGACATACCGGCGCTCGCAGAGCATTTTCTCGCCCAACACGCGAGGAGATATGAGAAAGCCCTGGCGGGATTCGAGCCTGCGGCGCTTCACCTGCTGCAGCAGCATCCCTGGCCCGGCAACGTCCGGGAACTGGACCACGTCATCGAACGGGCCGCGCTCATGAGCCAGGGCAGCCTCATCAAACCCGCTGACTTCGGCTTGCGGAACCCGTCCGAGAACACGCAAAGCATGGACGAGATGAGCCTCGAAGATGTGGAGAGATTCCTAATCAGGAAGACGATGGCGCGCTACGAGGGCAACGCCCGGAAAGCGGCCGAATCGCTGGGTCTGAGCCGGAGCGCGTTTTATCGACGGCTCGAGAGACATGGATTGTGAGTCGAAATCGCGCGGTCGGCCAGGTCTCGCGCTCGCAAAATGAGTAAGCCGCTGCCAGACACGTTGAGAGCCGCGGGCCGGCTCACTCATGCGGGCAAGATTGTTCTTCTGAGCTTCACTGGCGGCCTGGCGGGAATGGTGATCGCGCTTTTCTTCGTGTGGACGTCGGATTTGGCCCGCGGCGCGGCGTTGGGCGTGACCGTCTTGCTGGCCGGAAGCTGGATCGGCTGCGCCTGGGCAGTCCGCGCTCGGGTCGTGCGCCCGCTGCAAACGCTTTCGAACCTGCTGCTGGCCTTGCGGGAAGAGGATTTCTCAATCCGCGCGCACATTTTGAACCGGAACGATCCTTTGGGGGAGGTGCTCCATGAAATCAACGCCTTAAGCGACACCCTCCGGGACCAACGCCTGGGCGCGTTGGAGGCCAGCGCCCTGTTGCGCGCGGTGATGGAGGAGATCAGCGTCGCGGTATTCGCTTTTGACCAGGAGCAGCGGCTCAAGCTGGCCAACCGCGCGGGCGAGCAATTGCTGGGCAACGCCGTGGAGCGAATGCTCGAGCGCACCGCGGCTGAGCTCGGGCTGGCCCAGTGCCTCGAAGGATCGCCGGTGCGGACCCTGCAGGGCGCTTTCGCGGGTGGCCTGGGCCGTTGGGCACTGCGACGCAGCACCTTTCGACAACACGGACAAACTCATCAACTCGTCGTCCTGGCCGACCTCAGCCAGGCCTTGCGCGAAGAAGAACGGCAAGCCTGGCAACGCCTCCTGCGGGTGCTCGGCCACGAACTGAACAATTCGCTGGCGCCAATCCGCTCGATTTCCGGCAGCCTGGGCCAATTGATGGCGCGCGAGCCGCTCCCGGCTGACTGGCGCCTGGACCTGAAACAAGGCCTGGCGATCATCAGCACGCGGGCGGAAGCCTTGAGCCGTTTCATGGGCGATTACTCGCGCCTGGCGCGCTTGCCGCAACCGAAACTCCAGCCCGTCGAACTGGGCCCGCTCTTAAACCGCGTGCTGGGACTGGAACACCGGCTCAAGGTGGCTCTCACAGCCGGACCTGAAGCGTTGGTCTCGGGCGACCCCGATCAGCTCGAACAGCTCCTGATCAATCTCGTGCGCAATGCCGTGGACGCCTCCAGCGAAACCAAAGGCGGAGTCTGCTGTACTTGGAGAAAAGCGGGGGCACAGGTCGAGGTGCGCGTCGAAGACGAGGGCCCCGGCCTATCCAACACCGCGAATCTCTTCGTTCCATTCTTTACCACGAAGCCCAGCGGTTCAGGCATAGGCTTGGCCCTGAGCCGGCAGATCGCCGAAGCCCACGGCGGCAGCCTGACGCTCGAGAACCGGAGCGGCCACGCTGGTTGTGTCGCGCGTCTGCTCCTGCCGCTGGCGGCGAAACCAGCCCGAATCGGCCCCTGATTCCTGTTCCCATTTGTGGGACGGCTTAATCCCACCGGTGGGAAAGCAAGCGAAGGCAGCGACTGATCCCCGCTGCCGGAAAGCGTTCGTACCTGGACACTTCCATGTTTTCCTCATCCTGGCACGGCCCCTGCAAGAGCGTTGACACAGAATGGATATCGCGCTCCCAAACGCAGCTAGAGACCGGAAACGGCGGCGGGTGATTTATGCCGCCGCAATCCTGCTGGTCCTCGCTGGAACCACCTTGGGGCTTTCAAACCTCAAGCCCGCGGCGCCCAGCGTCGAGCGCGCGCAGGTCTGGCTGGATACGGTCAAGCGCGGCGACATGGTGCGGCAAGTCCGCGGCACCGGCCTGCTCGTGCCCGAGCAGGCCCTTTGGATACCAGCGGTTTGCTCGGGCCGCGTCCAGAACATCCTGGTGCTGCCCGGCTCGGCGGTGCAAGCAGACTCAATCCTGGTCGAGTTAAGCAATCCCGAAGTGGAACAGGCGGTGTTCAACGCGGAATGGCAACTCAAGGCCGCCGAAGCGGAACTGGCTAATTTGAAAGTGCAACTCAAGTCGCAACACTTGACCCAGGAGGCCACGGTCGCCAATGCGCGCTCGCTCGCCAACGGCTCTCGGCTGGACGCCGATGTAAACGACGCACTCGCGACCAATGGGCTGGTCCCCGCAATCACGGTCCGCCAAAGCCGGTCCAAGGCCGAAGATGCGCTCCGGCTGCTTGAGATCGAAACCGAACGTCTGAAGATCAGCGCCGATTCGGCAACCGCGCAAGAGGCCGTTCAGGAGGCGAAGGTCGAGCAACTACGGGCCGAACTGCAGTTGAAGCGGCGGCAGGCGGAATCATTAAAGGTCCGGGCCGGCATAGATGGCGTCCTGCAAAAGCTGGGTGACACCGTGCCGTTGCAGGTGGGACAACAGCTCACGGCAGGTGCGAACGTGGCCCGCGTGGCCGACCCGACCCGCCTGAAGGCCGAGGTGAAAATCCACGAGACCCAGGCCCAGGATATTCAGCTCGGCCAGGTTGCGGTCGTGGATACCCGGAATGGCACAATAACTGGCTGCGTGTCGCGAGTTGATTCCGCCGTTCAGAACGGGACTGTGACCGTGGATATCAAACTCGCGCAAGCCCTCCCCAAGGGCGCGCGGCCTGATCTGAGCGTCGAGGGCACGATCGAATTGGAGCGCCTCGAGAACGTGATGTACGTCGGCAAGCCCGTGCTGGCCGACGCCAACGCCGAAGTGATGCTCTTCAAGCTCACCTCCGCCAAGGAAGCAGTCCGCGCCCGCGTAAAGCTCGGTCGCAGCTCCGTAACCACCGTCGAGGTCGTGCAGGGATTGCAGCCCGGAGACCAAATCATCCTCTCCGATATGTCCCAGTGGCAGCGACACGACCGGATCAAACTCAATTAAATCATCTAACTTATGAACACAATAAATGGAACCCTGATCAAAATGGAAGACATCAAGAAGGTCTTCCGCGCGGATGAAGTCGAAACGCACGCTCTATCCGGCATCTACCTGGACATCAAGCCCGGCGAGTACCTCTCGATCGCCGGCCCTTCCGGCTGTGGCAAATCCACGCTGCTCTCGATCCTGGGGCTGCTGGACACGCCGACGGGAGGAAGCTATTCCCTGAACGGCCATTCGGTCGCGAACCTGGGTTTCGCCGAGCGGGCCCGCATCCGCAACCGCGAGGTCGGCTTCATCTTTCAGAGCTTCAATCTCATCGGCGACCTCACGGTGCAAGAGAATGTGGAACTGCCGTTGACCTATCGTGGCCTGAGCGGAACCGAGCGCAAGCAGCGCGTGGAGGAGGCGCTCGAGAAGGTCGGCATGACGCACCGCATGGGCCATTATCCCTGCCAGCTTTCCGGCGGCCAACAGCAGCGCGTGGCCGTGGCGCGCGCCCTGGCGGGGAAACCCTCCATCCTGCTGGCGGACGAGCCGACCGGCAATCTCGACTCGCGAAACGGCGAGGCGGTGATGGAGTTGCTGCGCGACCTCCACCGGGAAGGCGCCACGATCTGCATGGTCACGCACGATCCCCGGTTTTCGCGCTTTGCTGACCGCACGATCCATTTGTTTGATGGGCGCATTGTGGATGAAAACGCCGACTTGCCTGAATCCCGTCCAGCGCGCCTCACCTCGGCTGCGCTTGCCTGAAGCTTCAAATCAACCTGGAAACACCAAACCGCCTCAAGGAGATCCTAATGAACTTTATACAGGACTTGAAATTTGGCTTGCGCATGATGCGTCGCTCGCCCGGGTTCACCGCGGTGGCGGTGCTGGTGCTGATGCTGGGCATCGGCGGCACCGCCGCGATGTTCGGTATCATCAATACGCTCGTTTGGCGGCCCATCGCCGCAAAAGAGCCGGCGCGACTGGTGCGGGTTTACAGCAAGGACAAAAAGCCCACGGGAGGTTATCGAAGCTTCTCTTACCCGAATTTTACGGAGGTGCGCGAAAAGAACAGCGCCTTCACCGACGTCGCGGCCTTCGGTGTATGTATGGTCGGTGTCAATGAAGGCGATCTGATCCGCAAGACCTTCACCTTCCTGGTTTCCGCTAATTACTTCAACACCTTCGGCGTGCGCTTGCCGGTCGGACGCGCCTTTCTGCCCGAAGAGGAAAAGCCCGGCAGCGCGATTCCGGTGGTCATCGTGAGCCATAATTACTGGCGCAAGGCGGGCTCCGATCCGGCCCTGGTTGGTAAGACGATCAGGCTCAATTCGCGCGCTTTCACCGTGGTCGGCATCGCGCCGGAAACCTTCACCGGCACCTCTGCCATGTTCTCGCCTGAATTCTGGCTGCCACTTGGAATGTACGAAGCCGTAGCGAACGATTTCGTGAACGAAAAGAAACAACAGCTCACAGACCGGCAAAACGATCCCTTGATGCTCGTGGCACGGCTCAAGCCAGGGATAAGCGTGGCCGCGGCCCAGACCCAGCTTCAGCCGCTGGCAGCGCGCCTCGAAGAAGCATTTCCAGATGTGAACAAGGATCAGACTTTTGAGGTGGGGAAGCTCTCACGGCTTTCGATCTCGTCCAATCCCGTGAAGGACTCGAACGAAGTCAGTTCGCTCTTGCTGATGGGCGTTTCCGGCGCCGTGCTGCTCATTGCCTGCTTCAATTTGGCCAACATGCTTCTGGCGCGCAGTGCCTCGCGCCGCCGGGAGATCGCGATCCGCCTCGCTCTCGGCGCGGGACGGCTCCGCTTGGTGCGGCAGCTTTTGACGGAGGGCTTTTTGCTTGCGCTTGTAGGCGGGGCCGGCGGCTTACTGTTGGCAAGCTGGACCAATCGGCTCCTGGTGAATTCCTTTATTCCCAAACTCCCGTTCGTGGATATCGTTTTCAACACTCGGCCGGATTGGCGCATCCTGGCCAGCACCTTCGGCGCCTGCTTGCTCAGCGTGCTGATCTTCGGCCTCGGCCCCGCCTGGAAGCTGTCGCGGATCAATGTGACCGCTCATTTGAAGGAGCAGGTGGGTGACGAAATGCAGGGCCGGGCCGGGCGACTTTTTTCGTTGCGCAGTTTTCTGGTGGTGGGCCAACTGGCTTTGTCCATCGCTCTGCTTACCAGCGCCGGGCTTTTCGCCAAAGGCGCGCTCGTTGCCGCCCGCGCGAATCCCGGATTCAGTTTCGACCACCTCGTTCTCGTAGAAACCGATGCCGCCCTCGGCGGCTATGACGAGACCAAAGGCCAGCAGGCTTGCCTCCAGTTGATTGAGCGCCTGCGCACCCTGCCGGGCGTCGAGGCCGCGGCGCTGGGTTACCTGGTCCCCTTTGGCCTCTTCAGCGACGGCTGTAGCGTGGAAAAGCTCGCCACCGGTCCAGACGCAGGCTCGGCCACCAATTCCACGGGCGCGAACAAAGCCCTCAATGCCGCCTTCAATATTGTCGGCACCGATTATTTCAAAACGCTCGGCCTGGGCGTGCTGCGCGGCCGGGAGTTTGACGCGATCGAGGTCGCCGCCAACTCCAGCTCTCATGTCGCGATCATTGATGAGCCGTTGGCCCACGAGCTCTGGCCCGGTGAGGACCCTCTCGGCAGGAACATCAAACTCTCTGGCAAATCCGGGACCGTGCAGATCGTCGGCGTTGTGCCCGGCATTCGGAATGATCTTACCGAGAAAACCCCTTCGTCGCATGTGTACGTCCCGTTCGGACAAGACTATCGGTCCAGCGTCAGCCTGCATCTGCGGCTCAAACCTCTGGCCCCCGAAGGGGAATCCGCGGTGCTCAAATCCGTGCGCGAAACCATCCGCGCGACCCAGCCCGACCTGCCGCTGGTTTCAATTCAGACCATGCGCCGATTCCACGAGGAAGGGTTGATGGTGTGGTTTATCAGCACCGCTGCCCGGCTCTTCGGCGCCTTTGGCGCGCTGGCGCTCATCCTCGCGGTCGTGGGCGTTTATGGCGTCAATGCCTACATTGTGGCCCGTCGCACTCGCGAGATCGGAATCCGCATCGCCCTCGGCGCCACTGCCCGCGGCGTTGTGTCCAAAGTGCTCAAGCAGGCCGTGGTGCTGACCGCCGTGGGCGTGGGGCTTGGGCTGGTGTTGGCCTTGGGGCTCGGATTCGTACTCCGCAGTGTGGTTTACGGCAGCCAAGCCATAGATCCGCTCGCGTTTACCATTGGCCCTCTATGCCTTACCGTTGCGGCTCTCTTCGCCTGCTACATCCCCGCCCGCCGCGCCGCCACCGTCGAGCCTATGGCCGCGCTGCGCTACGAGTGAGCGCGGACATAGGACGGCGGGATTGGCGGCGGGTGAAGCAATAATGCCGTTCACCAAGGCGTACGTCTGTCTTTGAGATACTGCGCGTGGCCGTCCAATAGCACCCGGTTGCGTCCACCGGGGTGGACGGTCCGTCCCCGTAGTTCCGGCGCCACGCTCGGCTCGGTGTTCGGGAAGTACGCATCCACCGACAATTCCACATCGCAAGGCCCGGTCACCAAACCGACCGGCGGATCGTTTGCCGCTTGCAGGTCCGTCACGGCTTGGGCCTGGGTCTTGCCCCAAAAATCTTCCAGCCCCACCGGATCGTCTGGACGATCAAAGCGCCAGAGCCAATACCGGGTCACGGGCGCATTGGAACTTGTCGAAATGGCCTGAACGGTCTCGATGGCGCCGCCGGCCTGGGAAGTGGCCACCCCCAGGGCAAGCCCAAACGGAATCGCTGCCAGTGTCGTCATGGAGCGCCACCGCAGCCCATCCGGCGCGCGGATCAGACGGCGGCCAGGTCGTCCAGGGGTGGTAGCCTCCCGGCAAGCTGTTCTTGAGGTCACGCCGGTCCGCGAAACGATCCTGGAAATCACCGAGGTAGATGGCGAACGCGATGCCGATCTGCTTGAGGTTTGCGAGGCAGGCGGCTCGGTGCGAACGCTGTTTGGCGCGTGCCAGTGCGGGCAGCAACAAAGCGGCCAGGATGGAAATGATGGCGATGACGACGAGCAGCTCGATCAGGGTGAAGCCACCCCGCCGGCACCCTAGGATTCCCTTCAGACTTGCCGGGGAGCCCTTCATGACAACTGTCTTATCCAAGCCATAAGAACATATAGGCCATCTCGCGATTTCCGCAACCACGGCGTGCCGCCGACCTGCGGTTCGCTGCCACGTGCGCCGAGACGGGAAAAGTGGAAAGGGGAAAGTGGAGAGGGGAAAAGCAGAAACGGTGAAAGTAGAAAGCCGGGAGCGGAAAGCGGAAAGCAGGGTCTCGCAGGTCGTTGGCGGAATTCATCGTCGTTATGCGAGCGCCCGCATTCCAGTTTTTAAACGGGGGGACGATGAGGCTGAGGTGCATGAGTACCTTGAAAACTGCCGCAGAACCCCCAGGCACCACGGCGAGCGGACCCTAGCTGAGCCCGAAATACGGATTTGGACCCCCAGCAACGATTTGGCGCAATCGAGGCGCCGAGCATCGCCGGGCACGGAAGTATCTGGCTGCCAATGAGATGCGCCGAAACCTTTGTGCTGCGGCTGCCAGATAACTATCATCAGGCCGCCCGCGATGCCCTCGCTCACCGCCCCCGTACCGCGTGCGGGTCCCGCCGGAGTCTCGCCGTAGTACCTCTAACCCCGGGTTGAACGAAGCCGCTGCGCGGGGTGGACGATTTAGGGCGTAAGGGAGCGCCTGGAGTTCCAGACTCCGGGCTATGACAAATATCCATTCCCATCCGACTCCCTTACGCCAAAAGTTCATTG
>Ga0224558_1002439_pt1 | contig 17004 bp, 11 predicted proteins | sample 714S32024metaG_FD_180682 | JGI IMG/M metagenome (GOLD analysis project Ga0224558, IMG submission 180682) | Peat soil microbial communities from Stordalen Mire, Sweden - 717 S3 20-24 | ecosystem: Environmental > Terrestrial > Soil > Wetlands > Peat | place: Sweden: Norrbotten County, Stordalen... | reverse complement strand
CGGGCTGTAGTCCTCGCGCATGGTGATTGGAGTACGGCCCTTTCCGCTTGCGTCTTATCCATGGCGGTCACCATAGTAGCAGGTCAGCGCGCCACAGTGCTGTCACTGTCACATCGTGCTGGCCCCCCAAAATGGAACGAGACGTGGGCATGGACCGGGCCGTTCAACCCCAACAAGTTTCGCCGCAGCAACGCATACTCCGCCTCGGTTTCTTTCGCGATCCGTTTACTCTAATGGCGGTTACTTCATGTGATTAGCACTAGAAAAACTAATAGTTGAAATAGTTAGTCATTAGGAGTAACGTAGATTTTTAACAGGAGTTCAACATGGATTATTATTCTGGCGGAGACGGTGCGTTTCCCGCTGGCTTCGACCGCAGTTTCATCCCGTCCTCTGTCCCGCTCGTTCAACCCGCGGAATTCAAGGAAGTCGACCGGACACGCCAAGTCATTTGTTGTTCTTCTCGGCTTCCAAACGGGCGGCGGACAACAGTCGCTCGAAGTGAATCGGCGGAACAGTCGACTCTCGAGCGGCCGAACGGAGGCTCCTAGTTGACACAGCGCTGGATTCTCTTAGGTCCCAATGAGTGTGAAGCTCAGTTCCAGGAGCACAAACAGCTAGGAAGCCAGCTGCAAAGACAGAATGCTCTTGCCGCTCAGGCGACGTTGATTGCGGGATGCTGAGGCAGAGGGCCCGGAGGGGCAACATCGCGCACGGAGGTTCTATGCCAAATTTTTCGAGCGATAGGAAAGTGGCTGCCAATCAGGCCAAGGCCACAAAATCCATCGACCCCGAGAACACCACTTCGACCCAATCCAATGAGACAAATCACGAACAGCAAGGCTCGCTGCGTGTTTTCCCGAGCCCTCCATCAGTGGTTGCGATGGAGTCGACACAACCAAGGGAGATGGCCACTCCCGTCACTCGCGAGGTGGAATTCACGATCCTGCCCGACGGTCGGATGGTGGACTTAGTCAGGAGCATCCGCCAGCCTTCAAATCTAGGCTTTTTGGTTTGGCAGGATGGGAATATCCGGCTGACATCTCACATTGAATACGACGGCGAACTGCTTGTTGTCCCGAAGGTGGACCCGACGGTGGTTTCCGCCCTGCGCCTGCCCACGATGGCGAAACCTTGCCCGGAGGTCGGGGAACTGTTCATGGTGATGATGAATTATATCGAGAAGTATGTCGACATCACGACTGAATCCAGTTTCCTGGTCGCCGCCTTCGTTCTTAGTACCTGGTTTGCGGATCGGCTCACAGTCGCGCCGTACTTCTCAATATGTGGGCCGCCGGACAGCGGAAAAACCACGCTTCTGCGGCTCTTGCACTGTCTCTGCCGCCGCGCAATACACGCCTCCGTCATTACAGCGGCGTCGCTTTACCGGTTAGCGGCTCAGGTGCGCCCAACCTTGCTCATCGATGAAGCGGATTTCGGAACGGATCGGACCAGTCGCGACTTCCAACGTTTGCTTCGGGTAGGTAACAGAAGGGGATTGCGCGTTCTCTGCAACGGGAAAGCGTTCGAAAATTTTGGCCCCAAGGTAATAGCCTCACGAGTTCCCTTAGACGCGGCTTTGGTCAGCTGCAACATCAATATCGTGATGACACCATCGGACCGGGATGTGCCGTCGGTAGATTCGGACGCCGAGGAAAAATTGTCTGACGAACTGCAGCCAATGCTGGAGATGTTCCGTCTGCTGCATTATGGGAGGGTCGTCGCCTCACAAGATCCCATGTTTCTGAAATTTCCTCCACCCCTGCGGGACAACGCCCGTGCTCTTGCCGCAGCAATGTTGGGGAATGAAGAACTCCAGCAACGGTTGGTTGGAGCACTGGAATCCCAGGTTCACTCCATGCGGTTCGACCGGTTCAATGATCCTGCGTGGGTGGTGATGTTAGCGCTTTATGGCTTCTGCCATGTTAGGAAGGGCGATTGCTACGTCCGTGAACTGACAGACGAAACCAACCGCATCCTTCGCGAAAACGGGGAACCACGCCCTTATTTCCCAAGAAGGGTCGGCCAAATCCTAAATAAGTCGCTCGGTTTTCCCACACGCCGGCGGGGAGAGGGCTACAGGGTCGAGCTGACGTTAGCAATCGCGCGACAGATTCACAGTCAGGCTAAGGCCATGGGGATTAAACGGGCCGATATCCTTCCCTCGGTCACCGTCGAATCCGGACTTGTAGGCCACCCCTGTGACCTTTGCTCGGAATTCGAGATGATGAGGGACCATGAGGGCGAGAGCTTGCTGACTTTTGATGAGGCAATGGCGGAGTACAAGCCGTGCACCAGTTGTGGCTTTAACCACCACCGTCAGAAATGCCCACAATGTAACACGCCAAGGAAAGCAGAAATGCGGAATCCGTCGGGCGAGCCGACCTCTGGCGCATAATCCGATCTCGGCCGTGTGCGGTGAACTTAGTGAACTTGGTGAACTTTGCAACTGTCCTGGACGGGCCCGAGTGCCCGTGCGCTAATCAACGAACGGGCCGGACCGCCCGCAGGGTCCGCACGCCTGGCGCAATTGCGAAATGGTTTCCGTTTTGGGGAGGCTATTGTTCGATGCCGGGTTGATTGCCTACAAATGGGACCCGAGCAGGAAGGGCACAAGTTCATGCAGCGCTTAGTCGCCAAAAGATCCCAGGCAATGTTAGAGAGTGTTCTCCTAGGGGAGGCCTTGATTCCTGCGATCGAGCAGCACGAGTGGTCCCGATCCCGCGCTGCCTGGGGTTCATCCACATTTTTCATCCATCGCTGGTCGCCAAGCAGAAGGCAACTTTATCGTGCGATGGACCAACTGGAGCGTCTACAGAGGCAGCGCCGAGGAGAAAACGTGCCGCCTCCTCTCAACATCAATCTGGGGAGAAGGAGATAACTTTTTGCCAAACAAAGCCAAGAAGCCCTTAGTTTCAATTAGTCCGTGGCTGGAATTGGAAAAACAAAGCCAAATGATTTGGCGTATTAGTAATCTTGAAATGTTCCCCTTCGCGCAACGCTTTGAAACATGGGGAGCCGAGAGCAGGAGCGATGAACCCGACGAAGCCACCCGATCGGTTCCGGCCCGCAAAGGAAAAACGTCAGCATGGAAGCAGGCTCGCCTTCAGCATCGGCTTGGTCACCGAAGGCAGTATCACATTCTCGGCGTGCAGCCGGGGGGGGGGGGGGGTCGCTCGCACGGGGCGCTAGGCTAGCGGGGCGGACGATAGTGGGCTGGGTTGGGGGCGAGGGTGAAATGCGTCAGAACTGAGATTCAAATGCGTGGGACCTGAAATTCAGATGCGCCGACCCTGCTCAGAAGCAAATCTTTCTTGACAGTGGTCGTTCTGGCGTATCTAATTTCGTTCTTCAAAATAATGCCATTTTTTGAGCAGTCCAAACGATCCATTGGGAGGACTTTAATGTCGATGACTGGAAAGTTGGCGGTGCTGTTGCTGCTGTTGCTGAGCTTCGGTTCGCTCGCCTTCGCGCAAGGCGGAGCCACGGGCGCCATTAGCGGCGTGGTGCAGGACGCATCTGGAGCCGTAATCGGGAACGCCAAGGTGAGCGTCACGAACGAAGCCACGGGTGAGGTCCTACGCCAAACGAAGACCGAGACATCCGGGTTCTTCACAGCCACGCTCTTGCCCGTAGGCACGTACACGGTGGAAGTGAGCGCGGCGGGCTTTCCCGTCACCAAGTTCCCCGGTGTGGTGGTGCGCATCACGGAAACGACGCGCATAACCGCGACTCTTAAACTGAGTGCGGTGAAGGAAGTTGTGGAAGTCCAGGCCCAAGCGGAGGCAGTCAATACGACGGATGCCACTACGGGAGAATCCATCAGTTCCGCAACCCTGAATACGCTCCCGCTGGCCACGCGCAATTTCCAGCAGTTGCTCGACCTCTCGGCAGGCGCCTCTTCCAACTTGAACAACGCTGCCGCCCTGGGCCGTGGCGATGTGCGTGTCGACGTCAACGGTGGACGAGAAGATAACAACAACTACCTGATCGAGGGAGTTTCGGCCTCCGACTACTCGTTCGGGGAACTCACGTACACACCGGTTCCTAACCCTGACTCGATCCAGGAGTTCAAAGTCGGCACCAGCCTCTATGACGCTACTCAGGGCCGCAATGGTGGCGGCAACATCAACGCTATCCTGAAAAGCGGCACTTCCGGCTTCCACGGAGACGCTTGGGAGTATTTCCGCAACTCCGTGCTGAATGCCGATGACTTCTTCTTGGGGCCCTTTGATCTTAAGCAGAACATTTTCGGCGGCGATTTCGGCGGCCCGGTCGGGCCGAAGGCCAAACTAGGGTACTTCTACGTGAACTACCAAGGCACGCGCCAGCGCAGCGGCGATTCTCTGGGAACTTATATCAGCAACGCTTCAGTTCCGGTGCTGCCGACGGCGCGCGATCAGACCACGCTGCTCAATACCTTTTTTTGCGGTGCGGCCTGTAACGGAGCTACAGCTACGGCCATCGATCCGGTCGCGCTGGCGCTGCTGCAGGCACCGGGCACTCAGTTCGGCCCGGGCATAGGTGGTGGCTGGCTAATTCCCAGCGTCGCTGGAACGCCCGGTTATACCCTGAATTCTTCCACCGGCCAGTACGCGATCAACACTGGCACAGTGACTCTCAGCGTTCCGGGGCGCTATACCGATAATCAGTTCACGGCCAACTGGGACCGTGATTTCAACCATGGCAAGGATCGCCTCTCCGAGCGGTTCTTCTGGTCCGATTCCGAAACCTACGAACCATTCGGCGCCGATAACTTACAGGTTCAGACGGGCTATCCGGCTCTTGCCAGCAACCTGAATTTCCCCCTCGACATCCCGCTGCGGGGACGGTTCGGCAGCATCGCGGAGACCCACTCCTTCAGCAATGCCCTGATCAACGAGTTTCGTTTTGGCGTGAACGTCATCAGCGACTCCCTCCAAAACGTCCCCGTCCCCGGAGCCTCGCCGAGCGCGCTGGGCATTGACAACGGATCGGGTGCGCCTGACATGTACAGGTTCCAGTTCAGCAGCGGCTTGCAAATTGGACCTTTCCCCAACCAACTGCAATCGGCGTTATCGGACGCCCTCGTCTGGCTCGATACGGTCAGTTGGACGAAGGGGCACCACTCGTTGCGTTTCGGCGTTGAAATCGACCGCACTTCGATTCGCCGCAACCTCCCCGTGCTCGACAATGGTTTGTTGTACTTCGAACCTGGGAGCGTCAAAGGCCTCGATTATTGGCAGAACTTCCTGTTGGGCGCGGAAACGTTTGGTGAAGGGGGAGGCGGCGCTGCCAATCACGATTACCACATTCCCGCCTATGCCGGTTTCGCGCAGGACGATTGGCGGGTCACGCCAACTTTGACGCTGAACCTGGGGCTGCGCATGGAGTGGGTGGGTGCGGCCTACGACAATCTCTGCCATTTGGGCAACACCATTCCGAACAACGCCAATCTGACTGGCGATGCCTTCGTGTTCCCGAGTTGTGTGAGTAAGTTCGGTATTGCCGGCTTCAGCGGTACGCTGAACAGTGCCGCCCTGAGTAATGAGTACGCCAGGGTGCCCGAGCCGCGCATCGGCTTTGCCTACGACGTGGGGGGCAAACACAACACGGTGATTCGCGCCGGCTACGGCATCTACAGCGTCCGCGAAGATATTGGAGCCGTGGATAACCTGTCGTTCACGGCTCCGATCTATCCGGTGCTCGTGACCGACAACGCGCCATATTCCGGTCCAGGAACAGGCATGGCCGGCATCTTTGCGGGGGCACCGCCCCTGGGTAAGGTAAGCGCGGCCTTCTTGCCGTCGCCGGCCATTTTTCAAGGTTTCCCGGGTGGCGACACGACCCAGGCTCCAATGTTCTCCGGAGGCGCCAGCAGCGCCTTCAACTTCATTAATCTTTCCGTTCCCCTGCACTGGGTTGTGCCCACCACGCAGCAGTGGAACTTGACGTTACAACGCCAACTGGGTGGAAATTGGGTACTCGAACTGGGATACGTGGGCACCAAGGGCACGCGTCTGCGCTCTACCTTTGATCCTGACCAACCGGCGCTCGCTGGCCCTGGCGGCCCTGGCCAACTTGCCCCCATCACCTTGACCTGCGGCAATGCCGCCAACCCCTGCTTGACTGCGCCCACTGGGACCCAGTACACGATCAAAACAAACACGTATGCCAATTCTGCGGCGCGAGCGCCCTTCTTGGGAATTGATCCCGCGGCGTTTGAGGCGTTCTATCCCAACTCCGATTCCAACTACAGCGGTTTGCAAGCCACGGTTTCGCACCACTTCTCGAAAGGACTGTACTTTCAAAGCGCGTACACGTACTCCAAGTCGATCGACGACGTCTCCACTGCCAGCGTAGCCTTCCTCACGCGCGTCAACGACCAGAACAGCGCGGCCGCCTCGCGGGGTCTATCGGACTTCGATCATCGCCAGCGTTTTGTCACCAGTTTCAATTATGCCCTGCCTTTCCTGGCCAACCGCCGCGATGCCATGGGATACGTGCTGGGCGGTTGGGAGGTCAACAGTGTGATCGTTGCGCAGTCGGGGTCGCCCATCACGATTGCGGATGGGAATGGCGGGGTGGACTATAATCTGGCCAGTTATCCGGTTGCTACGGCCGATTTCGCTCCCGGCTTCGGGTGCGGCAACGCTTTGAATTCGGGTGGCCTCGCCGCCAAAGTCGCAAACTGGGTCAACCCCAAGGCCTATGTGCCTGACGGCCCTGTTCCGAATTCCCCGGACGGCTCCACCGATTTTGGGAACTCTCCGCGCAATTGCATCATCGGCCCGAAGCAGGTGAACGTCGACTTCACGCTCGGCAAGGCGTTCAAGTTCGGCGAACGGCAGAGCCTGCATTTCCGCACCGAGTTCTTCAACCTGTTCAACCATCCGTCGTTCCAAAATCCACAATTTACTGGGACTGCTAACGTTGCTGACGGTCCTCAAATTGGCGAGATCACCCAAACCAACGGTACACCGCGGCTGGTTCAATTCTCGTTGAAGTATTCGTTCTGAGGTTTCGTGCTGGTGGAGGGACGGGCGTCTCGCCCGTCCAGCCGGGCGGATGCGCCCGGCTCTCCACCTTCCTTTTCCAGCTGCATAAAATTTACATCCCGGGGGTAGTCATGAGTCGCTGCCGCGCAACTCTGCGGCAAGTTATGTTGCAGCAAGAACAGGGACTTCCCGGGCCTGGCACGTAACGTGCATTCTTGCGACTGCAAGCCAGAGCGCAGGAAGCTCGGGAACAAGCGCCCGACGATGAAAGCATAACGAAGATCAAGCAGCAGTTCAGTTTCGCTGGTCCCAGCCGGCTCCGACGGTTTTCCTTCTGAACCGCCGTGACCAGATCGTGGTCGCAGCCCCGAGGTTCTCGTCATGGACTTAAGCGATTCGGACTCGTATGCTGTCAACATCTGCACTTGACGAACGATATAGCTGACCGCCGTCGCTTCGTCCCGCTTGCTTCACGGTCAAGTTCCCGGCAGGAGGACCATGCGTGCGATTGTTTAGTTTTCGTCTCATAGTTTCTCTTATTCTCGGCATTACGCTGGTTTCGGCGGGTTTTTCCTACTACGAAGTGCTGGGCAAGAAGCGCGCTCTGCGCAGCGATCTGGAGCATCGCGCCGAGATGCTGGGTGAAAGTCTTGTCGGCAACGTCGAGCGTTCGTGGAATGCAGGCTTGGACAATACAGGCTCGGGCATAGTCCCGAACACAGTTCCTAACCTAGTCCCGAACGACGAACTGCAGCGCCTGGTGCAGCGCTTCGGAAACCGGGAGCACCTGCTAGGCGTCGGCATCTACAACCGGCAGGGCGTACTGGTAAACGTAACTCCGGAACTCGCGGTGTTGCTTACCGGGAGTCCGCCGCCAATAATGCAGGCGATCACGCAGGGTCGCGAAGAAAGCTCGTTCGTCCGACTGGGAAGCGTGCCGGTGCACATTCTCGGGTTACCGATTCGCCGTCAGGATGAAGTGGTGGGCGGCTTGGCGGTGGTGCACGACGCGAGCTACATCCGTGCGCAAATCCTTCTCGTCTGGCGCCAAACATTTTTCCGGGTGCTGGCTCAGGTCTTCCTCATCGTTCTCATTACCTTGCTGATTGTCCGCTGGAGCATCGCGGGCCCGATTGCACGGGCGGCGTTGTGGATGCGCGCGCTCCGCACGGGGAAGATTTCCTTCCGCCAGGAAGTTCCGGACCTCGACATGTTTCGGCCGCTAGCGCGCGAAGTTGTGACCATGGCTGAGAGCCTCAGCCACGCCCGCAATGCAGCCGAAAATGAGGCCCGCCTGCGCGAAGCGGGGGAATCCATGTGGACAGCCGATCGTCTTTCGGTGCAACTCCGCACGCGTCTGGACGGCGGCCACGTGTTCGTTGTCTCGAATCGCGAGCCTTACATGCATCAGCGAAACGGGAAGACGGTGGAAGTGGTGGTTCCGCCGAGCGGCTTGGTTACCGCGCTCGAACCCGTGCTCAACGCCTGCGATGGCACCTGGATCGCGCACGGCAGCGGCAATGCCGACGCCGAAGTCGTGGACGCCGGTGACCGGTTGCGCGTTCCTCCCGAGGATCCCCGCTACAGCTTGCGCCGCGTCTGGTTAACCAAACAGGAAGAAGAGGGTTACTACTACGGCTTTGCCAATGAAGGGCTGTGGCCGCTTTGCCACATCGCGCACACGCGCCCGCTTTTTCGGGCTGACGATTGGCAGTACTACCAGGATGTCAACCGCAAGTTTACTGCCGCCGTGCTCGAGGAAATCGAGAATGTCGCGAAGCCTGTGGTGCTCGTTCAGGACTATCACTTCGCGTTGCTGCCTCGGTTGATCAAGGAAAAGCGGCCGGATGCCCGCGTTGCCATCTTCTGGCATATTCCGTGGCCGAATCCGGAAGCCTTTGGCATTTGCCCCTGGCAGCGCCAGTTGGTGGATGGTTTGCTCGGCGCCGACCTGATCGGATTTCACATTCAATCGCATTGCAACAACTTTCTGGAAACCGTCGACCGCGTGGTCGAGTCGCGCGTGGACTGGGAGCACTTTTCCGTGCTCCGCCAGGATCACCGTACGATGGTCCGTCCTTTTCCCATCAGTGTTGCCTTCACCGGCGATGATGCTGCCGAAAACAACAATCAGGGCTCCAACTATATCGAACGTTCGGCTCTCATGCGGAGTCTGGGCGTGGAAGCAAGCTTGATGGGGATTGGTGTCGATCGCGTCGACTACACCAAGGGAATTCTGGAGCGGTTCCTCGCGATTGAGCGGTTCCTCGAGAAGTATTCAAGCTATCAGGGAAAATTCACGTTCGTGCAGATCGGAGCGCCCAGCCGTACGCACATCAAGCGCTATCACGACTTGTTCGCCGAAGTGGAAGCCGAGGCGGACCGCATCAATTGGCGCTTCCAGAGCGGAAAGTGGAAGCCCATCGTGTTCCTGAAGCGCCAGCATAGCCATCAGGAAATCGAGCCCTATTACCGCGCCGCCGATCTTTGCCTGGTGACTTCACTGCACGACGGAATGAACCTCGTAGCCAAGGAATTTCTCGCCGCGCGCCGGGATGAACGAGGCGTTCTCATCCTCAGCCAGTTCACCGGAGCGGCCCGTGAACTGCGCGACGCCTTGCTGGTGAATCCTTACGACATCGATCAGACCGCCGACGCCATCCGCGCCGCTTTAGAGATGGAACCGGAAGACAAACAGTTGCGCATGCACCGCATGCGCAAGCTCATTAAGGAGCGCAATATTTACCGCTGGGCCGGGAACCTGATCACGGAACTTTGCGAGGTCCGCTTGGATGCGCCCGAGGACATGCAGGAGAAAATTCGCGCTAAGTCGAATGCAGTCTGATTTCGAGGTTCGCGAGCCGGCAAGCAAGAGAAAGGAGCAGCCCGTTGAGGCCAGAAGTGGAAAAGCAGCTCACGCCGTTTCTGCAAACTCTCGCCCAGGCCTCGCAGGCGGTATTGCTGGTCGATTACGACGGAACGCTGGCGCCATTCCATGTCGAGCGCGATCAGGCCTACCCATATCCGGAAGTTGCGCCCCTGCTGCAAGAGATCGTACGCAACTGCCGGACGCGAGTGGTTATCGTTTCCGGGCGTGATGCGAACGAAGTTCTCCCGCTTCTCAATATTCATCCGCGTCCCGAAGTTTGGGGAATCCATGGACTGCAGCGCCTGAGGACAGATGGGAGTATGGAGACGCCTCGCCTCGACGATCGAACCCTCAATGGCTTATCGGATGCCGATCGCTGGCTCGGCGACCTGCAACTGCGCCACGTCGCGGAATTCAAGGCCGGAAGCATTGCAGTGCATTGGCGTGGGCTCAGCGAAAACGACGCGGAGGATATTCGGTCCCGCGTTTTGCTGGGCTGGCGCCCCATTGCGGAAAACAGCGGGCTCGATCTGTTGAATTTCGACGGTGGGGTGGAAATTCGCCCTTCCGAAGCCGACAAGGGTGTTGCGGTTCGTGCTTTTCTCAGTGAAATCAATCCCGACACGCCGGTGGCTTATCTGGGCGACGACGCCACCGACGAATCCGCTTTTCAGGCCATGCAGGGCCGCGGCATCACGATCCTGGTGCGCCCCACCTGGCGGGAGACGGCGGCACAATTGTGGCTCCAGCCGCCGGACGAACTCCGCGACTTTCTCGGGCTATGGCTAAAGGCCCGTGCCGAGCAAAATACCTTGAACAGCGGCGCGGCTGCGGCGGTGAACGGATGCCAACCACAGCGCAATTAGCTCATGCTCCGACAATCTCTCGCACAGCACGATAGCCCTGATCGATGGCGGTATTGGTGTAGGCGTGACCGTCGGCGTCCGAGTTCGCGATCTTGATTCTCCCGAATGGCTGCCGGCCAATCACATACGGACGTTGGGACGCCGGCCGGTCGAGAGGCTCGAACAATGCGTTGTACTCGTATGCATATCCGTGAGGCCAGCGATTGACCGTAATTGCCTGAATGTCGCGGGCGGGATCGAAACCGCCGGCTGAGAGGGTGCGGCCAAGTTGATCTCGTATCTGACGCTCGAAGGTTTCGAATTTCGTGTTGACCAGTTCCCACCGTCCTGCCCGGTACTGGTCCTTGCAATTCAGGCCAGGCTCGCAGGGAGTGCGAAGAAGGTGAAGCAGGCAGGATTCATCCGGCGAACTGGGGTAGTGATAGTCGCCCATGGAAACCGGGAAATCCAATGTAACGTTGCTGAAGTATGCTCCCGGGGCGTAGATCGCGCTAATACCGAGTTTCTGGAATGCCGTCCAGTTGCTGATTTGCACGTTCGTGTAGACCAGAGGAGCCTTCACACAGTAAGCGAGAGCTTCCTTTTGTTTGTCTGCCATCTCCGGACACAAATAAGGAATGACCGCGTTGTAGCAAGCGAGCACGCAGTTCGCGCCGCGGACGCGGTGGGCCTGTCCGCCGCGAACGTAGGTCACTTCGACTTCCTTCGCGGTCTTTGGATCTGGATTGGGATCTAGATCTGGATCTCCGATGTGCCGGACTCTCACCGCGGTACTGTTCAGGCGAATGCGAACGGTGGAGGAGGCATCATCCAGGCGAGCATATTTTGCCCGGGCAGTGACGATGTCTTCCATGGTGTGGCCGGGAAGAGCACCGGGCACCAGGGAGCGCACCAGCATTCTGGCAATGGATGCATTGCCGTCTGGAAAATGGAAGATGTAAGGCTCATCTAGCTCAGGATTTTCCTCACCGCTCTTGGGGAGATTCATTCCCTTGAAGCCTGGAAATCCTTCGCCCGCGCAGTCATACGCCGAAACGGCATCAATTCCGACGGCATAGATATCGTGGGTCGAGCTCTGGAACACTTTGACCACATCGGGATGGACCTTGACAGATCGCAGCAGGAAATCTTTATAGCTGGTCTTGATCAGCTTGGCCTTTTTCTGCTTCGGAGTAAGGCCTGGCATGTAATCGACGCGGGCGTGCTGCAGACGGAGAAGATCCTTGCGGGCGGCTTCTGCGATTGGAATCTGGGAGACATTCTCCATCGTAAAGTCGATGCCGAAATAGTGGAGGCCCTTCTGGGGCACCAGGCGGTCGGTGCCAAATGTTTCTTTATTGAAGAAGACGGCTTCGTGCAGATGCATCGAGTCAAACAATTTTTGGTCGTAGTACTTGAAGAAGCGCCGCACATCGATTCCGAGTTCTCGCAAAAGCCCAATCGCTTCCTTGCTGTAATTGCCCGGCGCCTCGATCGACTGGGTCCCGCCGTATCCGAGCAGCAATCGTTTTCCGACCTGGAATTCATTGCGCGTGGCGTGCCCGCCGAAATCATCGTGATTGTCGAGGATTAGAATCTTGGCTTGTCTTTCAGCAAACTTGCGGTAGAAATAGGCCGCTGCCAGACCGCTGATGCCAGCCCCGACAACGACGAGATCGTACGACTCTCCCTCGTCCACGGACTCAGCCCAGGCTTTGTCCCTGCCATCGCGCAAGTCATGCGCAACTTCCCAGGAACCGTCGTGACTGCCGCGAAGGCCAGTCTTGGCAGGCGGGTAATAAGCGGGATCTTTCTCCGGAGCGAACGGGGATTGTGGCACGCCAAAGGCTTCCAGCCAGGAGGAATTTGCTGCAACCAGAGACGCTCCAACGGCGATGCTTATCCCATTGAGGAAATCGCGACGGGTGATCTCGTGCCCCATACCCAATTCACGATCTCGATCTTTGCCGCTCATTCGCATCCCTCCGCCAAATTCAGCGCCTAACGATTCGCACGCCCAATTTCCGCCGGAAGGTTGTGACGCAAAGAATCGAGTTATCTTATTGCATCAGCCGCTTGAGGGCGGTCCGGGCATCGCCGACCTGGGACAGGGGCGCTTGCGAACTCGGGAAGTAGGAAAGAAATTCCTGGTATTCGTTAATCGCTGGATCGCGTTTGCCGGTACGCTCGTAGAGTTGGCCTAGATAGTAGTGGGACAGCATTCCAGTTACCGGAAATCGCTCCGCCAAAACACTAAAGTTCTCCATGTCATGATCGAGTCGCAATACCGCGCGAAACTCGGCCTCGGCCGCTGAATAATCATTGATGAGCAGGTGGCTACGGGCCTTGAGGAACAGCAAGTAGGGGTCCTGGAAATCGGGGATGCTGGCGGCACGACTCAAGGCCGCTTGCCCATCCCCGCGCTCCAGTGCTGCGCTCACGTCAGCGTAGGCTTGGTCAATCTCAATTGCCCGAGGCGCGACCGAGGGATGGCTGGCGGCGAATCGCTGCAAACTTTGCTGTGCGGCGGATGAGTTTCCGGCCACGGTTTCGAGGAATGCGACGGTTTGCAGTTGCTCGTCATCGAGCTTCTGTTGTTGAGCAAAAGAGAGAGCGGAGGAACCCTTCCCCAACATGATGGACAAGCCGGCGAATGACCGCAGGAAGGTCTCGGCAGCCTCGCTCTGTTTGGCGTGCCCAAGTTGCAGCACGGCCTCCCGATAACTGGCCAGAGCGCCTTCGAAGTCACCGCGCGTCTGTTTGAACTGCGCCTCGAAGCCCGGAACGTAAAGGCGCGAGAGGGGAGACGCGCGTTGGGCAAATTGCTGGAAGGCGGCGTTGGCCATGTCGGGCTTCTTCTGATCGGTGTAAACGATGGCCAGCTTTAGGTACTCCCCGTAATCAGTGAAGTCGGGTTTCAGTTCGAGCACTTTGCGGTAGGCGGCCACTGCGTCGTCATCCCGGCCGGCCATGAAGAGAATGTCGCCGCGGTCGTCGAGCGGATTGGGATCGCCAGGCCGAACCGCCATATAGGCGTCATCTGCCGCCAGCGCCCCATTGAAATCACCCCACTTTGCCAGTGCGTAGGATTGAAAGTTGAGCAGATCTTCATTCTTCGGATCCAAGGCGAGTCCCTGTTGCAGCATCTCAAGCGCTTGCTCTCGCTTGCCTAAAAAGGACAGGATGTTACTCAGGATACCGCGGTCGATGGTCGCGCGGGAGAATTCGGATACCAACTGCTGACGCAGGGCGACTCCGGCCTCCACGTCGCGGGAGCGGCTCGCTTTGAGCACCTGCAACGACAATTGCTCGTAGCGAGGCAGGCGCGACTGCAACTGATCGACCTTGACTGCAAGCTCGTTGCTGCGGCGCAGATCGCCCTGAAGGCCATACTGGTTGGCCAAGCGCATGTAGGCCAGGGCAAACTGCGGGTCCAAACGGACCGCCTCTTCCAATTCGCGGATAGCATCGCTCGTCAGATAGCGACGGCCGTAGTCAATGCCCAACTGATAATGGTGGTAGGCCTCCACGTTGGAGGTGGAAGCCTGCTCGATCTCCGGCGCTTTTTGCGGCAGCTCCGAGGCAGGAAGAAAGCTGCTGGCGAGGCTCGCCGTGAGCCGGTCCACCATGCCGAAGATGCTCTGCACGTCCTGTCCTTCCAACTTCTCCGAGAACAGGATCTGGCCCGTACCGGTATCTTGCGCGCGAACGTCGAGGCGCAGTTGTGTGGGTCCGATCTTCAACAAGGCGCCGGTAATGTAGGCGTCGGCGCCGGCATCGCGCGCCACTCCCTGCGCCTGGGCAGGATCCAGCGACTTGCCGTCCTTGCTCGCGCGCTGCACCGCGCCCATCACGCGCTCGGTGGAGAGCACATCCAGACCCTTTACCTGGGCCAGGTTCGTGGTGAGCATGTCGGTGAGACCATTATCGAGCCAGTTAAGGGACTGGTCCTGCGAGAGATTGTTGAAGTACAGCACCGCGATGGCTTTGTGCGACCGGCTGACCACAGGGAGGGTATTTCGGCTGCGCAGAAAGAAGACACCGGCCGCAACCACGAGCAGGATTGCCACCGCGGAGAAAACCAGCTTCACGTGCTTCGAAGGAAGCCGGGTCGGGCCCGCAGCTGAAGGAATTTGCGCTGGAAGAGCAGAAGCCGCGGAGGAAGAACCGCCCACGTTTGGTGAAGACGGCGTATGGGCGGATACCTCCTGCGCTGAGGGTGCGCCCTGCTGGCCGGGATGCGGCTCGGCCACGACGGCCGCGCTTCTCCCCGATTCCGTATCGCGCCTCAGTCTCTGGAGATCGGCGCGCAAATCCGCGGCATGTTGGTAGCGCAGATTGCGATCCTTCTCCAACGCCTTGTTGATGAGGTCTTCCAGCTTCGGCGGAACGTCGGGGTTGAGACGCACCGGAGGGATCGGAGCGCGCTCCAAAATGGCGTTAAAAATCGCAGCGGACGTATCCCCCCGAAACGGCATCATCCCGGTTGCCATCTCGTAGAGCACGCCTCCAAAGGAAAATAGGTCGGTGCGCCCATCCAGTTCCTTCCCTTTCGCTTGTTCCGGCGACATGTAGGCGACGGTGCCTACCGCCGTGCCGGGACTGGTGAGATGTTGCGCGTCGATATTACCGTCCTGCGTCGCGGCGCCCGCGATCACACTGGAAGAAGTAGTCGTGGGCGTGAGTTTGGCAAGGCCGAAATCCAGGACCTTGGCGTGGCCGCGCTCGGTGACAAAAATGTTCGCGGGCTTGATATCGCGGTGCACGATGTTCTTGGCGTGAGCGGCATCGAGCGCATCCGCGATCTCGATGGCCAGCGACAGCAGTGTCTCCGGTTCCATCGGGTGGCCGGCAATCCGATGCTTCAGCGTTGCACCCTCCAGATACTCCATGGCGATGAACGCCTGCCCGTCCTGTTCGCCAATGTCATAAATGGTGCAAATGTTGGGGTGATTCAGGGCGGACGCGGCCTGCGCTTCCCGCTGGAAGCGGCTCAGGGCTTGAGGATCGCGGGCAACCTCATCGGGCAGGAACTTCAGTGCGACAAAACGGTGCAGCCGGGTATCTTCCGCCTTGAAGACGACGCCCATACCGCCACCCCCAAGTTTCTCGATGACACGGTAGTGCGAGATGGTTTGTCCGATCACTAGATCTGTCCGATCGCTGAGGAGATGCCCAACTTTCCAATCGCTTCATCTTACGGATGCGGCTCGGGCCCGTCAACGAATGGCGGGGAGGTCGGTTTGATTCGTTCATAGCGGACAAGGGCTACGATAACCGCTCGGAGGCATTTCGCGATTTGATTCGCGAGCGGCTCGTGGGTTCGGCAGTAATCCCTTCAAATGCGCTGGTCGTCGGCACGGTCACCCTCATCTACGATCATCACACACGCCTGCTGCCGGAGAAGCTTACCGATCTCCAGCACGCGAATCACGCAATCGTCATTTCCACCCTGCATGCGCATCTCGACCATGAGAGTTGCCTGGAAGTAGTCGTACTTCGCGGCAAGTCGAGAGATGTCCAAAAACTAGCGGACCGGCTCATCAGTACAAAGGGCGTGCAGCATGGGCGCCTCGTCATGAGTTCTCCAGAGACTGTGTCACACCATCCCCCGCCACACCGTTGACGCAACTACCGGGGAAACCGTAGAAGGGGGCTGGGGAAAGTCCTGTATCGTACAAGAACCTTCCAAATAAGCGGCGACCAGCTTAACAAATCGTACTGGTTTAGCACGATTACAAAAGTTGTGATATGTAGATGTTGTGTCGTAGTACGAATGGGGAGAACATATACTCTGCATCGGACAGCCGAGAAGTTTGGCCGCTCTTATGACATGACTCCCAAGAACCTTCGGTACGCACCCTCTCAAAACGAAGGTAACCAGAAAGTGATTACGATCACACCGCGCAGAAAAGGCCGCGGGTATGCTCGGCGTTATGTACACGATCAACAAAGACGCGAGCGGCGTGATCCTCGTCTGTGTTGACTGCCCACATTCCGAGCACGTCAACGAGTTCGATGACAGACTCGGTAGCCGTCGCACGCAGGCCGCAACTGCCATGTTGAAGCATGTACGCAACGAGCACGGCAAACAGCCAATAGGGAATGCTAAGCCTCAGATCATGGAACGATGGTATTGAACTTAGTGTGAGGAAAACGACCCGGAGAGAACCTGCTCCGGGTCGTTTTTCTTTGGTGCGCCCGGCAGGGCGCACTCACTTGGAGGTGAAAGTCCTCTACACACCCGGCAAGGGGAAGTGTTAGCCGAACAGCAAGGGTGTCCGTCGCGAGGCGGAATCTGGAGGAAGCTGAA
>Ga0224558_1002438_pt1 | contig 17010 bp, 12 predicted proteins | sample 714S32024metaG_FD_180682 | JGI IMG/M metagenome (GOLD analysis project Ga0224558, IMG submission 180682) | Peat soil microbial communities from Stordalen Mire, Sweden - 717 S3 20-24 | ecosystem: Environmental > Terrestrial > Soil > Wetlands > Peat | place: Sweden: Norrbotten County, Stordalen... | reverse complement strand
GCCTCAAGAGACCAAAAAGACAAGCAGAAACCCGCCTCTTTCGACAGAAAACCGATTCAAAATCAAGAAATTATCTGAAGTCCCATCGTCGTTGCAAAATCAAGCACCTGCGCAGAGGTTCCTTAGGACCAACCGTGAAATCCAGGCTGTTATTCGGGTTGGCGAATTGAGGCGTATTGGTCAGATTGAAGAACTCAACCCGAAAGCGAAAGCTGTTTGATTCGTTCACCGGAAACATGCGCTCGACGGCCATGTCGATGTTGTGCTGACTGGGACCGCGCACGATGCCCACGCCGCTGTTGCCAAAATCCGTGTCTCCCGGCCCGCTCCCGTTCGGAGCCTCCGGCGGAATGGTAAATGCGTTCTGGTCGAGATACCCGTTGAGCACGCGCGAATGGAGCGAGCCAGGCGTGGAGGGATTTGATCCCGTGCGCTGTGCCCGGTTCTCGAAGTTGCCGTAAACCAGCCCGGCGTTGCTGTCGACAGCCGTAATGGGGCTGCCTGACTGGATCACCGCGATGCCTGAGAACTGCCAGTCGGAGAGCGCCCGCCGAACCAACGCCGGCGCCTGCTGGAACTTCGGCGCATCCCACGTAAAGTTCGCCACAGCCCTCTGGGCGCGATCGAAGTCAGTCAAACCGTACGCCTGACGCGGGTTGTTCTGGTTGTTGGTCAACAGCCACAACTCAAAGACGCTGCTGCCGCCCGAGCCGCTGGTCTCATCCAGGTTTTTCGACCATGTATAACTGCCCAGCAACTGGAGTCCATGGCTGAATCGCCTGGTAATGCTGCTCTGCAGCGAGTTATAGTTCCCTTCGAATTCTGTATCCGAGAAGAGCGATCCAGTGGCGATGCCCGCGAAGGGCAGCCGCTGGATCACATTAGCCGCGGTATTCATGGTCGTCCCGTTTACCGGACTTTGCCCGCTTGCCAGCAGTGCCTGGTTGAATTCGACACTGCCCGGAGAATGAGTGGTGTGCGCGCCCACGTAACCTGCCTCCACCAGAAAATCTTTTTGGAAGGTGTACTGCAGATTCAGGTTGTATTCCTGCGTATACGGGTCGATAACGTGCGGCGAAACACCGGAGGTATATGCGCCTCCGCCCGCAATGCGCGGCTGATAAATGGGGAAGCTCGATGTAGGCGGCAGCAACGGATCGAAGGGAATTTGCAGCGTCGCTCCAGCATTCTGCGCACCGTAGGAAAGCTGCTGCAGCGAAAACGGCTGCTGTCCCAGCTGTGCCTCGGCGAAGCCGCCCGAGGGGCGATCGTAGTAGATTCCGTAACCGCCGCGCACCACGATGGTAGGCTTCTCAGTCAACCGCAGTGCGAAGCCCAACCGCGGCGAAACATCGTGATAGCCGGTCGACCACAGGCCCGCAGTCGAGGTCTTCGTCACTCCATTGGGAACCGAGCCTGGGTAATTCGCCGGCAAGGTATAGCCGCTGAGAGATCCCGTGGCCGGCACCTGGCCCACCGCAATCGAGGGATCGAAGCTCGGCAGCAGGCCGTGGATCTCCACGGGCGGACCGAATACCTCGTAGCGCAGGCCGGCGTTCACGGTCAACCGCTGCGTCAGTTTGATGTCGTCTTGAACGAACGACGCCAGGTCGGTATAGCGCTCGTCGAGGCGAAACAGGCCTGAACTTCCCCCGCTCTCTGCGACGTTGCTCACGCCGGTGGGGCTGCCATTTTGCGCCGCGCTCTGTCCCAGCAGAAAATCATCGAAGGTGTTGATCTGCAGCAGTCCATCGGCGCTGTACGGCGCATCGATGTCCACTTCGTGACGCTTCAGCTCCAAGCCAAAGCGCATGTTATGACGGCCGCGCGTTTGGGAAACAGTGTCCTGCCAGATGAAGCTGTTTGTGTTCTGCCACTGCGATGACGTGCCGGCATCTCCGGTGGTAAACAGGCCGTTGATGCTCACCCCCGGCGCCACGCCTGCCGCGCCCGTCGGCGTGCTCATTCCCAGGTCCGCGGCCAGAATCGGATTCAACACCGCCGAAAGACCGTCGAAGCGCATGAAACCGAAGCGCGCCAGGTTGACGAGGTTCGAATTGAAGACGTGTGTGTCCGCCAGAACGAACATCGTGTTCTGGTCGAGTTCATTGGTGCCCCAGCCGGGAACATTAGCGGCATTCGGCGAAAATAACTCGATGGTTGGCGCGCGCGAGTAGAAGAACCTTCCCGACAACGTGTTCTTTTCTGTCATCACCTGGTCGATATTCATGCTGAACTGGTTCTCTTTGTAGTCGGCAGGAGGGGAGAAGGTGGACTGGCCCACCGCAGGCTGACCCGGCTCCGACGGCAGGTCGATCTGCGGATTGGGAATTGCATATTGGCCGCCGCTGAGTTTGAAGTTGAGCAGTGCCACGGCAACGGGATTGATGTTGGAACCGTCGCAGGCCACCTGCGTGCCGCCCGCATTGGTCAAATACCCAGCAGCGTTCATTTGATTTGCGGGACAAAACTGAGCTCCCAGCGTTGCCGGGGAGCGATCGGAGGTCAGCTGCGGCAGAGTTGTAGTTACCTCGTCTCCCTCGCCATTGACCTCAGTGATCCCTTGGAATTCGACGAAGAAGAAGGTCTTGTCCTTGCGGATCGGACCGCCGGTCGATGCGCCGAATTCGTTCTGCTTCAGCGTGGGACGAGGCTGGCGGTCCAGCTTTGAAAAAAAGTCGTTGGCGTTGAAGATGTTGTTGCGCACAAACTCCCACGCGGTCCCGTGAAAGCTGTTTGTGCCACTTTTGCTGATGAAGTCCACGTTGGCTCCGGCGCCTCTGCCGTAGGACGCATCGTAATTCGCGGTCTGCACCTTGAACTCCTGAATCGCGTCCGGCGCGGGAACGGCCGTACCCACCTCTTCGCCGTCATTGGCGGCAGAGTTCTGGGAGAGATTATTTGCGTCGATGCCGTTGAATTGGATGTTGTTCGAGGTGGTCTTTGCGCCGTTCGAGGTAACATTCTGCGAGTCCCGGCCCAGAGCCGTAGCATCCGGCAGGGCCACGACCACGCCCGGCGAGAGCCCGAGAATCTGCGTGTAGTTGCGGTTGGCCAGGGGCAGCGCCTGCGCTGCTTCCTGCCCGACTGCGCGACCCAGAGTGGAGCTTTCCACTTCAGCCATTTCGGCATCGTTGGTCACCTGCACGCTGGCGCTTGCACCCGCAATCGTCAGCGTCACATTCAAAGAACTTGTCTCGCTTCCCGTTACCGCAATGGACCGCGAAGTATGCTCGGCGAACCCATCGGCCTTTATCGTCACTGAGTAGTTTCCAGGGGTCAGCAGCGTTACGCGAAAAACCCCCTCCGGCGTGGTGATCACCGAGCGCGACACTTGTGTCGCCTCGTTGACGGCCAGTACAACGGCGTTCGCAATGACTCGATTCGAAGGGTCATACACCACGCCCGAGATGGCGCCTGTCCCCGGCGTCTGTCCGAATGCTGTCCCCGTCAGAACAAGTGCACAAATCGTACTTAAAGCGAATTGGCGTCGCAGCGAAGCGGCCCTCATGCATTTGTCTCCGAAATGTCTCTCATGGATTCGTATTGCATTGAAGCTGAGTATGAAGAGGTCGCTGCTACGAATTGTTATCGATTTGTAATTCCTTTGTACCAATGAATGCAGATCGCCTTAAGGGGCCGCCAGCCGCAACTCTGCGTGGATTTACTCTAGCGTATTATGCGCAAAGTTCCTTCATGGAGTATCCGCTCGAATCGATTGAATAGATGGTCGTTGTTCCGCTCAGACGAGGTCAACAGTGTCCTGTGTTAACACCTCCGTTTGTAGCTTGAAATGCGGTCGGCATAGGACCAACATAGCGCTGGAATCCAGTTACCCCAGGAATTACACGCCGGATTGGGCGGTTTTTGGCCAATTCTCACCCGAAATGTGCTGCAAAAAGGCCAATACTAAAGATGCTTAGAAGGCGATACGCCCTCCCAGTTGGATTTGTCGGGGAGTGTTGTAATCGGAGGTTATCTGGCCAAAGGTCGAACTGCCCAGAGTGGTGTTCGGCAGTGCGAACCACGGATGGTTGAGGATATTCTGGACCTCCGCGCGGAAGGCGAAGTTCACGCGATCCTTGATGGCGACGGTCTTTATCAGCGTTGCGTCCCAGTTGCCCGTGCCGGGCGCAGGGCCGCGCAGAGTGGTGTCAGCCTTGGGTTCGTTGCCAAACTGAAATTCGCCCACGGCGGAAAAGGCGTTGCGGTTGATGTATCCGTTGACCCGGGTATAGAGGCTGCCGGATGTCTTCTGGCTGGTGTCGGGATTGATGTTGGGCCGCTGGACGGCGGCGCCGACCAAGCCGTTCTGGTTGTTCTGGGTAATGTCCAGAGGGAACCCATTTTCGTAATAGGTCACGGCGCTCAGTTGCCAATCGCCGATCGCGTGGTTCCACCGTCCCGCATCGCTCAGGAATCTCTTGCCCCTGCCAAAGGGAAGAACATAGGAACCGGCCAGAGTAAAGCGGTTCGGGACATCGATAAAGGAGCGCCCCCACTCCGACTTCAGATCGTAGATATTCTGCGGACCGGAGTTAGAGCCTCCCGAGGGGCTGGATGTCTCGTAAGAGCCATCAAGATTTCGCGACCAGGTGTAAGTGCTGAGGAAGGTCAATCCATTTGAGAAACGCCGCTCGACGCGGGCCGCGAGCGAGTTATAACTCGATGCGCTGTCGGTGGTGATCACGTTGACGGATGCAAATTGCGGAAAGGGCAATAGCAACTGCGAATAGGGTACTGTCTGCTGGCCGATCAATCCAGGTCCTCCCAATTGATAGAACGAATTGGCTGTGGGGGCATTCAGCGCCGCCGCGCCGAGAGAAAAGTTGGAAGGATTGAGCTGGTCGATGTTGGTTCGACCTCCGCCGGCTGGGGATGCGCTGCCGCCACCTTGCGGCGAAGGCAGAAGATGATGCCCACGCGATCCGACGTAGTCCACTTTGAGAATCGTCTTGTTCGGCAACTGGCGTTAAATGCCGGTCGAGAACTGGTAGATGACCGGAGATTTGATGTTCTGGCTATAGGCCGCGATGGGGTCGCCGATGCCTGTAAGCAAGCCGTTGACGTTTCCTGTGGGAGCTTGCGGGCCGCCTGGAAACGGGTTATTGAGCGAAAAACTTGATGCCGGGGTCAGATCGCCGTTGTTGCTGGAGATGAGCGGCGTCTCGGTGGTGAACCCGGTTTGGAGAGCCGCCGTCGCGTCGTAGCGTAACGGCGAATAGAAGACTCCAAAGCCGCCGCGAATCGCTGTCTTTTGTCCAAGCGCGTAGGAGTATCCAAGGCGGGGGGCAAACTTGCGCTTGGAAAGTTCTCCGGACTCATTGCGGCCGCCCGTTCCAGCGTACTCGAGGCCGCCAACGGTTCCCGGCACGAGAGTTGCCAGCGGACTGGCAACGGTTGGATTGAAAGCAACGACCTCGTTGTTGTTGGAGTCTTTCAGGCCGGTCTCGTACTCGTAGCGCAATCCAAGGTCGAGGGTTAGCTTCCGCGTTATACGAAATTCATCCTGCACGTAGGCGCCCCAGTAGTTGATGTACTGATAAAACCGTTGCGACTCCTCGATGTTTCCACTGGTCGGCAAACCCAGAAGAAGATCGGCGATGGCGCTGCCTGAAGCTCCTCCATCAGGTGTATTGGGGGCCTGTTCCGTGAAGTTGCCAGTGAAATTGAAGGACCCTGGAGCGCTTTGAAAGTCGGTGAAGGACAGGTCGATGGAGCGGTAATCGAAGCCGGCCTTGATGCTGTGCTTGCCGACCTCCTTGGCGACCTGGGTGAAAAGGTTCCTTGAGTACCAGAAGTCCCTGGTTGCCGTCGAATCACTCAGAGAAGTGAAGTTGGTGACATTCACCGGAGGAAAGAAACTGAGCTGGTAGTTGTAGGCGGGTAGTCCGAGGGTGGTGAGACTGAAGCCGTTGCTCAGCGGCAGAATGACGTTGGGGAACCGGTTGAAGCCGAAGCGGACGCTCAGGATGGTGGTGGGATTGATGGTGAAGATGTTATTCAAGTTCGTCGCGTCCACGTGCCGGTTATAGGTGATGGATTCCGATCCGGGCACGGTCCCCAGCGCATTGCCAAAGGGAATCAGGCAGAAGTAGTGCAGATAGGAGACGTTGGTTGTCCACCACTTGAAAAACTGGTGATCGAGCTTGCCGACGAACTCGTCGCCGCGATTTGCCGGCCCCGGTGTTGCCGCAAGATAGTTCGATCCTCCCGAGGCCAACCCTTGCACGTTGGCGTGCGGGAAGTAACTGACGATAGCCTGGCCGACCGCGCTGGTTGGGGTGAACTTGTTGCCGGGGATAGGTTGCCGGCTATTGGGGTCATAGATGGTAATGGGAACCTGCGCGCCAGTGGGCGACAAGACGTAACTTTGCGAAAAGTCGCCCGTGCGTTCGAGGTCGGTTGGCACCTGATAGCTGGCACGCAGGAAATTGCTTTCGCTGAAGCCCTCCTCGGCAAAGAAGAAGAACGTCTTGTCTTTTCCGTCGTAAAGGTGGGGAACGATCACCGGGCCGCCGATCGAGCCGGCATAACTGTAGAAGGGGGTATTGGGACGCGGGACACCTGCACGATTGGCAAAGAAATCGTTGGCGTTGAAGACTGACTGACTGGTTACGCCGTAGAGAGATCCATGAAGGTCGTTGGTGCCCGACTTGAGGAGCGTGTTATATACGCCGCCGCCCGTCCTTCCCACTTCGGCATCATACGTGGTTACCTGGACTTTGAGTTCCTGGGTTGCCTCGGTCGCGGGGATGATGGTGGGCCGGTTGACGGTGTCGGTGATGGGCACACCGTCGATCAGGTATTGATTGGTGGACTCCGGGCTGCCGGCAATGGATACGGTGGAAGTGTCGCTCTGGTCGATAAATCCGGAACCGCGAATCACGGGCAACACGTTTTGCGAGACATTGATGACCGTGTACTGGTTTCGTCCGTCGCTGGTGGAGACGGGTAGGTCAAGGAGTTTCTGCTCTTCCAATGCCGTCGACGTTGAACCGTTGGTCGTATCGAGCAGTGGCGTGCCCGCCGACACCTCGACGGTTTGCGAAGTATCGCCGACTTCGAGCGGCACGTCCACGGTCACAGACTGTTGCGTGCCAACCACAATGCCGCCGCGTTCGAAACGCTTGAACCCCGCGTTCTCGACCACAACCTGATAACTGGCCGGGTCAACCTGGCTGAAGATGTAGAGCCCGGCTCCATCCGATACAGCAACACGGGATACTCGTTTGGCTTCGTCGATAAGCGTTATCTTGGCCCCGCCGACAACCGCATGGCTGGGGTCGGTCACCAGACCCCGGACCTCGGCCGAATAGGACTGTGCGAACAGCGGCGCCGAGATGAGCATGAACAGGACGATGAAAGCCTTGCGTACTGAGATCATTTGAACCCTCCTAAGAATGAAGAAAGTGAGGGAAAGTCCGCTTTTGAACGCAGACCTTCGTGAACGCCGGATAGACCTCCGGCATGCAATGTTCACTGGAAAGAGGAATTCTGGCGTGAAGCGCGCGGATGCGCGTCAGCTTGCAGAGGTAGGACAACAGCGGAAGTGTGCGCTCCGCGTAACGAAGCGCACGGGCACAGCGGCTACAAAAACGGGTTGGATACGGAAAAAGGCCATCGGATCAGGCTCCCAGGACCTGCGGAAGCCGGGATAACTCCTCGTCGGTGCTGTCATTGGGGACCGAGCAACCGGGCGTTAGAATGAACTTGCTGCCGGCCGCGCTGCTGGCGCTCTGCCACTGCTCGCGGATCTGGGCCGGAGAGAGATCCTTGTACCTGACCTCATCGATTCCGGTGGCGATGGTCTGCGAGAACTTGCTCCGTACGGTGCTCACCTGCACTCCGCTGGTTTGCACGGACCAGTTGACTACAGGTGCCTGGAAGCCAACGAACTGGTCGACATATTCGTTCTCCCAGTGCAGATGCAGGAAGGTCAGCCTGGCGCCCGCGGTCGCGTCGAAGAAGCGCTTGTCGAATGGCGCGCTGAACCTGGCGTAGTCCGCTGGGGAAAGCTCTTCACGCTTGGCGTTCGCAATCGAGAAGAGTATCCCCGAAGCGCCCACTGCGAAGGCTCGCTTTGCGTGGTTGATGTGCGACTGAGTGAGCACATCTAGCGCGTCGAGCAGACGCTGCGGGTTCTCCTGCTGCAAGCGAAGAACCTCCTCCTTCGACGACAACTTCACAGCTACCTGCCAGGGATTAAAGGCTGTCTCAAGAATATATGCGTCGCCATTCAAACCGGTGTTGATCAACTCCAAAGCGCGAATCTGGTCGGGGAAGGGATTGTTGAGAACCTTCAGCTCATACCAGTTGCCCCCGGGCTTCGGATACGGATAATCGCTCATCACCTTCACGATGTCCGTCTTGTATTTCCAGTGATAGTCGAGGGTCGCCTTGGCGTGAACTTCCGGTGTTTGCGGTCCGAAGTGATGCCAATGCGTGAAGGGCGGACGGTCAACATCGCGCCCTGCGAGCGCGCGGTCTACGCGCTCCTTGCGCGTGAGCGGCTTCCGGCTTGCCACCTGTCCCAGGATGGGCTGTGTGAGCGCGACGCCGGCCATTGCAGCGGCAGAAACAACAAAACTCCTGCGATTCATCATCAACTGCTCCATAAAACGGATAAACACAAATGGATGGAGTCCAAGCGCAGAAGAATTGCTTCTGTTCAGCCAGAATTTCGATTGTCAGGATGCAATCGCGCCTGCGCAGGTATGGGCCAGATCGCCGCTGAATGGGTCAGCGACAACACAGGGTGCGACAGGCGAGGATAAGGCTGGAAATCAAGGTCATCTCTCGTTGAGGACGAACAATTCCGCACGTACTGGCACGGAAACCCAAGTTTCGCACGGAATGAACTCGATGTCAACTTCCACTCTCTTCCAACACAAGATGAGCCTGAAGGGGCGGTCATGCGGGGTAGTGAACATCCGCATGGACGACGCAGAAAAGTTGAGTTTGGAAGCGATTGGCCGATTTGTCGCGGCCAGCGAGGAAATCCGGTTTGAGGCCAAAAACCACCAGCAGCTCTACAGTTGGGTGGAGCGGGTGCTGGTCCAACAGGAGTACGCTCAGCAGGGCAAGGCGGCGCGGGGCCTGGTGCGGCGCTACCTGCCTTGGAAGTGCACCGCTGCGTCGATGGCGAAGTCCTGATTTCTTCCCTCGCAGGCTCCCGGCTGGTAGGTCCAGGTCTTCACCAGTTCCACCGCTTCGGAATCCAAGTCATCCCGTACAGGCTTCAGGACCTCGGCTTTCCCTACAGTGCCATCTGGACGAACATGCACACGGACCTCGATCGTAATTACTGGTGCATCGACACCGCCTTTCGCCGCAGGCTGAGGAGCGGAGATCGGCACCGGCATCGAAAACGACTTGCAGTAGAACGCTTGCCGCCAATCCTCTGGCGCAACAAAAGCATCGTCGGGCCTGGCATCAAGAAGTGTCCAACGCACGGTCGCGTCGATCACAAGTTTTTCTCCTTCGCGATAAATAAAATGAGAAGGCAGCAAAGCATCTTTGACGCTGCGGTATTCAAGCGCCTGGAACGAATGATCGCGATCATGCCACTCAATCACAGTCGCATTCTCCTTGGCAATACATACGTCACCGGGATTGCGTTCTTCTCCTCGGACTGTGACAAATTGAATGCAAACGGCAGCCTTTCCGTTCATTTTCGTCTCGTTGATGCTGGCGATGACGTCCGTCGAGTCGAATCGTATCGGCAGGTATGGGACAAATTCCATAACCGTCCGAATACAGGTAATTGACGGCACAACGACTTTCACTCTGCTAGATTCTCAGCCCTGTCGGCTGCTCATCCTTCCTTCCTGCCATTCAAGCTACGGGGTCTGGACTTTTACCCCGGTGGGACTTGCTCCCACTGATCATGCCAGCCTTCGCTGGACGCACCGTTTCCGAGGACTATTCCCTGCTGGCGCTAGTTTCACTGTTGAGCAGCTATGCCTTCACGCTGCTGCGCCGGCTGGACTGCGTCCTGGAGCCCACCAAGCAGGCCGTGCTGGCCGAGAATAATGCCCGCACCAAGGCCAAAGTCAACCCGGAGTATGCAGCAGCTCGCCGCGGCTCCAATACTCCGCAAGGCATCATTGCCTTGACCTAGCTCCGAAATGAGGTTTTGATTTTTCTATCGATCGAGGATGCGCACATTGGAACCGAAGCGGCGGAAATTGCGAAACTCGATCTCATTCAGATCCGTCTCGCGGCGGCCCCTTCTGAGCATGATTTCGGCGCCGACCGGCAGCAGGTAGTCGTGCTTGTTGATCATCACATAGTCGTAGTCCACGCTTACGAAAGTCGCATGGATGGGGCACCTTTTCGGCACATCGTCCGCCACTTGCGTGATGCGGCGAACCCTGTGGGTGACGCTGTCGATGAAGACCTGGCCATGGTAACCGAGCGTCATGACCTCATTCGAGCCCGTCCGGAGATTGAAGGTGGAGTTTTCGCGGGCCACGCGATAGTCGAATAACTGGATGGTCTCGTCTCCCAGGATACCGGTTTTCTTCCATGTGAAGTCGGCCTTCGACGCAGGTCGAAACAGGCCTGAGAGAACAACGCCGAACTCTCCGACCGACAGCATTCCCTGAGAGTCTCCCGAGTCGGCATCGCTCTTGTAGCCGTTGGCCTCGACCTCCAGGAAGGTCCGGTTTTCCTCATGATCGAGATAGGTCAGACGTTCCGTCAGCTTATCCATGTGCTTCCACTGCATCGAGCCACTCTGATCGACTGACCTATCGGTTATCTGCACACACATGAAGTTGGGCAGCGATGATCTGTACTCCATCGCGTTCTGTCTGGCATCCGCAAGGATGGACTGGAGTTCCTCTGGCGGCGGAGCCTGCATGGGGTTTGCTGAGAAGGCGATGACGAGCGGACCGGCGGGGTGTGCGACCGCATCCAGAGCGGGTAAATCGGCATCCGCGGCATCCGCGGCATCCGTGCTGGCCGGCCGGATTCCCGCCAGGGAAAACGTGGTTCCGGCTTGCGCGGTTTTTCCGCCCTGGCTCAGGATGGCCTTCACTTCGTACCGACCGTCCATCGGCGGGTCAATCGAAAATCTGGCCAGGTAGGAGGAGAATTCCGATCCGTCGGCTTGCCTGGCGGTCATCGGCGCGCCACCCAGCGGTTTACCATCCCTGAGTACCTGGAGGTTGAGGGTGGCGATTTCCGCTGCGTGCTGGTCGGGATGAGCGATGAAGAAGACCGAAACTTCCTTGGCGCCGGGCAGCAACTGGCCGGAAAGATTAGGCGTCACTTTATCGCTTCCATGCCGGAGCGGCTCCGAAGGATCGTCCTCGGCGCGAAACGGCTCCGTTCGCCGCACCAGAACCATATCGCTCAACGAGGGCACGGCGGGCGCGTTGGGAATTTCGAAGGTCAAGCGCTGTGCGCCGGCCTTGCCGCTGTTGTGGTCCAGAATGGCCGCTTCCAGAAGGTATTGGCCCGGAGCAGCGGTAAAGTAGCGCTCCATCGAGACAGCTTCAAACTTGGTCATCTCGATATCTTGCAGCGCGCCGCGGCGTGGAATATCCGCGCTGAAGTGTTCAACGACCGTACCCGTCTTGTCTTTGATATTTGCAACCATCGACAGGTGCACGGAATAGAGGTTGGTGCTGGAGTCTCCTCGAATCTCCAGACTTGAGAGCGGCACCTCGATGGCCAGCGTATTGACATTTCCCTCAGGCCGATCTTCCATGCGCAGGATAGCGGCTCGGAATGTCAGATCGATGGGCAACAGTGAATAACCGAGAATCTTCTGCAGCGGCAACTCGAATGGTTGTGGACTGTAGCCCGCGACGGCGTGCGGAGGCAAGGCAAGATAGCCCGTCTGATAGCGTATCTTGAGACCAAGCCGGAGCGGCTTGATAGCAATCGAATGGAACTTTCCATCGTATTCCTTGATTGGAGGAAGATAGGAAGCCTCGTAATACGTCGTCATATCCTGTAACATCCGCTTCAGCGACTCTTGTATTCGATCTTCGAAAACATAACTGCCCCCCGTAGCCTCCGCCAGATTTCGCATATCGTCATTCTTTGCATCTTTGTCGTTGAAGTCGTGCGCGAACGTAGTGCCCCGGCCCAGACCCAGAACCATGGCGTCATGCGCACTTATTTGCGATCCAGTGCGATCAAGGGAATTCAGGTCGACAACATCAATGGTCACCCCAGCTTGATTGGCCGATCCGATGATGGAGTTGATTGCATCCCTGGAGCGTGAATCGATCTGGGCCTTCTGGAAGGAGGTGAAATAGATCACAGTCTTTCGATCCGGGATCTGCTGCATAGCTTGCACCAATGCCAATAAACCCGCCAGGGAGGGTCGCATATGTTGATCCTGCGCAATTCTTCCTGAATGACTGAGCGCCGAAAACAGCGCCTGAGCACGAGAGCGATCTCCCGCGCTTATAGGCTTCCCCGATGAATCGATTCCGGTCTGTAACTCCGCGATAAGTTGTTTTTCGGGCGGGTTGATTGTGCTGCCGCCCCCGGATTCTTCCAGTCTTGTGGCCGCGTTCATGGCCTGTGCAATCGCTTTCCGATCGGGTGTGAACCCCTGCTGGAGACGGAGCCGTCCGTCGACATTCAGCACGGAAAGGGAAAAGCCGCTCTCAAGAACCATCTTGAGAATCTTCGCCGCGGCATCCCGCACACTCTTCACCGTGGACGGGTCCATTTCCTGACCTGTTCCAGCAACTGGGCCCGTCCGATCAAAGACCAGCGTGATCAGATGATCGCTTTCCTGTTTGCCGCTCACCAGACGAAAACTGTTGAGCTCGACCGGAGAGCTGTCATCAGTGACCGCAATCTCTCCTTGCTTCAGGTCGAAAACTGGCCTGTTCTTCTTGTCATGAACCACGAGCTCGAGTGAGACCTCATCGGCAGTCACGGACAAATCCGCCCCTTGACTCACGGATGGTTGAGCCGCCTGACCGCAAGCCCATGGAACCGATGCTGCAAGGGCAAACAAAGCTAACAACCTTATGATCGAGATCTGGTGCTCAGATGACTTCTTATGCACACCGCACTCGCTTATCTTGAACACGGCTTCTCCCTGTTTGCGATTGGAATCGGATAGACCTGGGTAGAGGCAGGCTGACCATCTGTTGACTCCTAACTTTAAACTAATCCTTATTTGCAGGTTTCTCAACATGGTCGATAACGAGAATCTCAACAGAAGCCCTCGTGGGGTCGAGTTTGATTCCTATCTGCTCCTGGATTGCGGCGGACAGCGGCGGCGGTGCGTTCGTGCTGGAAGAGACAGCTTGCCCGAATCGATCAGGTGCGCCATTACGAACTGCGAGCGTCCTCCGAACATCGCCAGCAGATCGTCTATGAGCCTTCGCTGGGCAGAATCGCGAGAGATCGTCGCGGCGAAAATGTGGAAGTTGCCGACCTTCTTTACGCGCTGCACGACGCCCTTCGCTTCCATCCTGTACACGGTAGTCTGGATAGTTGTGTAGGCAGGCTTTCGCATTTCCGGGAACGACTCCTGAATTTCGCGGATCGAGGGGTCGCCTTTTCCCCAAAGCGCCTCCATAATCTGAAATTCAAGCCTTGATAATCGTGGCTCAGACATTCAGATCTTCTATTTCCAGGGAATAACTACTACATCTGTGTGTGATTGTCAATCAATTTTATTGGTGGCAATCCGTACGCCTCTCGTCGCTCAAACGGGATGCCCAGTCATGAGCTTTCAATACTCAAACAGACCCGATTTTCGCCAATGCGCCAGGAAAGCCTCTCGCCATTGTCAGCTTTGCGAATCGGTACATCCTGCCGTCTCTGAACCGCTGCGAACGCTGCGGGAAACCAATGCCATCGCGCGGCGCGGCCTCAAGCTACGGACCTACCGACTCCCTGATAGCGTTGTCGCCAAAACGGTGCTGCGCTGAGGCGCCCGAGACGCCTCGCATTGTGACCCCGCAAACGGCCCAGCTTGGCTCATTGCCTTAACGGTCTTTTGGTCACTGATCGTGGGCGTATCGCCGGCCTGCAGGAGACTATGGGCCAGTTGGCGATATCAGGCCAATGCACTCATCCAGCGTGCCTTAGGGACCAGTAGTCGGATCGGTCCTGAAAAACGCCGATACCGACGCCGATCCTCATTGATGTCATGGTCTGCGGATTCCAGTCGGGATGGCGACTTCCCGTTCCTTGTTTCGGCACCACGGTTTCAGCATAGCCATCGTAAGCCCGACATGCCATGCGGACCACGGATCGTTGGGCTTTAACCGGGGCGCATTCTGCCTGCAGACTTGCAGCAACACAGCCAGTGCCCCCAAATCGCGCTTTCAATCGGACAACTGAAATTCGAGAAGCAATGGCTCTATAGGCAACAGAGGAAGGATCGTCGGGATAATTGGCTCCCCGGACACGGCAATCGCCGCAGGGGAGAGGCGGATAGGTTGGAAAACTTCAAAGCCGCCGGAAGGCGGCCCCATAAGGCGCCGCGAACCTGCGCTCCCACGCACCATTCTTTTTCAGTTGCATGTTCCAGTAGAACTGCACGATTGGCAGCTTGGCGGCCAATGAGAGCAGCGCCGCCATCGGGGCCGAAAACCGCTCCGTGCCTGCGACGGCCTTCAGCTCCTTCTCGCCAAATCGGCCGTCGCGAGCCAGCTGCTCTCCTAGAACTCGCAGTCGCGCCCATAGCTTCTTGTTCGCTTCGTCTGGCATCATCTTCAGCGACTCGCCCCCGCCGTGCACGATCGTACCCGCGTAGGCCGAGCCAAGTCGCCGCGCCAGCTTGGCCAGGTAGCGCTCCAGCGGGCGTGAATGCAGCGCCTCGGGGAAGCCGGATTGCACCAAGAATCCGAGCGTCGGGTTCATGCCGCCTTCCCGCGCCACAACCACACGCGGAACCAGAGCCTCAATGTAAGCCTTCACCAGCCCCGGCATCGAATCGGTGTATAGCGGCAAACCCAGCAGCGCCACATCGGTCCCAGCAAAGGCTGCGACGGCGCGGTCAAAGTCGGACTTCCGCGCCAGATGAAGCGTTTCCGGCATGCTTCCCCCTCCGCGTTCCCAGCCCTCGGCGACATGCGCGAGCATCTTCATCGAGTTCGAGTGTTCGCCGCGCGGCGAGCCATTAAGCAACAAGAGCGATTTCATTGACGACCTCCTTGGCAGAGCGGTCCGAGACGGCGGTGAAGACCATGCTGGATTTCATGTTGCGCGCCATTCGCGCCCACATCGCGGTGGCGATTTCAATGTCTTCGGCGTCGCTGTCACTCTCCGGGCCCAGCAACAGTCCAAACTTGGGGTAGTGGGAGTAGCGCGCGCGATGATGTACTTCTCCGCCTTCGATTATGAAATCGGGGTGCAACAGACCGATCATCTGGTCGGCGGCGCGCTTGAGCAGCGCGGTCGTAAAACCCATTGTCATCGGCGAGGCCAGCAGCAGCAGATCGGCGTTGATGGCAGCCCGGCAAATCTGCGCGCTGTCGTCGCGCTTGACGCACTCGCCCGGCGTCTTCACCCAGCAGCCAAAGCAGCCGGAGCAGCCTTTCAGATCGAGCTCGCGCAGGGCGAGAGTCGTGACGGCGTTGCCTGCGGCCGCGAGCCGCCTTGCAACCTCGCAGAGATACGCCTCGAAGGCCGAGGTGCTTTCCGGCTCTCCATTCAGAATGGTGATGCGCATGGTTGAATTTCCCTCCAGATGAAGTCTAGATTCTACAACGTAGAATTCAATCTGTGTTCATGATTCTACAATGTAGAGTATTTGTCAACTCGAACTCTCATACTTTCTGCTCCTGAGGAAATAAAGCAAAACTATCTCCTTTATCTATAGTTACTTGCCAGTTCTACGATGTATAATTATCCCGTCCAGGAATCAGCCCGATGGACCCATCGAGAGGAGCGCATCCTGTGCCGGCCATTGAGAAGAGAGCGCGCAAGCGCCGCGAAGGGCCACGGTCGCCGCTCCTCCGTGAGCGGATTGTTGCCACGGCGCTCGCGCTGGTGGATCATGAAGGTCTCAAGGCTCTCTCCATGCGACGGCTGGGCGCCGAGCTGGGCGTCGACCCGATGGCCGTCTACTATCACATTCCGAACAAGGAGGCATTGTTCGACGCCATTGTAGAAGCGGTCATGGCGGAGATCGATCTCTCCGCCGATCATTCGGCAGACCCGCCCGTGGAGCGCGTGGTCCGCGCGGCGCGCGCTTACCGCGACGTTCTATTGGCTCACTCTCACGCGCTGCCGATTGTGCTCGCACGCGGCCCGGCGACGGCGGCCGCGCTGCGTCCGGTCGAGCTGCTGACCGGGATACTGCGCGACGCCGGCCTACCTCCGGCAGAGGCGTTTTCGGGGATGAATACGATTGCCGCCGCAGTGCGCGGGTTTGTGGGAATGATGGCATCAGGAGGAGAACATGTGCCCGGCCCTGATGAGATCGAAGCCTTGGACCGAAGTCTTCCGGCCGGAGAATTTCCCCATCTGCGGGAGGCGATACCGTTTGCGTGTGAATTTGGCGGCCGCAGCTTCGAATTCGGCATTCGCGCCCTGGCGCGTGGCCTTATCGCCGGGCCGTAGAGCAGGACGGGCAGTTTAAGGCAGAACCATGTAGATGCCTTACCGTGAATGAGGCCGGTCCGCATATCTACGAATTCCACTTGTTAAACTGCCGGTCCCGGTTGGTCGCATTCCAATTGTAGTTATTCGCCCCGATAGCGCTTGGAGTGTGGCATCAGACCAGGAAGGGGAGAGTAGCCGGATTAACTGGCCTGCACACAGAAGCGTAGGAATTCGTCCCTACCCTGACATCATCGGCAGATTTGAATTTTCGGGATTTGTACTGGGAAACGCCCTTTGCGACTGCGATCCTCACCCGAAGACGGGCCATGGATTCGGGTCGCCATGCCGGTCGGGTCGAGGACTGGCGCGGTATTCCGAAGGTTTGGCCTAGCCGTTGCTCCCCGTTTCCTCTGGGAGTGCCTCAATATCCAAACCGTGAATCCGTTTCCAGCCCCCGCCACATCGCACCCA
>Ga0224558_1002435_pt1 | contig 17038 bp, 14 predicted proteins | sample 714S32024metaG_FD_180682 | JGI IMG/M metagenome (GOLD analysis project Ga0224558, IMG submission 180682) | Peat soil microbial communities from Stordalen Mire, Sweden - 717 S3 20-24 | ecosystem: Environmental > Terrestrial > Soil > Wetlands > Peat | place: Sweden: Norrbotten County, Stordalen... | reverse complement strand
TGTCCACGCCAATGCAGAACGCCCCCACCGACACCAGCTCCGGCACCGCATCCAAAACCGCCGCCGTGATGCGCGTCTTCGAACGCACCCCCAGAATCGAAGTCCCGCGCACCTTCTCGATCAGCTCATGCTCGTCGAGCGCCCGCTTCAGCGACTCCACCTTGAACCCCGCTTCCTCAAACTGCGAAGCCGCCACCCCGCTGATATTCTCCAGCAATAAAACCTTCAAAGACCCTCCGAATTCCGCCACAATTGATGAACGAGAATTATAACGACGTAGGTTTCGTATCAGGGTATCGCTTTAGCGATACCGCAACTTCTTCAGTATCAGACGTCCCTCCAGCGCCCTCACATCCGGCACTGCTCGCCGATCCCGCTTTTTCCCACTAAAATGTTACAAATGTATGGGGCCGCCAGCACAACCAGGCCCGCCCCGCATGAATCCTTCAACCGCATCCCGGCATCTTTAACGCTCTGGAGGAAAACGAAAATGGCACAAGCTTTGGAGGAACTGAAAATGGCGCACGAACTGCCCCCCCTGCCGTACGACTACACGGCGCTCGAACCCACCATCGACGAAAAAACAATGCATCTGCATCACGACATGCATCACGCCGCCTACGTCAAGAACCTGAACGCGGCCCTGGACAAGCATCCCGAACTGCACAAGAAAACTGCGGAAGATCTGATCCGCGACCTGAATGCCGTCCCCGAAGACATCCGCGGCGCCGTCCGCAACAACGGCGGTGGCCACGTCAACCACACTATGTTCTGGAACATCATGAAGCCCAAGGGCGGAGGCGATCCCACCGGCCCCATCGCCGAGGTAATCAAGAAGACCTTCGGCGACTTCAAAACCTTCCAGGAAAAATTCAACGCCGCCGGCGTAGGCCAGTTCGGCAGCGGATGGGTCTGGCTCGCAGGGGACGCAAAAGGCGAAGTGAAAATCCTCTCCACCCCCAACCAGGACAACCCCATCTCCCAAGGCCTCCATCCCATCTTCGGCAACGACGTCTGGGAGCACGCCTACTATCTCAAATACAACAACCGCCGCCCCGAATACCTGCAAGCCTGGTGGAACGTAGTCAACTGGGAAGAAGTCAACAAGCGCTACCAGTCGTCACTAAAGAAGTAACCGCTGGCTCGTGGAGGGACGGGCGTCCCCGCCCGTCCCTCCCGGACGCAGCTCGGCTGCCTGTGACGACTCAACTTTCAAAGAACTCCCTGATCTCCGCCCAATACTTCCGAACAATAAGATCCGTGCTCAAATGTCCGCCCCGCCGCAACAATTTCAATTTCACGCCCGTAGCCCGCGCAAATTTCTGAACCGACCGATAAGGAACGTAAGGATCGTCCTGCGCATGAAACATCATCACCTTAGAAGCACTAACTTCCGAAGCGTGATATGCGGGGTTATAGAACTTTCCACCATCGAGTTTCGCCCAATTCCTGTCGGACAGCCGGTACCCATTCCCAAACGCCTCGCGAATATACGCGGCATAACTAGGATTCGAAGTCTCCTTCTTCTGTTCTCGCCCAAGAATCGCCCAATCCACCACCGGACAATTGGCCACCACTTTCTTAACGCGAGAATCAAGCGAAGCAAGAATAGCCGCCGCGCCGCCAAAACTCCCGCCAATCACAAACACTTCATCCACCGCCAGACGAAACCGCCGCCCAAACGCCAGCTCCCGAAACTCCGTTGCCAGCCCGCCAATCACGTCCAGGATGTCCAGGTGCGGCGATCGTGCCAGAAACTCCCCGCCACTCTCCCACGCTCCCCGATAGCGCGGATAAAACACCCAGTATCCCTTCCCAGAGAGAAATTCGGCCAACGGCTGTTTGCGCGGAAGCGAAGGCATCCCATCGCACAGGATGATCGCCCGTTGCGTTTTCCCAGGTCGAGTCGGAGCTAGAAATTCAGTCACCACGTCGCGTTTGAATCTTGTCCTGAACATAATGTTCCGCGAGTTCCTCGCCATCTGATCAAGCAAGGATTCAAAGTTGCAAGGTTTCAAGGAAGTATCAATAGCCCGGCGATCGGAATCTTTGAAACTCTGAAACCCTGAAACTTTAAAACCTAGCTTTTAGCAAAACCTGTGCAACCGATGTGCAAATCCCGGCCTTCGGGCAGGGCGGCGTTCACCAGAATTTTCCGTGCTCCGCTTAAACTCCGCCGCGCGTGCGCCAACCGCAATTGCCGGCGATCGAAGCGTGATCCGGATTCATCCCATCCAATACGCACCCCGGAATTCCACCGTTGCACAATTCTTATGTAATTGACCCGCCCTCTTTCTACGCGTACAGTCGCTCCGCTTGAGACAAGAGTTCGCCGAGCGGCATCCGTGCTCGGACGAAACCTGAAACCTGAAAGCCGGAAACGCCCCCGGCACTGCCGAGGGGTGAAAGAAAGTATTTATGAATCTCGAAAACCAATGGACCGTCTACCGCACCCGCTTCCTGGTGCACGCTCGTCAACTCACCGAACCGCTCGTCTTTACCGACGCTCTCGGCCGCGAACAATCCGGTCGCCCCGGCGATTATCTCGTCGAATCTTCTGACGGCATGAGACGGATCACCAGCCAGGTTCTCTTCGAAGACATCTACGTGCCTCTCGCACCCACCCAGTTTCGTCCCCCAGCCTCAAGAGTTCAACCCGGAGTCTCAGCCGATGGAGCGCCGGGCCTCCTCGCACGGCCCGTAGCTCGCGCCTCGCCAGACGATCGGCCCCGCGCCACCGCTTGAACAGATTCCTGGAAAAACTCAGGTTTCGTATTGAGCACCTTCCCCGTAGAGACTGGGGCTTGCCCAACTCAGTACCCTTACCACTTTCGGGCCACAAGATGTTGCGTTTCCCTCTTGACAGACACCATATACGGGAGTACGTTAAGCATCCCAGAGAACTTTTTTCAGACCCCTATTTACTTGAGGGGGCCACGACCGCAAAAACAGGGGCGAGACTCAAAGTTGAGACTTCGCGTCTTCCCCTTTTACGGGAAACCATCCCTCCTCAGTGGATGGAAACTAGCGGTGACTCCCCCCGGTCCGGCCGTCCTACGCGTCCCCTCCGGGGGAATTCATCAACAAATTAGGTTTTGACTTTGCTTTGAAAGGGCGCGGTTTGCCGCGCCGTAAGCTCTTCGAAATCAGAAGTCCCTTTAGGGGACTGGAAGCCGCGCCGCAGAGTTTAGCACTCGCCGCGCCGCATGAAACCATGAAACCTGTTACGTAGATCAACCTCTTTTCGCCATCATCTAACTAGGAGAAGGAAATGCCCGAAGTGCGCGACCAAATCAAAAGTCAAACCGCCGCCAGCAGCCCTAACAAGACGAAGGCCGCTGGCCTAACCTTCCGCCGCCTGTTCACCAAGCCCGGTGTCTCCCCATACTCCGAAGTGGAGTGGGAACTCCGCGACGCCCAGATCACCGACTCCCAGGCAGGCGTGATCTTCGAGCAGAAAAATGTCGAGGTCCCCAAAGACTGGTCCATGACTGCGACCAACATTGTCGCCTCGAAATATCTTCACGGACAGATCGGTACCGATGAGCGCGAAACCGGCGTCCGTCAACTGGTGGCCCGCGTAGCCGAGACCATTCGCGACTGGGGCATGAAAGATGGATACTTCCGCACCAGCGAAGACGCCGCCACCTTCCACGACGAACTCGTTCACCTGCTCATCCGCCAGCACGTGGCCTTCAACTCGCCCGTCTGGTTCAACGTAGGCTGCGAACGAGTGGAGCCGAAATCCGACGCCACCAACTGGCATTGGAACGCGACCACCCAGCAAGTGGAATTCGGCGTCACCGGATACACGCGCCCGCAGTGCTCCGCCTGCTTCATCAATTCGGTAAAGGATTCGCTCGATTCCATCCTCACCTTGGCGAAGACTGAAGGCATGCTCTTCAAGTGGGGATCGGGCACCGGCACTAATCTTTCTCCGCTGCGTTCCTCCACCGAAGTTCTAAGCGGAGGCGGCACCGCCAGCGGTCCGCTGAGCTTCATGAAAGGTTTCGACGCCTTCGCCGGCGTAATCAAGTCCGGAGGCAAAACCCGCCGCGCCGCCAAGATGGTCATCCTCAACATCGACCATCCCGATATCGTCGACTTCATAGAGTGCAAATCGAAAGAAGAAGCGAAAGCGCACGCGCTGGTAGCGCAGGGTTACGACGGATCGCATCCTGACTCCGATGCCTACAGCTCCATCTTCTTCCAGAACGCCAACAACTCCGTCCGCGTTACCGACGATTTTATGGTAGCCGTAATGCGCGACACCGATTTCTCCACGCGAGCCATAGTTGACGGCCGCGTTGTCAACACCTACAAAGCCAAAGACCTGCTGCAGAGAATTTCCGAAGCCACCTGGCAATGCGGCGATCCCGGCATGCAATACGATTCCACCGTCAACCGCTGGCACACTTCGAAAAACACGGCTCGCATCAACGCGAGTAATCCCTGCAGCGAGTACATGTTCCTCGATGACTCCGCCTGCAACCTCGCCAGCTTGAATCTGCTGAAGTTCGCGCCCAACGGTACGTTCGACGTGGAAGCGTATCGTCACGCCGTCGACGTGGTCATCACCGCCCAGGAAATTCTGGTAGACAACGCCGGATACCCCACCGAAATCATAGGCAAGAACTCGCACGACTATCGCCCGCTAGGGCTAGGCTACGCGAACTTAGGCGCGCTCCTGATGGCCGCCGGACTTCCCTACGATTCCGACGCCGGCCGCGACTACGCCGCCTGCGTGACCGCCATCATGTGCGGCGAGGCCTATCTGCAATCGTCGCGCATAGCCGAACTCTGCGAACCCTTAGCACCCATCACCGACACAGTCCAAACTCGCCTGGGAGTGACCGCTGCCGAAAACATGCCCGGCGCGGCCTGCCCCGGCTGGTACATCAATCGCGAGCCCTTCTTAGACGTAATAAGAATGCACCGCGCCAGCGTAAACAACATAGGCAGTGCACGTGTGGGGACGGGCGCCTCGCCCGTCCAAGCGGAGCGCAGCTCCGCAGCCGCTCAGCTCTCTGAGTTAATCGAAGCCTCCAAGCAATGCTGGGACGAAGCCCTGGCCCACGGAGAAAAACACGGCTACCGCAACTCCCAAGTAACCGTTCTTGCTCCAACCGGCACCATAGGCTTCATGATGGACTGTGATACGACGGGGATTGAGCCCGATTTGGCGCTTATCAAGTACAAGAAACTGGTGGGCGGCGGGATGATTAAGATCGTCAACAACACTGTGCCGGCGGCGCTGTTCAAGCTGGGCTACACGCATGAGCAGACCGACGCCATCGTTTCCTACATCGACGCGACCGGAACCATCGAAGGCGCTCCCAATGTCAAAGATGAACACCTGGCGGTGTTCGATTGTTCCTTCAAGCCGGCGAAGGGGACTCGCTCTATTCACTACCTGGGACATCTGAGGATGATGGCGGCGGCGCAGCCTTTCATTTCAGGAGCAATCTCGAAGACGGTGAACCTGCCGAATGCCGCTACGGTGGACGATATTTCCGAGGCCTTCATCCAGGCGTGGAAGTTGGGACTGAAGGCGGTTGCGGTTTATCGCGATGGATGCAAGCAGTCCCAGCCGCTTTCCGCCGCCGGAACCAAAACCGCGAACTCAACCAAGGACGACGCGGCTCGGAACGCAGCGGCCGTGGCGCTCGCCGCCGAGGACAACCTGGACGCTCCGCCGCGCGCCGTTCGTCACAAGCTGAAAGAAGAGCGCATGTCGGTGACCCACAAATTCAACATAGGAGGCCACGAGGGTTACGTCATCGTCGGCCTGTATCCCAACGGCGAGCCGGGCGAGCTCTTCGTCAAGATGGCCAAGGAAGGCTCAACCGTTTCCGGCCTGATGGACAGCTTCTCGCTGACCACATCCATCGCGCTGCAGCACGGTGTTCCGCTGAAGCTGCTCTGCGAGAAGTTCGCGCACACGCGCTTTGAGCCCAGCGGCTGGTCGAGCCATCCTGAGATCGGCTATGCCAAGTCAATCGTGGATTACATCTTCCGCTGGCTGCACCTGCGCTTTCTGACGGGACAGCAGCAGATGCTCTTCGACAACCTGCGACCCAAGTCCTGGCCCGCCCCGGAAGATGTCGGCGACCTGAATGGCTCTGCTGGTGCGGGCTCTGGGGGTTCCCTGACACCTGAGACCCGAGAGCTGAGATCTGGCTCCATCCACGCGGCCGACGCGCTCGCCGGCATGATCGACATGGGAGACGCTCCCAGTTGCTCCTTCTGCGGCTCAATCATGGTCCGCAACGGCAGTTGTTACAAGTGCATGAACTGCGGATCAACCAGCGGCTGCAGCTAGAGGGGTTGTGTCTTGACCCCTCTGGGTGCGGTCTTTTGAAATCAAAGACTTAGCGGGGTATAAATGGAGTTGACTGACCAAGGCCAGCCGGTTCGTCCGCTCTTTTCAAATTTAGCCGTGTCTAGGGGTCCGAGGAACGTGACTCACAGTGTATACACAATGAGTCTCACAACGCGGATAATTGTGGACGAAAGTGGACGTTCGTATACAATGTTACGTGTACCTGTACTTTTGGGTTTTATGCTGTAGGGTCTGACACGCCTTCTCGCGAGGCGAGGCGTGAGTACAGCACAGCAAGTGGCGGCGCTTAACGGCGTACTTTAAGGGAAATGCCCAGTAACGCACTACCCACCACCTTGTTGTTCTTTCCTCACAATTCCTTCCTGAAGGGCAATAAAGTTGAAAAGGAGACTATCGAGCTCCCCAAAGCGCAGCCAGTCGATAGCTTCCCACCACGCAATACATCACGGTCGGATGACCGGTTAATGAGCGACGGCGAATCAGTTGACAAAATTTAAGGGAATTGGCCGGTTGTTGCAACACGGCCAATGAGTGGAGGCGGTCGGACTTGAACCGACAGGCACGGGGTCTCGAATCCAGCGCCTGAACCCTTCCGCCCCCATTTGTTTAAACGAAGGGCTGACAACGGCAACGTTTGGCAGACAACTTTCTATTGGTTGGGTGGTTCGAGACCGATAGAAAGGAACCCGTCGCCAGCCCTTTTTGATGCTAGCAAATACAACATGCAGAACGCAAAACAATGTGGCTCGGAAGGTAACAACCCCTCATGGGACAAGTTCGAGGATGCCATGCGGCAGATCGTTTCCGTGCCCCATACTGAGATCAAAGCGCACTTGGACGCAGAAAAAGCAGCGAAGAAACTCAAGCGAACGCGTAAATCAAAGTATGCCGCGTTCCGTAAAGTAAACGGCGCAACGGGCCGATGAGGATAGAGAGAGCGAAGCGGGAAAATGCCGAAGCGCAATACAAAGAACCGAAAGGTGCAGGAGTTGACTGCTAACGTCCGGTTGGACGTGAAGCCGGACACTCCATCGTACTACGTGAACTATATGGGTGTTTCTCACACAGCCTATGACTTTACGGTGAGCGCGGCCAAAATTCCATCTCCGTTAACTCAAGAGCAAGTTGAACTTGCAAAAAACGGTCAGCAAATTCCTCTTGAACCAGTCGTGCAATTAATCGTCCCTCCGCTTCTTGTAGACGGCCTCATAAAGGCATTGATTGATCAAAAAGCAAAATACGAGAAAACTCTAGCGCAGCAGGTTAAGAATAATGAAATCCAGCACCAGCACATTAAACCGCTTGGTTCTGTCCACTGAGTCCACAACTAAAGAACAGTTTCAAGTGGACGACATTCCCGGTGTTCGCCGCCCAATACACGCCCACCAGGGCGTTCAAAATGCCGTCTATGCTTATATTAGAGCGATTCGGGCTCTTGGTCGCACCCAAATCAACACCAGCGAAATAGCAGAGGCTCTCTCTCTCTCTGTTGCCGAAGTAAATCGCGCTATTTCATCCCTCAAGAAAAATGGCGTAAGGGCGCTCAATGTCTGATCATGTTCGAGTTCCCGTCAAGAAGGTAGGGAGCGAACGTTGGGGGCAGTTAAGCGCACTCAGCGATGCCCATTTGATTTGCGGCGAGACAGTTAAACTCAAGGATGACAATTACAGTTTTGCAGGGCAGCACCGCGTTCGACTGTATTCTTTTAAGAAGAACGTACACTGGAAAATTCCCGAGGGTATCACCTTAGACGTTACTGGTGTGACCCCAGCAGCAACAGCGCCCCGTAGGACACAACGTTAAAGCAAACAACATAGAGTTACTTAGGGGATCGTCGCCTTCCACGCCGCATATAGTATGGATTAGAGCGTGCGCTCGCCTGTCTTTCCGGTTAGTTCATCATAGGTCAACCGCTTCCCCACGACCTGAGACATGGCCAGCGCGAACCGATCCGCGTCATTCAACGGGTTGTCTTTGGTAGCGCGGTTGTTGTAGCGGAAAATCTGCTCGTCAACGTACCGCTCTAAATGGAATGGCTCAACACAAACGTAGGTTCCCTTTAGGCCACGCTTTAGCAGCGCCCAGAAGTTTTCCAATCCGTTCGTGTGAACGTGGCCACGAACGTATTCTTCGGAGTGATTGACTACTTCGTGAACGTAGCGGGCTCGCAGATCGTTATAGGGCACGGCATCATCGGTGTAAACCTGCGATCCGTATTTCACATTGTTCAAAATCTCAGCTTGCAGCGTCTCGCGTTTTACGTTTGGGATCACGGAAGCTCGCACTTGGCGCAAATCGCGATCCAGCATTCCAACCACAATCGTTTTGCCGGTCGCTCCGCCAGTGTGTCCACCCTGGGCTGCGAATTTCACACGCCGCGCTCTGTGCATGTTTTTCAGTTTGCCGCCAACAAATGTCTCATCAATTTCGACGCCGCCGCTTTCGGCCCCGCCCAACTTGTGAGGCGAGTACGGTTCCTTCAAGGCTACGCGGATACGGTGCAGCATGAACCAACCAGACTTCTGAGTCACGCCCAGATCGCGGGCCAGTTCGTATGAGCTAATCCCGTTCTTGCAGTTAACAACACACCAGACGGCGGGCAGCCATTTGTCCAGAGGGATTGGGGAATCCTCAAAAACCGTGCCAACCTTCAGGGAGAACTTGGGACGGGCGTGTTTGCCGTAGCACTTGTACAGGCGGGCTTTTTCTAGGTAGGTGACCTTTTCGGAACCGCATTTTGGGCAGCGGACCTTGCCGTCAAGCCAGCGGATGGCTACCATGAACTTGCGGCAGTTCTCAAAGTCTGTAAAGTATTGAATCGCTTCCTGTAATGTCTTTGGCGTTTCCATGCTTTAAATATAGCACTTTACGCTTGGTCAGTCAACTATATTCTTGCCCTTAGCGGGAGCGATTTGCCAGGTCTTTGAGAATAAAGGACTTGTCTGTAAAGTATTTATAAATCAATAGTTTAGCTGTTGGACGACCTGGCCGGTCGGTCGAAGTTTTACTAGGATTTCGGCAAGGGCACGGCTTCAGCTTTATAGCCTGCCCTGAGCGAAGTCGAAGGGTGCCAAGACAAGAACCAAACCTCGACGGCTTTGCCGCCGAGGTAAACAGCTATTTTTGTGCAGGTATAATTGTACGTACACAGACATACTTACAGTGGGGACCGGCTGTGATCCACGGTCACAATTATCGCGCTTGGGGTGGTTGTAAGTCATTGATAATGCTCAGGGTCGGTTGTGGCTAAATAGCCACAGTCGGGTAGTTATTACACGGTAAGTATTACGCAGCTCAGATTTTCTTGGTGAGTGGCTGCGGGAGGGGGGGGCCTCCGATGTTGGAGTCCGGCGGCATGGTATCTTTCTGGACCTTGTGTTCTTGCAAGCGCAGCCGCCGATGCCGCGGTTGCTACAAGTGCATGAACTGCGGAGGCACCAGCGGTTGTTCGTAAGTAGCGCCGGCGTCTCGCTGGCAAGTGTGGAGATGGGTTTCGTGTGTAGCGCGGGCGCTCTCGCCCGCGGCATCTGACTTTGATCTTGCTTGTGGATAGGAAACCATCCCGTCCAAGCGGAGCGAAGCTACGCAGAGCTTTTGGGAGTGTAATTATGCCCGAATTAGAAAAGCCAACAAAGGAACGGCGGTCGCGGTCGAAGCCGATCGGGGAAGCCAAGAAAGTACCATGGACGTTCCCAAAGAACACGCTGGAAGATGCCATTCGGATTGCGAAAATCATTGAGGAGAAGAACGCTGGAAACGCCATGCCTGCTCAGGAAGTGGCTGTCGCGGTCGGTTTCCGTCAAGCGCAGGACTGGCGGTTTCAGGATCTCCTTCGATCGGCCAACCAATACGGCCTAGTAGCTGGGTCGGGACCAAAAGCCCAAGTCAGCATCACCAAGCTAGGCCAAGACATCGTTGCGCCGCGTGCTCCAAGCCAAAGGGCGGATGGACTTCTCGCGGCTTTCAGGGCCGTAAAAGACTTCGAGAACGTTGAAAAGTTCTATGGTGGAAAGCGGATTCCCGAAGATGAGTTTTTTCTAAATACCGTGACGCGTGAATTTAACGTCCCGCGCGATCGAGTGGACGTATTTGCCAAGATATTTCGCGACAATCTAAACTTTCTCCGCTCATTCTCGGGCAAGAGTGCCGGGACCGACAACATTGCTGGTTCTGAAACGCTGGCGCAAGGAACTCCGGCTGAAAAAATTCCTGCGCCGGTGGTCTCGAAGGAGCCCCGCGTTCGGGAGTTTCTTGATACGTGCTTCGTCATGATGCCCTTTGGGGAATGGTTCGACCGCTACTATCAGGAGATCTACGTCCCGGCTATCAAGGAGGCTGGATTCGAACCTGTGCGCGCAGACGAACTCTTCACGACTGGTAGCGTGGTCGAACAGGTATGGGAGCAAATCGAAAAAGCCACGCTGCTGCTTGCGGACCTATCCGGCAAAAACGCTAACGTGTTCTACGAACTGGGCCTGGCCCATGCCGCGAGAAAACCCGTTGTGTTTACTTCGGCGCTAGTAGACGACGTTCCTTTCGACCTCCGTCATCTCCGCGTAATCATTTATGACGTGCGGGAGCCCGAATGGGCGGCGCGGCTCATGAAGAGCGTAACTGACTATCTCCGAAACGCGATGAAGGAGCCTGGCAAGTCCATCCCCCATCCATTTCGGAAGCTAGCTGAGGAGGCAGAGGGCTCAGCGGGCGGCAAGGGAAACCGGCGCGGGTCGAGTTAGGGCCGGTGACCGGCTACAAAATGGCCACGACTAGACATCAGATCTTCGTCATACAGCCCTTCAACAAGTCTTCGGAGGGAGTATACGAACTTATTCGATCCGCGGCATCCGTCGCGAACGCCGATATTGCGCGATCGGATTCAGCCGCGGCCACGCCGGATATCGTCGATGGCATTCGCTCGGCCATCCAATCGGCATCCTTGATTGTTGCTGACCTGACCAATTCTAACCCGAACGTGATGTATGAAATAGGTTTTGCGCAGGCCCTAGGCAAGCCCCTGCTGCTCGTCGCAAGCAGCAGCCGCAGCATTCCGTTCGATTTGGCGCGAGTTCGCGTTGTTATCTACGACTTAACAAGTCCAAACGAGTTCGTGGACAGACTTGCAAAGTCGATCGCCCAAGCCCTTAAGGACCCCGAGGCCTTTGTCTTCGCGCGAGCTGCAGCCGAAAGAGATAAGAAGCCAAGTCTTTTCCTCAGCTATAGCCACTCCGATAGAGAGTATGTTGACCGACTACTGGTTCACCTGAGGCCGCTTGAGAAGGATGGACTTATCGACCTCTGGGTGGATACGCGCCTTCGCGCGGGCGACAGATGGAAAAAGGAGATTGAACGGGCACTTGGCCGAGCGACCGTAGCAATTCTCCTGGTAAGCGCTGACTTTCTTGCCTCCGACTTTATCACAGACAATGAGCTGCCACCTCTCCTTAAGAACGCCGAGGAAAAAGGTACGCGCATATTGCCTTTAATAGTTAAGCCATGTCGGTTCGCGCGAGACAAGAACCTTCGTCACTTCCAGGCAGTCAACGATCCCAAGCACTCATTAGCGTTACTCTCCCACGGGGAGCAAGAGGTCTTGTACGATCGGGTAGCCGCTGAGGTCGAGAGGTGGCTACAAAGGGATTAGATTGTTGTCGGAAAATCCGACCGTCTTCCGCGCCCTTCGGAACGCGGGATTCCCCGCCCCTGTCCCGCCCGCATTCTGCGAACTTTGAGCTAGCCGGGTGGGATTGGCACGCGGACAGGAGTGTCCGCGCTACACGGGCTCTTCCGAGACGGCGTCACATACCGCCTGAGCTGGGAAGGTGCATGGTGTCCGAGGGGTGAATTCATGACCAGCCGTCTGCAAGAACTTCTTGACGAGGCCAAAAGGAGCGTTTCCACATCGCAGGAAAAGGAAGAACAGCGGCGGAGCTTTGCGTATGGGAACACCAAGATTGAAAACGCTCGGATTACGCGGGAAACAGTCGATCGGGAAGCTGAATCGCTGAAGAGAGAAAATGCAGATCCCTCGCTTCGCTCGGGATGACAAATCCTTGAGATCCGTCTCCGAGTTCCTAACCTTGAGCTAGCCGGGTGGGATTGGCACGCGGACAGGAGTGTCCGCGCTACACGGGCTTTTGCCGAGACGGCACCACATGTCGCCTGAGACTGACGCGGCGCGAATAAAAATGCATTTTTTCCTTTCCTTTCCACAGGAAATTTCGCTCCTCCACAGTTTTTACACAGTGGAGCCGCAGTTTGCCGTTGCGTTAATTTTTCCACTGCCGCAAAGTGCTTGCAGTTAAAAGCGTGAGATGTTCTGAATCTGTTCCGACAAGATTCAGCGTTGCCGGTGACTTACCGAGAGTGAATCACCGGGGGAAATTCGGCGCATATCCAGTGCGCCGGTGCCCGGGCTTTGCGGCCTCCTAAGAAATCCTTCTTCCAAGGAGGATGGAAACGCTGAATCGTAACCCTGAGGCGCAAGTCTCAGGTGGGCGTCGATGCATAGCATTCTTAGGAGTGCGGTTGCGCGATGATCTTTCGCCCGCGCGAAAGTAGGCAGTCAGAACGTCCGCGATAACAATGCGGCCCGGGTGGCTGGCCCAGGCCGCATTTGTTTTATGGCCCCCCGGGAGTCTGCGGAAAAACTCGGTCTCTAGTACGCGGCCCCTAAAGGGGCATATGAATTCAAGGAACTTACGGCATCGCTAAAGCGATGCCCTGATACGAACCCTGAGTTTTTCAGCAGCCTGCCAGGACTTTTATCGTGAAGTACGCCGCCAACCTGCCGTTGTAAACTTGATCCATGCCTGCGCGCTCTCCCGGCTCCCGCGATCTTTTCCCCGCGCCGAAATCCGCGCCTGCCGCCCACACGGCGCACGTTGATGGCGGAGCCCGCGGCAATCCCGGCCCCGCCGGTTACGGTGTCGCCATTCAGGACGCCTCCGGCCAGCCGGTTGCCGAGCTCAGCGAATACCTTGGCCTCCACACCAATAACTACGCCGAGTATCAGGGACTCCTCGCCGCTCTCCGCTACGCCGCCGAAAACCAAATCAAAGCGCTCAAGGTCATCAGCGATTCCGAACTGATGGTGCGGCAGATGAAAGGCATCTACAAGGTGCGTCATCCCGAACTGCGCAAGCTGTACGACCAGGCGCAGCAACTGGTCCGTCGGCTCGAGCACTTCGAAATCCGCCACGCCCTCCGCGAACACAACCAGACCGCCGATCGACTGGCCAATGAGGCCATGGATCGCGGGCGGTGAAGACAGGTTTCAGGGTTTCAACAGCACGGGGCATGAAGCGGAGAGAGAAGAGGCGTAACCGAGCAGGGAAGCTCAGCGTGGAAGGAGCGGGAAGCGGAGCTAAGGGCTAAAGAGTGTGCGTGAGAGCTGGGTCGTCCCTCCGGGACTTAGGTCATTCTTCCCACTGTTCCCAGCGCTGAAGCGCTGGGCTAAGTTAGCTCGCCCCTCCGGGGCTGTATTGTCGAGCTCTTCGTTCCACCGTATTGCCAAAACGTGGGTTCTCACGCACAAGGTTCCACCGTATTGCCAAAACGTGGGTTCTCACGCACAAGCCCGGAGGTCGAGCAGTCACAGCGCGCTACGCCTGGCTCTTTTTCGCCGCCGCGACTACCTTCACCTTTACCGTCTCCCACGGCCGCTTCGGACGATCCACCTCGGGCTCGTCGCGGTCCTTGATGCGATCATACTGATACGAATCGCTGACGGTTCCGAGCGACTCGTTGTAAAGGCTGGGCAGCGCCAGCGCTTCTTTCATTTCTTCGGAGAACTGCTGCAGCGCTTTCAGGTGGTCGGCCGTGGCCGGCACTTCGGTCTTCGTCGTCTTCATAAACTGCTGATAGCCGCGATTGATCAGCTTCGAAATTTCGCTGCCAATCATGTATCCCGGATACGCGAAAATTTTCGCGCCGCCGCCGTCCGTCTTCTGGATCGCCGCCGAGCAGTTGTACTTCTTCAGGAACACGCGGCTTTGCGGGCCCGGAGCTTCAATCAGGTCAAAGCCATTATCGCGCAGCCAGCTGACCGCGTCTTCGTAGGTTCGTTGTTCGACTTTCGCTGCCATTTTATAAACTCAATTCTCGTCTCATCAGATTAGATGCGGCGGGCACGGTTTCGATGGAATCAAAACTGCTCGCGGCAAATCTAATGACGTTGGAATCCAATAACGATAGTATAGATATACCTTTTTGAGATTGCGGGCACATTACTCTAGTCACAAGGGCCACTACACTCAATGAAACCAACTCCTTCCGGCTCCGCGCCATCGCCGTCACAGGGTAAAGCCGCGGCTGGCCTCAAAGGAGAAGCTGTGCTCGCAGCCATCGGCAACACGCCGCTGTTGCCGCTGGACGCGCTTATCCGCGATCTTCCCAACGTGCAAGCTGCCAATGGACAACCAGCGAGAGTACAGCTCTTAGGCAAGGCCGAATGGTACAACCCCGGCGGATCCGTCAAAGATCGCGCTGCCGCCAGCATTGTGGCCGAAGCGCGCCGCTCGGGCAAACTCGCTCCTGGAAAAACTCTGCTCGATTCCACCAGCGGCAACACCGGCATCGCTTACGCCATGCTCGGCGCCGCTCTCGGATTTCCGGTCACGCTCTGCGTGCCGGAGAATGCTTCTCCCGAGCGAAAACGAATTCTGCAGGCGTACGGCGCAAATATCATCTACACCGACCCCGGCGAAGGCTCCGACGGCGCCCTCAAGATCGCGCGCCAGCTCGCCGAGCGCCATCCCGATCTTTATTTTTACGCCGATCAGTATTCGAACGACGCCAACTGGCGGGCGCATTACGAGACCACCGCCAACGAAATCTGGCAGCAAACCGAAGGACGTATCACGCACTTCGTCGCCATGCTCGGCACCACTGGAACCTTCGTCGGCACCACTCGTCGATTGAAAGAGCTAAATCCAAAGATTCTCTGCATCTCGCTGCAACCCGACTCCGCCTTTCACGGCATCGAAGGCGCGAAGCACTTGCCCTCGGCGATCGTGCCGCGCATTTACGATGCGTCGCTGGCGGATGAAAATCTGGAGATCTCGACCGAAGACGCGCACGCCATGACCCGGCGCTTGGCGCGCGAACAAGGGCTGCTGGTCGGAGTCTCCGCCGCCGCGGCCGTGGTGGGCAGCCTGCGAGTTGCCGAGCGCCTTGAAATAGATCAGCGCGCAACCATCGTCACCATCCTCTCCGACTCTGGCGAAAAATATCTGAGCGAGCGCTTTTGGCATGAAGGCTAGGATTGAGTCATTGAGCGATTGAATCATTGAATCATTGACGCAATGGCCAAATGATTCGATGATTCAATGACTCAATCATTCAATGACTCAATGATTCGGCTCTCTCAGTCCGCCTACATCTCCCTTCGTCAGCACGGAGAAGAAACCTATCCCCATGAGTGCTGCGGCGTGCTGCTCGGGCACTTCGACGACAACGGCGCGAAGACCGTCTCTCGCGTCGCCCGCTGCGGCAACACGCGCGCGGACTCGCCACACAACCGCTATAACATCGATCCCAGGGATCTCATCCGCATTCAGCGCGGAGGCCGCGAGCGCGATGAGGAGATCGTCGGCTTTTATCACTCCCATCCCGACCACCCCGCGCAATGGTCGCCCACCGACCTAGCGGAAGCCCACTGGTTCGGCTGTTCCTACGTGATCACGAGCGTTGAGAAGGGCAAGGCGACGATTACGAATTCGTTCGAGCTGACGGGGAGCGACGAGGGCGACAAGAAATTCGTGGACGAGAAGATCGAAGTGTCATGACCGTGGGCTAAGGCAGCACCTTCAGCACGACCGCAGTAATATCGTCTTGCGGCGGGCTGCCCTCGGAGAAGGCCAGCAGGTGGTCGAAGATGAAATCCAGCGATTCGCTTGCCGATTTGTACCGGCATTGTGCCCAAACCTCCTCCATTTGGGCAGTGTAGAACTCGACTCCCTCCCCGTTGTGCAATTCATGAAGACCGTCGGTCACAAACAGAACGCAGTCTCCCGGACTCAGTTGCACGACATGGCGCCCGTAAGTGGAGCTCGGGAACATTCCCGAGGGTAATCCACCCTCGCCCAATTGCCGGCACGCGGTTCCGGAGGCGAGCAGGGGCAATGGCATCCCGGCATTGGAGAAGACAAGTTCCCGCGTGGCAGGGTTGAAAAGGGCGTACAAGGTGCAGCAGAAGCGGTCACTGATGGAGCGCTGCATCAGGCGCTCGTTCAACCGGGCAAGAACCTGCGCGGTATCCGTTCCGCTCTTGTGAATCCCGCGCAGGGTTCCGATCACGAGCGCGCTGTACATGGCCGCCGGCAAGCCCTTCCCGACCACGTCCCCGAGGTAGATGCCGATGCAACCGTTTGGCAAGCGGAAGAAGTCGGCAAAGTCGCCCCCCACGTCGGAGAAGGGAATGAAGCGGAACGCGATCTCGACGGACTCGTGGCAGAGCAGGCTGGTGGGCAGCAGCGAGGATTGGATGAGTTTCGCTTCCTGTATTTGCTCGTCGCAAATGCGACAGCGGGCGAAAGCTACTTTCACGGACTCCAATCCCACCCCGCGAACCAGTTCAGACATTCGAGAACACCGTCCTAGTACCGTGACCGCATGATGATTACGGCGTGGACAACGAGTAGCGCTGGCATCTTGCCGGCTGTCCCGAGGGCGCCTCGCCCTCGGAGCGGCGGGCG
>Ga0224558_1002434_pt1 | contig 17044 bp, 15 predicted proteins | sample 714S32024metaG_FD_180682 | JGI IMG/M metagenome (GOLD analysis project Ga0224558, IMG submission 180682) | Peat soil microbial communities from Stordalen Mire, Sweden - 717 S3 20-24 | ecosystem: Environmental > Terrestrial > Soil > Wetlands > Peat | place: Sweden: Norrbotten County, Stordalen... | reverse complement strand
CGCGTCAATCAGAATCGACTTCCCCGCCCCGGTCTCGCCGGTCAGAAGATTCAGCCCAGCCGCGAATTCGATCGCGACATTGTCGATCACCGCATAATTTTCGAGTCGAAGTTCGGCCAGCACAAGGGTCCTAACGATCTTCAGTTCATACCGAAGTTCATACCCATCCTTGAATTCAGGACAATCCTTAATTCAGCGATCTCTACTCTACGCGAGCTGTAATTTACGCGCAGGATAGCACAGACAGCCTCCGCGGGGGTGCGCGAAACAGGCTGTCCCGTGCTCAAAGTGGCATGTACAAGTCATTACAACAAATGCACTTCCCATTTTGCCTCGAGACTGCGCGCTCGGGAAAATTGATCCATGCGATCCTCCCCCCTAGTCCTAATCCTATTCGTAGCCGCATCGCTTCTGTTTTGCCTTGCGCCTGCGTCCGCATGGGCGCAGCAACTTCAATGCAACCCGTGCAGTCATGCCTTCGGTAATGTTGCGGTTGGCGCTTCCAGTACCTATTCCATCGAACTCACGAACACCGGCAGAACAGCGCTGAGCATCACGTACAAATCGAGAGGTGGGAGCAACGTGTTCTGGTACGGCACTTTCACCCTGCCAATCGAGATCCAGCCCGGGAAGAGCGTCGAGTTGCCCGTCATCTTCAAGCCGACTGCCAGTGGATACACCACCGGGGTTATGACGCTCCAGAGTACGGCTAAGGATTCTTCACTCTCAATCGATCTCACGGGGACGGGCGTGTCCAAAAACAGTGCGGCACCGGCACTGCGAGTGACGCCTGCAACCCTGAATTTCGGCAGCGTCACAGTGGGGTCGAGTGCCAGCCTGCAGGCTACGCTCACCGCCGCGAATGCTGCCGTAACCATCTCGTCGGATGGGTCGACGAGCTCAGAGTTCGCCATACTCGGGCTGAGCCTGCCGGTGACGATTCCGGCTGGACAGAGCGTCCCCGTCACGATTCAATTCACGCCAAACGCCTCCGGCGCTGCTTCCGGCCAAGCGGGGTTTACCAGCAATGCAACAAACTCGCCAACCGTCGATCAGTTGGCCGGTACGGGCGTGGCTCACAGTTCCCATGCTGTCGATCTTTCCTGGGATGCAGGGGGCGGGAGCCCGGTGGGATACTACGTGTTCCGCGGCACAGTCTCCGGAGGCCCTTACCAGCAAATGAATACCTCGCTGGAAACCTCGACCAGCTACACAGACAATACGGTTGTGTCCGGGACGACCTACTATTACGTCGCAACTGCGGTCAACACCAAAGGTGAGGAAAGCGTTTATTCAAATATAGGGAAAGCAGTCATTCCGAACTAGAGCCGTCGCGGCCCAACACAGATGTAAGCAACCAACACCGCATTGACCGATGCGGTACCCTGGTGGGACGCGCCGCCACCCTGGTCTATAATCTTGAACAGGGTCTCCCTAAACCAATGCATTTTTCTTCCGTCCTCCTGTTGTTTGTCGGCGGCGAAATCGTTGATCTCGTCCTTCAGACCGGTCCGGTCGCCAAGACCGTGCTCCTCCTGCTCATCGCCTTCAGTGTGCTCTCTTGGGCCGTGATTCTTTCCAAGTGGCGGCTGATCCGCCGCGCCCAAGGGCAGAGCGGGCGCTTCGTCCGCGTCTTCCGCAAGGCGAAGCGTTTGCAGGACATCGCCTCGCTTGCCGAACAGTTCCGTCCCAGCCCGCTGGTCGGAGTATTTGAAGGCGCAGTCGCGGAGTTCAAACGCCAGATGGGAATGACGGGCGGCATCCACAACCTCGCGGCCATTCAGCGCGCCATGCAGATCGCGTCTTCCGAGGAGATCACTCGCCTTGAACGCAATATCCCGTGGCTGGCGATTACGGGCGCCGTTACGCCGTTTATCGGATTGTTCGGAACCGTCTGGGGAATCATCGACGCCTTCCACGGCCTGGGCACGGCCGGTGCGGCCACTTTACGCGCGGTCGCTCCGGGAATCTCTGAAGCTCTGGTAACAACCGCCGCAGGGTTGGCGGCAGCCATCCCGGCGGTGATCGCCTACAACCTTCTCATTGGCTCCATTCGCGAAATGGCGTCGCGCAACGACGACTTCGCCCTGGAGATGCTTAACCTGGTTGAGCGGCAGGCGCTCGAGCTCGAACAACCGCCACCGGTAACTGAGGCGAGGCGCTGATGGCCTTCACCTCCGCCAACGGACGCACCCAGACCGCGCTCGCCGACATCAATATCACGCCCCTGGTGGATGTCGTCCTCGTGCTGCTCATCATTTTCATGGTGACCGCGCCGGTGCTGCAGTCCGGGATCGAAGTCAACGTGCCCCACACCCGCACCGTCAAAGAGATCACCGAAGAGCGCCTCGTGATCAGCATCGATAAATCGCAAAAAGTTTTTCTCGGCAACGACCCCATCAACATCAACCAGATCGGAGCGACTCTGAAAAAGAAGATTCGCGACCCGCAGCACCAGTCGATCTTTTTGCGTTCCGATGAAGATGTCCCGTTTGGCGCCTTCGCCACCGTGATGGACGCCATCAAGCAGTCAGGCATCAGCAACGTGAGCATCGTTACCCAGCCGATGGATACCCATGGCGGCCGGCACTGATATTGACATGCACGATATTGACATCGACATCTACTCCGAACACGGCCAACTGCGCCGGCCTCTGGCCTGGTCGCTTTGCCTGCATTTGGCGTTCGCGACATTTGTCGTGCTCTATACCACGTTCATTCACGGCGTCCGCGGTGAAGGCTGGGGCAGCGGCGGCGGCGGGGATGCCATGGGAGCCACGCTGGTGAGCTCGGTTCCCTTGCCCGCCAATCCAACCGAGACAACGAATGTCCTGGCAACGGAATCCAAGGGACTCTCGAAGTCGCAGCCGACGGTTCAGGAAAAGGAACCGGAAGCGATTCCGATTCCCGACAAGAACACGAAGGCAAAAGTGAAACCCGCGCCAGTCAAGAGCGCCACGCAGCGAAAGCCGGAACCAGAACCCACTGAGTCGAATCAAGTACCATATGGCGAGGGTGGTCCCGTCAGCAAGATGTACAGCATGAGCGCTGGCGGCGCTACGGGCGCATTTGAGTTTCCCGGAGGCGGCGGCGATTTCGGCACACGCTATGCTTGGTACGTGCGCGTAATTCAGCAGAAGGTTCAAGACAACTGGTTAAAATACGAAGTGGATCCGCGTATCAACGCGGCGCACAGAGTCTACTTGACTTTTGATGTCATGCGCGACGGACATCCCACCAATGTGCAGGTGGAACAGTCGAGCGCTGTACCTTCGCTCGACCAGTCGGCGGTTCGGGCGCTCCAGCGCATTGATACTTTCGGTCCACTGCCATCGGACTATTCCGGAAACAAGATTTCAGTGGAATGGTGGTTCGATTACAGCAAGAAATAGAGGCGTTAATGAAGCGCTTTTTGTACTGGTTTCTTCCGTTCATTTTGTTAGCCTCAGGGGCAGCCCAAGACTGGGTCCGCGGTGGCACCGGGCTCGGCGTCGAGCGCGTGCGCCTCGCCGCATCCGACTTCAAGCCCTCAACCACCGACGCCAAGAACGCCGAACTTCTAAAGACTTTCAACGACACGCTCTGGAATGACCTCGACAACGCCGGAATCTTCGATCTAGTCTCCAAGAGTTTTTATCCGCTGCAGGAGCCGGGGCAACCCTCCGAAGTCAATTTCCAGGCCTGGAATTCCCCGCCGCCTAACACCTCCATGCTCGCTTTCGGCAACCTGGGCGCCGCCGCCGGCAAAGCAACGGTGCAGGGATGGCTCTATGACGTGAAGAATGAGAAGTCGCCGCAAGTACTCGGCAAGCAGTACGTCGATAACGCAACCAACGACGCGGTGCGCGTGATCGCGCACAAGTTTGCCGACGAAATCATCTTCCGCCTGGGCGGAGGCGTGGCGGGAATCGCCGAAACCAGGATCTACTTCGTCAGCGAGCGCACTGGCCACAAAGAAGTCTGGATGATGGACTACGATGGCGCCAACCAGCAGCAGATCACGCACCTGGGAAGCATTTCCCTGTCGCCCCGCATCTCGCCCGATGGCTCGCGTCTGGCCTTCAGCTCGATCAACAAGGGTGGTTGGGAAATCATGATGTACTCATTCGATCTCAACCGCATGGTCAGCTTCCCGCGCTTTGGAGGTATGAACCTTTCTCCGTCGTGGTCGCCCGAGGGCAAGATCGCCTTCTCCTCCTCGCGCAACGGCTATCCCAACATTTTCGTGGTGGACGCATCCGGTGGAAACTCGCTTCGCCTGACCAACGATAAAGGCCCGGACGTTTCGCCCACTTGGAACCGCAAGACCGGCGCCCAGATCGCTTTCGTCAGCGGACGCACCGGCCTGCCGCAGATCTATACCATGGAAGCCGACGGCACCAACCTGCAGCGCGTCACCGATCAAGGCTACGCGGTTTCTCCCAACTGGTCGCCGAATGGCCAGTTTCTGACCTTCTCCTGGATGCGCAAGTACGGGCCCGGAGAGCCGGGTTCCAACGACCTCTATCTGATGGACGTCGCCAGCAAGCAGTGGGTGCAACTCACCCACGACTCGGGACGCAACGATTTTCCCTGCTGGTCTCCCGACGGGCGGCACATTGTGTTTCAGTCTCACCGCTCGGGCAGCGACCAGATCTGGGCCATGCTGGCGGACGGCACCAATGTGAAACAACTGACTTTTACGGGCGTCAACACGCAGCCCAACTGGAGCTGGAAGTAGATTGCTTGACGCAGTGTGGTGGCAAGCAAGGTTAGTATTCAGGGCACGCCTTCACCGGCTGCGGAAGAACGCTTGCACCGGACTTTGCTGTTGCACTTGATTTTGCTGTTGCACCGGACTTTGCCGTTGCACCGGATTTTGGGTGGCGCAGCGGTTCACCGCTGCGATAACTGCAGTGTTGTGAATGCGGCTTTAGCCGCTGAGGACGCGGTTCTTGCTCGGGAACAACTTTTTCCGTAGCCTCTTCAGGCGTGCCGCAGGAGCTATGTCATGAAAGCGCCGTCAGGCGCTGAGGTCAGAGATTTGGAGTTCCAGCACCGGTTGTTGACAAGCACGGTTTTGCGGCTGGCCCAGAGTGCGCCCTGCCGTGAATCTGCAAATTGCACGCCACCATGCGGGCGCACAGAAAACTGGAGGAATCAGTGAAGCACGCCACAACAACGAGAATGACAATAACAATGATGACGAGATGGCTAACTCTCGTATTCGCAATCGGCACGATCATGTTCCTGGGCGCATGCCATAAGAAAGTCGCTCCGCCGCCGCCCGCGCCGCCACCCGCACTAGCCGCTCCCACAGCCTCGCTGTCGGCGAACCCGAATAATCTCGACCCGGGCCAATCGACAACTTTGACCTGGCAGACGACGAACGCGACCGACGTCAGCATTGAGGGCATCGGCCTAGTGGATACGAGCGGCTCGCGTCAGGTTACTCCGGTCGACTCAACCACCTACCATCTCATCGCAAAAGGCGCCGGCGGAACCCAGGACGCCACCGCTCGCGTGACCGTCAACCGCGCACCCGCGCCGCCAACAACAGTTTCCAACACCACCGAGCAGGAACTTTTCGCGCAAAACGTGAAGGACATTTACTTCGATTACGACAAGTACGATGTGCGCGCCTCTGAGCAAGGCTCCTTGCAGCGCGACGCACAGTTCCTGCAACAGCATCCCAACATCCACATCACCATCGAAGGATACTGCGACGAGCGCGGCTCAACCGAATATAACCTGGCCCTGGGCACCAATCGCGCGGACGCGGTGAAGAATGCGCTCATCCAGGCTGGATTGGCCGGCGATCGTATCAAGACCTTCAGCTACGGCAAAGAGAAACCCTTCTGCACCGAGTCGAACGAAAGCTGCTGGCAGCAAAACCGCCGCGGACACTTCGTGTACGAAAAATAAACTGCGGAAGTGGAGGGACGGGCACCTCGCCCGTCCTTGCTTTCTCAGGTTCCATCCGCTGGACGCCCGGCGGGTTGTTGACATTTAATTAATGGAGTAACTATGAAATCCGATCGCATTTCTCTCGTTCTTGCGCTGTTCGTGGCGCTCTTCCTCACCATCTGGATCACTCCCGCCTACGGCGCCAGCAAGGAAATCATCGAACTGCAAACCCAGGTCACCCAGTTGCAGCAGCAGATGACCACGATGATGCGATCCTTTGACGAGCGCATGGGCGTCATGAAGAATCTGCTCGAGCACAACACCGACGCCGCCAATAAAGTGAGCGCCGCCATCGGCGAGCTGCAAACTTCCGTCAACAAACAACAGCAGGATCGCGCCGCACAAGTCGACCAGATCTCCGGCCAGATTCAGGCGCTGAACGACACCATGGACGAACTCAAAGTCCGCCTCGCCAAGCTGAGCAAGGGATTCGAGGACATGCAAGCGGCGCAGCAGTCCATGGCCGCGCAGCAGACGCAAGCGCAGCAGCAAGCCCAGGCGATCGCTCAGGCGCCTCCGCCCGACGTGCTCTACAACAACGCTCTGCGCGACTACAACGGCGGGAAAAACGATCTGGCAGTCCAGGAATTCAACGACTACATCAAGTTCTACCCGAACACCGACCTCTCCGGAAACGCATATTTCTATCTAGCCGAAATTGAGTTCAAGGCCGGCGATTACCAGAAAGCGATCGCGAGCTATGATCTGGTCGTGCAGAATTTCCCCAGCGGAAACAAGGCTGCCGCCGCGCAACTTAAGAAGGGATTCGCGCTCCTCGAAATGGGAAAAGAGGACGAGGGCACACAAGAATTGAAGCACGTCATCCAGCGCTATCCACGCACCAACGAAGCCATACAAGCGCGGGACAGGTTGCGGAAACTAGCGCCACCGAAAAGCCGTTAGTATCCATCTAAACCGGGTTGCCCCACTCATCGCGTTTTCTGCGATGAGTGGGTTCTCATCCCCAACAAGTAATTCAACCGCAGAGCGCGCGCAGCATAAAGGAGAACGATCCAACATACTCTGCGCCCTCGGCGTCTCCGCGGTGAACCAGTTTGAGGTTCACTTCGCCTCCGCCGCAGTCGCCTTCTCTGTCACCACGCCGCTTGGCCGCAGCGTGACCCAATCGGTCTGCACCCGATCCCATCCCTGAATCAGGAAGCCGTACGATTCGAACAGCTGCCGGATCTGCGGCCGCTGCCAGCCTGCAATCTCCTCCAGAATCGGCACCAGCGTTGCCAGGGCGTTGTCGCCGAGCACCGTCCGCTTGGCGATCTGTGCCACCAGTTTCGATTCCGACACGGCAATCGTGAAACCATCGCGCCGGTTCACGTGCAGCATGACGTGAATGTCGGAACTGCCGTCGCCCACGTAGACCACATGGTCTGCCGGAATGCCGAGCTGCTCTTCAAGTTGATCCAGCCGCGTGACTTTTCCGTAACCCGCCGTGGCTCGCACCAGGCTTTCAATCTCACCCGAGGCCTTGTATTTGAATTCGGTGCCAAAAATGTGGTCCTCCGGCACGATCCCCTCCAGCGCCGACTGGATCACCTCGACCGGCGCCGCCGAGAGCACGTAAAAATCAAAGTGAAATCCGTCGATCCGACGGTCGAGTATCTCGTAAATCTGCTTGATGTTTTCCTTGAGGCGAATGCGCTTGCCCGCCTCGAACAAGTCATCGCGCCGGACGCGCGAATGGAACTCGGGATCATGCAGGAGCAAATAAGAAAGTTCGGCGCCCTGCTGAACCAGGTTCAGCTTCGCCATGCCCTTGGCCTTGCGCTCGAATTCCTTAACAGAAATGCCAAGCAGCTCGCTCAACACGTAACCCGTATCGTTGAAGGTCAACGTCTGATCGAAGTCGCTGGCAAACAGATAATGTCTACGAAAATTGCTGGTCATATCCTATATTAGATTCAACATCCGGTTAATCGAGTATTAAATTTACCTATCCTAATCATCACAATAACTTGCAGCTGAAGCCGCAGGAGATATTGCCCGCCGCGAGCTTTCGGCGTAACCTGACCCTGTAATCATTATTTATTAACGCACCCGGAAAGGCCTGCCATGCCGAAAAGCAAGAGCGATCATCTTCTCAATGATTCCGACCGCGGAAAGGGTTCTCAGGAGCCTGACGAACGCGGCCAAAGCGGCAACAACTCCATGCAAGGCCAGCTCGGGCACCGCAACCCCGACCCCATGCAAGACGGAGCCGATACCGATTTCCCCGAGCCCGGCCATAGCCCCGAGCACTCATTCGAGGGAGAGTTCAAGAAAAAGAAAACTGTCTAGCGGAGGGGCGCCTGTCGCAGTGCTCTACTGCAGCTCTTCCATGCACTTCGCCAGCACTTCCCGGCTCGGACGTGTTACCGATTCCGGCAAGGTCGCCAGCGGCTCATCCGTGACGTTTAGCATGTCGATAAAGCTCGGCGCTTTTTCATTGATGTAGAACACGCCGGTCAGCACTTCACCTTTCGCATGCGATTCCATTAACCGCGTCACTGCCTGAATCTTATCCGTCGGATCGTACTCCTGCTCCAGCTTCCGCAGCCGCAGGCTCGATCCGTCGTGCATCGTGACTTCAAGCGTCGTCCCATGGTCGTAGTCAACGTTGATTTCCTCAAACGACGGCACAAAACTGATTTCCTGCAGTGGCTCGTCATGGGCCTGCATGTATTTATAAGACTTGGTCGAGCCCTCGTGGTCGTTGAAGGTCACGCACGGCGAAACCACGTCCAGCATCACCGTGCCGTTGTGCGCGATGGCGGCCTTGAGCATGGTGTGAAGCTGCCGTTTGTCGCCGGAGAACGACCGGCCCACAAACGTCGCTCCCAGTTGAATGGCCATGGCGCAGGTATCAACCGGAGGAAGGTCGTTCACCACGCCACTTTTCAGCGTGGACCCCAGATCGGCGGTGGCGGAGAACTGACCTTTCGTCAGACCGTAGCAACCGTTGTCCTCGATGATGTAGATGATCGGCAGATTGCGCCGCATCAAATGGACAAACTGCCCCGCTCCGATTGAAACCGTGTCGCCGTCGCCGGTTACACCCAGCGCGATCAGGTTCCGGTTAGCCAGAATCGCTCCCGTCGCCACCGAAGGCATGCGGCCATGCACGGAGTTGAAGCTATGCGAGCGGTTCATGAAGTAAGCCGGGCTCTTCGACGAGCAGCCGATGCCGCTGAACTTCGCGACGCGCTCCGGCTGCACTCCCATTTCATACATAGCGTCAATGATGCGTTCGGAAATCGCGTTATGCCCGCAACCGGCGCAGAGCGTCGTCTTCCCGCCGCGGTAGTCCACCACCTGCAGTCCAATGCGGTTAATCTTTGGAGTCGCAGGAGGAGTAGGAGTTGTAGCCGGCGTATTAGTAGGTGTGTTCCCCATGTTACTTGCCCTCCATCATCACGAGTTCGTCGGTCACGGAATGCGCGTCGATGGGCAATCCGTGGATATGGCAAATCGAGCGCAAACGCGGCGTCAATCCCGGCTTGATGTCGAGCTTGAGCAGGCTAGCCATCTGCCCGTCGCGGTTTTGCTCCACCACATACACGCGCTCGTGCCGCTCAATAAAGTCGTGAACCTCGCGCGTAAACGGATACGAGCGCACGCGAAGATAATCCGTTTCCAGCTTGTGCTCTTTCGACAACTGATCGCGCGATTCCACGATCGCCCAGTGCGACGTGCCATAAGCGATAATGCCGATCTTCGCGTTACCGCCCATCAATTCCGGTCGCGGAACGAACGACCGCGCGGTCTCGAACTTCTTGTTGATCCGTTCCATATTGCGTTCGAAATCGTCAGGCCGCTCGCTGTACTGCGCCTTCTCATTGTGGCCGCTGCCGCGCGCAAAGTAAGCCGCCGCCGGATGATCCGTGCCCGGCAGCGTGCGATAGCCGACGCCATCGCCATCCACATCCTTGTAGCGGGCAAAACCGCCAACCTTCTCAAGATCGGCCTTAGTCAAAACCTTTCCGCGATTAATCGGCTTGTCGGGATAAGGAAACGGATCCGACATCCAGTTATTCATCCCCAGGTCGAGGTCCGACATGACGAACACCGGCGTCTGGAAACGCTCGGCCAAGTCAAAAGCATCCTGCGCCATGGTGAAGCACTCGCTCACCGAGTTCGGAAACAGCATGATGTTCTTGGTGTCGCCGTGGCTCAGAAATGCCGTCGAGAGCACGTCGCCTTGCGCAGTACGAGTAGGTAAGCCGGTCGATGGCCCCACGCGCTGAATGTTCCAGATCACCGCGGGAACTTCCACGTAATACGCCAGTCCGGTGAACTCAGCCATCAGCGATATGCCCGGACCCGCGGTAGCAGTCATCGAGCGCGCACCCGCCCAAGCCGCCCCAATGACCATGCCCACCGCCGCCAGTTCGTCTTCGGCTTGCACGATGGCAAAAGTCGCCTTGCCATCCGGCCCGACGCGGTATTCCTTCATGTACTCAATCATCGTCTCCACCAGCGATGACGAAGGCGTGATCGGGTACCACGTCACTACGGTGCAACCCGCAAACATGCATCCCATAGCCGCGGCAGAATTGCCGTCGATGATGATCTTGCCCTTCGTCTTGTCCATGCGCTGGATGTAGAACGGATCGCGCTTCTTCAGGTTAGCGGCGGCATAATCGTGCCCTGCCTTGGCAGCCGCCAGGTTCAAGGTTGCCGCTTTCGCTTTCTTCGCGAACTGCTTGCGGATCGCCTTCTCCACCTCGGCAAAATCGATTTCCAGCAATTGCGCCGCGGCCCCGACATAGATCATGTTCTTGATCAGCTTGCGCAGCTTGGCTTCCGCGCCCACCGTCGCCGCCAGCTTATCGTAAGGCACGGCGTAATAAATCAGATCGTCGCGCACCTTGTCGAGCGCCAGCGGCTCGTCGTAGAGCACGGAAGCGCCCGCCCCGAGCGTCTTCACATCGTCCTGCGCCGTCTCCGCATTCATCGCGATGAGCAGGTCGATTTCCTTCTTGCGCGCGATGTAGCCGTCTTTACTGGCGCGGATCGTGAACCAGGTCGGCAGCCCCGCAATGTTCGAAGGAAACAGGTTCTTCCCCGAAATCGGCACGCCCATCTGAAAAATGCTGCGCATCAAAACCGTGTTGGAACTCTGCGACCCCGAACCATTCACCGTAGCAACCTGAATACTCATGTCATTAATGACACGCCTTTGCCCCACTTGGCCGGACAATTCCTGGGGCACGATATCGGTAGTGGCCATCCCTATACCTTTCTGGTCTAAACCCAATAAATTGTTGACCGGGCAAACCCCATCGCCCGGAACTCTAGCGGAGTGAAGCGTGGAAACCCTTATTATACGCGTTCGAAAGCAATGGACGTAACCAGAACAGCAACAGGCAGTAGACCGCGGCGGGTACCCTACTCATTCGCGTTCTGTACGAATAAGTGGACGGACCGCCCAGCTTCACTTCCTCACCGTCAACTCGTATCGCAGTAAAGACTCTAGACTTCCCTGCGCTGGGCCGCGTGCCAAATCGTGCTGATAGTAATGCGCTGGTCCCGCACGCGGTACAAGACGATATACGGCGTGCTTCCGATGACCAACTCTCGGATTCCCGGCTCGGCCCCTACCCGACCCAGGCGGGGATGATTTCTCAGAGCTTCGACCATGGCAACAATCCGCGTGGCCAGTCGTTCCGCCGCCTCCGGTTTGTCGCGGGCCACGTAAGCGCGAATTTCCTGCAGGCGGGTTCGTGCCAAAGCAGACCAGACAATCTCTAAAGGCACAGCGCCTCGTCATCATGTTCTTCGCCACAGGCGCACTTCGGAACCGGCAACTCGCGATCGGTTCCCCATGACAGCAGCCACGCCTTCATGTCCTCGTTCTTGACGTAGTGTCCCGATTTGACCTGGCGATCCGCCTGCCGAACCTCGGCCAGCATTCTTTCCTGATCGGCGACGTAAGATTCCACGGCATCCGCGATCAGAAAATTCGAACTGCGCCCCGAGGCCTTCGCCAGCTTCGCCAGCCGTTTTTTGGTTTCCGGCTTCAACCGGATGCTAAGGGTTGCGCTCCGTGTGTTTGCCATGAACACATCCTAGCACAGCGGGCAGCCGAGCCCATTGAACCCGCTCGTTGCGAATGACTGGCGCACTCCGGAACCAATGATGCCGGGAACCAGCTACTTGATCCCGCGCGAATTCAGATGTTCGGAGTACATTTTGTCGGTCTGTTTGATGTGATCCGCCAGCCAATCCTTGAGAAACTTCAGCACGGCGATCGAATTGCCCATGCTGCCCGCATCCAGATCGTCTTTGAATCGCTTGACCTGAGCAACGAATTTCTGATGTTGTAAACGATGCTCCTCCAGTTTTGGGTAGCATGCCTGTTTCAGCAGAGCCTCTTCCGCCCTAAAGTGAGTTTGCGTGTACTTTTCCAGTTCCTGCACGACGGGGGCGACGATGGTACGGCCTTGCCCCAGCCCCATCGCCTCATTTAGCTGATTGATCAGGTCAAAAAGCTTTTGATGTTCGGCATCGCAGCTTTTGACGCTCACGCTATAGGACGTATCCCAGGTAGCTAGAGCCAAAGAGCACCTCCTCCAGGTTCAAGCAACAGACAGCGTCCCGCGTCCAATCTATCGGCAGGATGCACGGAAACTTTAGGAGAAGCCTCGCCGCCCTCCTCGTGCTCCAGCGAATAGGGCCGAATCTTTTTCATCGCACGCGTGCCGAGCACCACGGCGTAATTGTGGCGCATCCGCGATGCCGCTTCAGCGATAATGAACGAGGCGGGAGAAACCGGTTTGCCGCCGGCCACGCTGGAACGCGGCTGCGGCCCAACCAAGCCTTGCTCCGAACCAAGTCCGAAGCACGGGAGATGGAATGACAGGTACCTCGAAACGCGCTTCCACCCGCAACCGCGCCGTCGTTGGCGCAGAAAACGTTGGCGCACAAAGCTGCAAAGTGGCTCTCGTCGGCTTCGGGACGGTGGGAAGTTCCGTGGCCAGAATTCTTTGCGAGCGGTCGAACACCCACCTGCGCCTGACGCACGTGCTCAATCGCAACGTGGCGCGGAAAAAAGTGGACTGGCTTCCGCCCTCCGTGCAGTGGACGGAGAATATCGACGATGTTCTATCGTCCGACGTGGATATAGTGGTCGAGGTGATGGGCGGCCTTCAGCCCACGGAAGACTGGATCCGGCGAGCGCTCCAGTCGGGCAAATCCGTGGTCACAGCCAACAAGCAGTTGATTGCGCACTGCGGCCTCGAGTTGGTCAGCCTGGCGCGGCAGATGAAACAAAAAATTGTTTTTGGCGCGTCAGTCGCCGGCGGCGTGCCGGTGATCTCCGGATTGCACGAGGGGTTGGCCGGCGATGAACTGTTCAAGATCCGCGGCATTCTCAACGGCACCTGCAACTACATTCTCAGCCAGATCGAGACGAACGGCATTCCCTTCGCCACCGCTCTGCGCGAGGCGCAGAAGCTGGGCTTCGCCGAGGCCGATCCCACGGAAGACATCGAAGGCCTGGACGCGCGGGCCAAACTCGCCATCCTGACGCGAGTCGGACTGCATTGCAATGTCAAACCCGAGAGCATCGTGGCGCGCTCAATTGCATCGATCGACGCAGTCGATTTTGAATACGCAAACCAGCTGGGTTGCACGATTCGCCAGATTTCCTGGGCTGAACTGAAAACGCCTGAGCTCAAAACGCCCGAGTCGAAAACGACCGCGTCGAATAGCGAGTCGAACCCAAAGTCGAAAGCTGACCTCTTGTTTGCCGCCGTCCAGCCCGCGCTGGTCGAACTCTCCTCCCCCCTGGCGCGCGTGGAAGGCAGCCAGAATCTGGTAGTGGCAACCGGAACCTACGGTGGCGAGACCGTCTTTGGAGGCCACGGCGCGGGCGGCAATCCAACCGCGGTCGCGGTCGTGTCCGACATTTTGGCCATCGCTCGCTCCAAGCAAGCCGGCATGAGTTACGCCGGACAGCCAGTGGAGAAAACGCCCACCGTCACCGCCGATTTCACTGCTAAGCACTATCTGCGCTTCCTGGTGAAGGACCGGCCGGGCATCATCGCCAGCCTCGCCACCATCCTCTCCCAGTGCAGCATCAACATCGACTCGGTGTTGCAGAAACCAGACTGCCCGAAATCACACCTGCCCTTTCTGATTACGCTGGAGGAATGCAAGGCGTCGCTGGTGGAGCAGGCATTACAGCAGATAAACAAACTGGATTTCCTGGTGCAGCCCTGTCTGCATTTGCCGATTCTGTAGGAAGCTGAGGAAAAGTGAATTGAAGCGCCGGCATCTTGCCGGCTGTTCCGAGGGCGTCGCGCCCTTGGCGCGGCGGGCGCGGATGCCCGCCGGACAGCCGCCGGGACGGCGGCGCTACAGTCATAACACAGATCGCTCGCAGTGCGTCGTTGACCTTACCGCTTACGCTTCCACCTGGAAGAACTGCGCCATGTTGCGGAATTTCTTGTAGCGTGCTTCCAGCAGATCGCCGACTGGCAGTTGCCTTACCGCGGCCAGATGCTGCTGTAGTGCTGCATCAAGCAACGCCGCTGCCTGCGCATGGTCGGTATGCGCGCCTCCGGCGGGCTCCGGAATAATGCCGTCAATGCAGCCCAGTTCGCTTAAATCTTCCGCGGTGATCTTCATCGCCTCCGCCGCCAGATCTTTTTTGCTGGCATCGCGCCACATGATCGACGCGCAGCCCTCGGGCGAAATCACCGAGTAAACCGAGTTTTCCAGCATCAGCACGCGGTCGGCCACGGCGATCGCCAGCGCCCCGCCGCTGCCGCCGACGCCAATCACGGTCGCCACGATCGGCACTTCCAGCCGCGCCATCTCCCGCAGGTTGCGGGCAATGGCTTCTCCCTGGCCACGCTCTTCTGCATGCAGTCCGGGATAGGCGCCATCGGTATCCACAAACGTAAAAATCGGCCGCTTGAATTTCTCCGCAATCTTCATTACCCGCAGCGCCTTCCGATATCCTTCCGGATGCGGCATGCCAAAGTTGCGATACACCCGCTGTTTCGCGTCGCGCGCTTTCTGCTGGCCCACAACGATGACTTCCGCGCCGTGAAAGCGAGCCATCCCGCAAACAATCGCCGGATCGTCGCGAAAGGCGCGATCGCCGCGAATTTCGCTCCAGTCGGTGAAAACGCGCTCGATATAATCCAGCGTGTAAGGACGCTGCGGATGACGCGCCAGTTCCGTGCGCTCCCACGCGTTCAGCTGCGAAGAAATCTCGCGGCGAAGGTCGTTCACCCGCTCGTGCAATTGCTGCACTTGGCGGAGCGTTTCCGCGTTCTGCCCTTCCAGCGACTGCAGGCGCGTGATCTGCTCCTCGATTTTTTCCAGTTCTTTCTTCGCCTTCAATCCAGAATCCATTTTGATGACGTTCTCATTCCGTCGGGTATGATGAGCTTCCACGATCGAGAGCATGAAATCCGTACCCGCGAGGGCGGGATTCTCCCCGCCATTTTTCGCGCCGTTGTTCGCGCCAGGACCTGACTTCCCTGCCCGCTTTATTTTCGCTCTTCTCATCGGCAAGCTTACCGTGGAGAGCCGGGCATCCCCGCCCGGCCGCGATCACGCAGGACGAGCGAGACGCCCGTCCGCTCCACCATGTTACTCATCAACTGATGACGCGCACGCTGCCGCGCCCGCACAGCTCTTCCACACGGCCCAGGAAACTACGATCCGGCATCACATTATAGCCTTCGGCTTCCATCACCACCATGAAATCGCCTTCCCGCTCCACGTCGAAGAGCACCTTCGCCTCGCCCTTGCGCTCGCTAAACAATGTGTGCAGCGCATCGACCGTGCTCCCGGTCGCGCTCCCCAGAGGAATCCGTATGCGCAGCGCCTTCGGCACCGGCACGCGAGCTTCGTCCAGCGGAATGATGTCATTAGCCGTGACCTTCGGATTCGCGCCTTCTTCAATGCGCACGCCACCGCGAATCAGCACCGGAACCTCAAGCTTCACCTTCTCCGCGAGTTTCTTATAAGCCTCGGGAAAGACCAGCAGTTCTACTTTCCCCGACATGTCTTCAAGCGCCGCTTGTGCCCACAGTTCGCCTCTTCGTGACTTTGCCACCCGCAGCCCCGAAATCAACCCCGCCGTCGTGATGTTCTCATCCTTGCCGGTGGACTTCTTCATGCCGGCGATATCTTCGGTTGAGAGCGCGTTCAGCTCGGCCAGCTTTTCCTTGTACTTTTCCATCGGATGCCCGGTGATAAAAAACCCGAGGATCTCTTTCTCCGCCCCGAGGCGCGTCTGTTCATCCCAGTCCGGCACGTTGGGGAGCGCGTCGGTCGCCGCCTGCGCGGATTCATCCGCAAACACGCCAAACAGCCCGTGCTGTCCCGACTCCGCGTCGCGCTGCGTTTTCTGGGCCTGCTCGATCGCCGAATCGAGCGCCTGCATGAGCTGCGCCCGGCGCCCGAAACCATCCATGGCTCCGCTCTTGATCAGCGACTCCAGAACGCGCTTGTTCAACAGCCGCAGGTCCACTTCTTCGCAGAATTCGTAGAACGACCGGAAATTCCGGCCCAACTTCTTCCGTCCCGCGACAATCGACTCGATCGCATTTCCGCCAACGTTCTTCACCGCCGCCAGCCCGAACCGGATCGCCTGCCCGTGCGGCGTAAAATTCGCATCGCTGACGTTGATGTCCGGGGGCTCGACCGCAATTCCCATCTCGCGGCACTCGTTGATGTACTTCACCACGTCATCCGTGCTGCCCGTCACCGAGGTCAACAGCGCGGCCATGAAGTCGATCGGATGATGCGTCTTCAAGTAAGCCGTGTGATACGCCAGCAGCGCATACGCCGCCGAGTGCGACTTATTGAATCCGTATCCCGCAAACTGCGCCATCAGATCGAAAATCTTTTCGATCTTCTTCGGCGGATAGCCGCGCTGCACCGCTCCCTGCACAAAGCGCTCGCGCTGCTTGGCCATTTCCTCGGCGTTTTTCTTGCCCATAGCCCGCCGCAGCAGGTCCGCTTCACCCAGGGAGTAGCCCGCCAGCTTGTTGGCCGCCTGCATCACCTGCTCCTGATAAACGATGACGCCGAGCGTCTCCTGCAAAATCTCTTGCAGCTCGGGCAATTCGTATTCAATCTT
>Ga0224558_1002431_pt1 | contig 17069 bp, 7 predicted proteins | sample 714S32024metaG_FD_180682 | JGI IMG/M metagenome (GOLD analysis project Ga0224558, IMG submission 180682) | Peat soil microbial communities from Stordalen Mire, Sweden - 717 S3 20-24 | ecosystem: Environmental > Terrestrial > Soil > Wetlands > Peat | place: Sweden: Norrbotten County, Stordalen... | reverse complement strand
CCTGAGGCGTTATTTCCGCTAAAGGTACAGCTGGTCACCGTCAACGCGCCGTAATTTTCGATGCCGGCGCCATAGCTGATGGTCGACCCTTTGGTGATGGTCAGTCCGGAGATGGAGACTGTCCCGCTGTTGACACTGAAGACCTCAGCAGTGCCTCCGCCGTCGATGCTGAGCAGATTCGCGCCCGGTCCCGTGATGTTTATGTTGTTGCCGATGTTCAGCGTGCCGCCCGTGGTCACGTTGTAGTCGCCCGGAGCGACCGTGGTCAGATTGAGCGAGCTGGCGAAGTTGACCGTCGGCGTCAGCGTCGAGGTGCTGACCGCCGCGGCCGCCGCAATGGCGTCGCGCAGGCTGCAACCGAAGTTTGGCGTCGCACCCTGCGAGGTGTCGTTGCAGTTGCCCGCCGCGCCGGTTGCGTCATCAGTCAGAGAGGTCACCGTGAAGACCGGAGGAGGCAGATTGGTCAGGCTGAAAGTGGCAAACCCGCTGCCGGGGTAGGATGCGGTCACTTGGTAGGCACCCGCCGTCGCGTTGGCCGTAGCCGTTACGCTGGCCATACCGTTCACATCGGTAACTACGGTATAGGTGGAGAGCGTGGCGCCGGCGCCCGACGAGGGCGCCCAAAATGATACCGTCACGCCATAAACGCCGGTACCGCTACCGTCAATCACCTGGGCCGTCAGATTGGTGGTAAATGCTGAACCCACAACTACCGATTGTCTGTTGCCTGAATAAACCACAATCGTAGCGGGCGTATCCTGCGTGACCGTGATGCTTTGCTGCGCCTGAGTTGCCGCAGTGTAGTTGCCGCCGGCCGCCTGGTTGGCGTCGATGATTACCACGCCGGTGCCTGAAATAGTCAGCGTGCTGTTGTTCACGCCGCTGAGGGCGGCGATGCCGGGGGTGGAGCCGGCGTCAAGGGTAAAGGTGACGGGATTGCCCGAGCCGCCGCCCGTGGCGCTGAGCGTATCGGTCAGATTGACACCGTTGTAAATGGCCGAGCCGGGCAGGGTAAAGCTGATGCTCTGCGCGAGCCCCGTGCCTGTGCCGTTCAGCGTGATGGTCTGCGTGGTGTAGTTAGGTGCAGACGCATTGAGCGCATTGTCGGTGATACCTAGAGTGGAGCCGTTGTAGCTTTCTGCTGATGCCGGCACAAAGCTGACGGGCAACAGGCAGTAGGCGCCGGGGTTCAGTGTTCCCGCCGAGGAGCCGCTGCCAACCAGCGGGCAATCTGATCCGACGTAGCTGCCCAGGGTAAAGCCAGTCGAGATGCTGGGGTTGTAACCTGTGGCCGGAGCCGGAAGGTTCAGTGTCGCATTGCCGATGTTTCCAACCGTCAACGTCTGCGGGCTGTCACCGCTCGTCGAACCGACCTCCGTGCTGGCAAAGTTCAGCGTGTGTGCCGCAGCAGCCGCGCGGGTGAACGCGAGAATGCCGGTGGTGCTGGATGTGTCTGCCACATAGAGGTTGCCGCTCGGATCGAGGGCCACGCCCACAGGAGTCTTCAGTCCGCTTGCCAGGATGATGTTACTGCCGCTGACGGGGATCTCAATCACTTCCTTCAATCCCAAATCGGCATACAGGATGTCGCCAGCCGCATCTACGGCCAGGCCCGTCGGTTGAATGTCGCTGTCAGGGCCGCCGGTTATTCTGAACGGCGCGCCATTGCCGGCGGGGATTTCGTCGATTGCGTTCGTAAAGGTATCAATAAAGTAGACGTCGCCTGCGGCATCGAGAGCGATGGCTGTGGGCCACTGCATGGGAAAGCTATGGTCGCTCACCAACACCGTCGGAACGCCGCCGGCGGCGGGCTGGAAGAGCACGCGGCCGTTGCCGGTGTCGCCGATGTAAAGGTTGCCGGCCCCGTCAACCGCTACGCCTTGAGGGCCGAGGAGCCCTCCGACCGCTGTAATCGGGGTCTTGGCTCCGCCAACAAACTCCGCGATGCGGCTGTTGTTGCCGTCGGCCACGAACACATTGCCCGCGCCATCGACGGCCACCTGGCCCGGACCGTTAAGCCCGCTTCCCGCATTGGTTGCAAACGGGCCACCTGGTGTGCTGTAAAGCTCCTGACCATTTGCTAACGAGTAATAGACATTGCCTGCTGCGTCCGTTGCCACACCCTTCGGGTTGCCTCCGCCGCCCGCAAAACCCAGAGCGGATGCCGTGCCCGGATCGATGGCCACCGCCGGTCCGTTGCCGACGCCATATACATAGGCTGTGGCGAGTACATTTCCACCGGTACCGGTCAGCTCGACCGCGCCAAGCCTCATACCAGCAGAGGCCGGCGTCAGGGTGACATCCAGCGTGCAACTGTCGCCCTTTGCGACGGGCCAGCCGAGTCCCGCAAACTCTTCGCAGGTTCCGCCGGCGTCGGCAAAGTCCTTGCCCGTTGCGCCCTGGGTCAAAAAGGCCGGCGCGCCGGGGATTCCTCCGCTGTCAAAGGTGAAAAACAGCATAAACGGCGTGCTGGCGCTGCCCAGTTCAACGAGCCCATATTCACGGGCTGGGTGGAGTACTCAGTAATGTTGGTGTTGGCCGGGATGGTGAGGAAGATGTCGTCGCTACTGTCCAGCGCCATGCCCAGAATGCCGCCCAGATTGCTGTCAACAGTCGCGACCGCGCTGCTGCTCGAAACTGCTCCGCTGACGGCAGCAACCTTGTATACGGTGCCGTCGTCGCAGGCGACGAATACGTTGCCGTTGCTATCCACGCCCAGGCCGGTGGGGTCAGGGTAGCCTCCATTAGGCGCAGGAATCGATGTCCACGTGCTGGAGCCGACAGGCGTACCTCCCGCAATCTCCGCCGGAGTGATCTCTTCCACCGCGCGGTTATAGTAGTCGGCGACGAAGATATTGCCGTTGACGTCCACCACTACGGCTGCGGGATCGTTGAAGCCGTTGGCCACCTGATTGATGGCGCTGCTGGGGGATACAGTTCCGCCGGATGCGACCATCTCATAGAGCGCTTCCACTCCTCCGGTGTTATCGACAAAGAAAACGTCGCCGTTCTTGTCCACCGTTATTCCGTTGGGATTGATGTATGCGTTGCTTAGCGTAATGACGTTGGGGGTGCCACTGTTGGGTGCAACAATCTCAAACAAAGATCCGTTGTAGCCGGCTCCCTGGCCGCCGTCGGCGATGTAGACGTTGCCGCTGCTGTCCACTGCCAGACCGTTGGGATGGTCCAATCCGCTGAACAGAGTCTTGATCTGGCTGCTGGCGGAGGCGACGCCGTTGACCGCAACGATCTCGTAAATCACTCCGTCGCCGGCATAGGTTCCGGCGGTTCCAACGAAGATATCCCCGCTCGCGTCCACCGCAAGGTGCGTGGGCGAACTGAAGCCGCTGCCCAAAGTTGTCTGGTAGCCGCTGTAGTGAGCCGCCGGCGGCGTCGCCGCGCCCGCGCTCAGCGGAAACGCCAGCAAAACTGCCACTACAAATGTCAGGGTTGCGACCCAGAAGACCGGGCATTGCCGGTTCCCAACTTGGACGAAAAAGAGCGAAGGAATCCACGAAGCATCGTACGCCTCCCGCCGAAGAGCATCGCGGGAGGCCGAGGACTACGGCATTGCGCCGTATCCACAAACCGCGCCAGGATTCCCCGGACAGCGTGATTACATCTTGCCGCCGCATAACTCAGCGTGACGGGCAAAAAAACGTTGTCGTTCGACAAGCAATCCAGACGCGATCACTTGCCCATGTTTATGAAGCTATTTTGTGACACAGCTCACGCTAAGTCACAAAGTAACTCCAACTAAGTTACCTCCGGGGAAGACGGCGGGACTGAGACACAAGACTGCACGAAACTCAGCGCAGTCTCATCTGTCCTAGTTTTGTAGGAGCATAATAGCACAAACAGAGGGCTTGTCCATGGGCGAAAATTTCAGCCGCGAAAACTATTTAGCGGTGGAAATCTCAGTCTGCTGAAATTCCAAAAAACCGGGTCAAATGGGCGATTATCTTTGCCTGAACCAGGGCGCGTGACGGCTATCGGTATCTTAACTTGCGGCTGACGGGAGGGCGACTAACTCCATACTCCACGGGAAGGTCCAACATAATAGGATGGCTCAGCGAGCTTATCTGATGGATTTAAGAAATCACGCAGAAATTTAGGAGCAAGTTAGTCGTATTGCCAGATAAAGACGGCACAAATTTGCGAGGGCGGACTTTATCAGCTTGTGCAGCGACTCACGGGTGTTGGCGGTTACGGTCAGTCCGCAATTGTTCCCGGCGGCCAGCGTGAGCGACGCAGGCGTATTGCATCCATTGCTGGAGCCGTACAGGTAGACCGTGCCCAGCAGTTTGCTGCTGCCACTGATGGTGCCGGTAATCTGCACCGCACCGCTGCGCGCGCCTGTCTTGGCTGGAGTGAACTTGATCGGAACGACACAGACAGTATTGGCTTGACCCGTGCTGGCGGTGTAGGCGCTGGTCAGCGTAGACGCGCCGGTGCAAGTGTCGCCCGTTCCCGGATCAGTAAACTCTGAAGCAGCCGAAATTCCCTGCGTGCTCACAGCCACGGACACACTGCTGGCTGCCTCCGTGGAGCTGGTACCCGCCAGAAGCTCAAAGGCCAGATTTTGGGTAACCGGAGTGCCTGCGGCTGCCGCCGCAAAGCTGTTGTTGAAGGTCAGCTTGCGCACCAGGTTGTATCCGTTGCCAGCAAAATAGAGGTTGCCGGAAGGATCGAAGGCTATGTTGCCTTGGACGTGATCGGTAATGCTCTGCGGACCGGGGCATCCGTCGCCATAGTCATCCAGCGTTGTCGGTCTGGAGCCGGTCGTGCTTCCACTCGAGCAGTAATCTCCAACTGCTCCAAACACGCCCTCCGAGGTCAGGCCGTCTCCAGCCAGAAATGTAAGAAGGCCGATGTCAGCGTTGAGTTCGGGGATCACGCTGTGAGTGCAGTAATCGGCGATGTAGACATTGCCATGGCTATCGAGCGCAAGGCCTTCAATTCTGTCAAATGCGACCGCGGCCGAGGTAGCCAGCGCTCCGTTCCCTTTTCCTGAGGCGCCTGTGGCCCCGTTGCCGGCAATGGTGTAGACATAGCCCGCTGTGAGCGACGGGCTGGAACCGCAATAGGAGGCGGCGCTGTTCTCTGTACAGATCAGGTTTGCCACGGGGTTGTGTGCGCCCCCGGCGTAAATCACTCGGACGGTCGAAGGAACGGTCGTTGTACCCGCGCTGTTGTCGCCTATGTATAGGTTGCCGTAACTATCCACCGCAATCCCCATCGGCGCCGCGAAGCCTGTGCCTAGTGGCGATGCGTTTGCAGTTGGCACTCCTGCCAGCGCAGTGCAACTGGTGCTGGTGCAACTCGCGTATAGACCTGCAATCGCATGGATGAAACTCGGGGCGCAGCTATTCGCGGTACTGTGCTGCCTTGCTACTGGCGTTGGCGATCACCACATAGACCAGCGAGTTGCTCTTATCCACGATCGCTAGGTAGGCCTGTGTTTTGCGATGCCATACGGGCGGGGACTGCTCCGTTCTCCGTTTGATTTTGCGCCATGCATGCCGGACTCCCGGATTGAATAGATTTCCATCAAGACTTGCTGGCTGTTTGGAATGGTTTTGCGGCCACAAGCCGACTTTCGGAGACCGATTCTCTACCGCAGAATAGCGGGAGGCCCGGGTGGCAGTCCAAGGTCCGTGCCCGCAGCATGATCACCAGGCCGCGGAACCTTGCGATGCTTTGGGAGTGCATCTGAGCACAACTGTTTGTCCCCAGCGCCCGCAGTGGTAAGACTTCTCCTTAAAATGATTATGCGGTTTCCTCGTTGCGCGGATTCGATGGAAATCAGGCATCGCTCTTCCAGATTTACTCCGCCGGGTCGTCCGCCGTGAAGGGTGAGCAGCATGGCTTCTGCGTGGCGTGGAAGTTCATCAGTTCCACGCGGACTCCGTCGGGATCGTAAAGGTTGAACTGGCCTTTGCCGTCCTTGCCGAGCTGGGTGTGCGCATCATGCACGCCGGTCAGACGGCTGCCGGCAGAGAGCGTTTTGAAAGCCGCATCAACAGACACCACGCCGATGGAAAAGTGATCGAGTACGCCTAGTTGGTGCTGAGTCATGCCGGCCGGGATGCCCTGGCTTGGCGGGCCGCTGACGAGCATATATTCGACCCAGTCATGGCCGTTCGGCGTCTGCTGGCTTACCCAGTTCAATTTGCCCTCCACCATGCCGCCAAACCAGTAAGGGCGGAAGCCGAGCAGATCACGGTAGAACGTGTCCTCGACTGCCCTGCTGTGGACCAGAAAACCGAAATGAATAATGTGGCGGCCAATGACGTTGGGAGCGTCGATGGCTTTGGGCTGGGAAGGCGGCTGGACGAATTCCACCTTGTTGCTCTCGGGGTCGAGCACTGTGAACCAGCGGCTGCCGTCAGCACCCTCTTCTACCCTGGCCGGTGTCTTCCATGCGTGGGCCGCAAGGTACTTGCGCATCCCTTCGGCGTTCTCGGTGCTATAAGCCGTGTGGTCGAGCCGATTGATGTCCGCGCCCGGAGGCAGCGGGAGAACCTCAATAAACTGCCTGTCGTTGAAGGCGTAGCGCACACCTAGCGGATTTTCCGGGTCCGGCTCTCTGGCCGCGCCAATGACCTCGCGGTAGTAGTGATCAGTGACTGCGGGGTCAGATGCATAAACGGCCAAGTGCGAGATGCCAGTGATTTCCGGCCGAATTGGCGCAGTTTGAGCGGAGGCTGTGATGGTTAAGGCAGCGACAAAAGCAGCGGCAAGGAATCTTAAATACATTCTGCACCTCGAATATTGCGGCGAGTCAACGATAAATCGATTGACGCAAATGTGCAAACCGGCGCTGTCCTCCTTTCTGCGCGCTGCCGTCGAATATCCGCATGTGTCCAAATGCTTTCCTTGCATGCTCAGTCGGAAAATATTGGAATCCATTGAAATCCCCCCCATGCATTGCGAAGGGTGTTACAACAGGAGTGTATGGCCAAACGAGCAATATCAGGGACCGAATCGCAGCCAGGGCAACCCATTGGCCTGCGCACGCTGGGCGAGTATCTGAACCTGTCGCCAGCCACCATCTCTCTGGTGCTGAACAACGCTCCCGGCGTGCGCTCCATTCCGCAGCAGACCAGGGACCGAGTGAGGGAGGCGGCAGCCAGGTTCGACTACCGGCCCAGCTTTTATGCGCGGTCGCTGCGCAAGCGGCAGTCTTATTCGGTGGGTGTGCTGATGCCGGAATTGAGCGACAGCTATGCCACGCAGGTGCTGGCCGGCGTAGAGGAGTTCCTCCTGGAGGAAGGGTACTTCTACCTCATCGCAAGCCATCGGCGCAAGCCCGACCTGATTGAGGAGTACTCGAACCTGCTGATGGACCGTTCTGTGGAAGGATTCATCCTGGTCGACACGGTGCTGAAGCACAGCCTGAAGCTGCCCGTGGTGGCGGTGGCCGGGCATCGCAAGATCGAAGGCGTTACCTATGTCGTGCTGGACCAGCGGCGCGCGGCGGAGTTGACGCTGCGGCATCTTTACCAGTTGGGACACCGCAAGATTGCCTTCATGCGCGGCGGTAGCCACAGTTCCGACGCCGATGACCGCTGGGAATGTTTGATGGCTGTGGCCCGGGAGTTGAAGCTGGAAGTTGCGCCCAAGTTGACCGTGCAGTTGCAGTTGCGGGTGTCCACACCGGAGCTGGGATATGGTCCCGCGAGTCAGTTGCTGGATAGCGGCGTCCATTTCACCGCCCTTGTCTGCTATGACGATTTGGCTGCCATCGGTGCAATCCGGGCCTTTATGGACCATGGCCTGCGGGTGCCGGAGGACATCTCCGTGGTCGGCTTCGACGACATCCAGGGCGCGTCGTACCACAACCCCAGCCTGACTACCATTCGCCAGCCGCTGCAACAAATGGGCGTGGTGGCCGCGCGCATCCTGCTGCAACGGATTCGCGGGCAGGCAACATTTTCAGATACGGTATCGATTATGCCGGAATTGGTGATTCGCGAGTCGACCTGTCCGCCCAGTCCCCGGCGCGCGCGCAGGAAGCGGAGTTGAAGACTCGTAAGGGCAATAGAACTCAGGCTGTTGTGGCCTGAAAAGGGGCCCCGATATACATCCGAAGGCCCAATGAGGTATCCTTCCCGGTCATGAGAAAATCACAAAACCTCTCTGCTCAATCGTTTTTCCCCTTGACCATCGTCTGCCTTTTTACGATGCTCCTGGGCTGCACGCTAACCGCCTTCGCTCAGGCGCCTATGCCGGACTCGCCTCAAATTGAGGCCCGGGCCCAGGCACTGGCAGCCAGGCTCACGCTCGAGGAGAAGATCAAGCTGCTGGGCGGCGTCGACAGCATGTTCACGCAAGCCGCGCCGGCGATCGGCCTGCCGCGCCTGAAGATGTCGGACGCATCGGTGGGTGTGCGCACCTGGGGGCCGACAACGGCTTATGCCGGCGGCGTGGCGCTCGCCGCCAGTTGGGACCCGGCTCTGGCGCGCAGGATCGGCGTGAGCCTGGGCCAGGATGCCCGCGTCCGCAGCGTCCACTTTCTGCTCGGCCCCGGAGTCAATATAGCCCGCTCGCCGCTGGATGGCCGCAACTTCGAGTACCTCTCCGAAGACCCGTTCCTGAACGCCGCCCTGGCGGTTCCATTTATTGAGGGAGTTCAGTCCCAGGGCGTGATCGCCACAGTCAAGCACTACGCCCTGAATGACCAGGAGTACAACCGGCACAATGTGAGCTCTGACGTGGACGAGCGCACCTTGCGCGAGATTTACCTGCCGGCCTTCGAGGCCGCCGTCACCCAGGCCCACGTGGACGCAGTGATGAATTCCTATAATTTGGTCAACGGCGTCCACGCCACGCAGAACGAGTTCCTGAACCTCAAGGTGCTCAAAGGCGAGTGGGACTTCCAGGGGATTCTGATGTCGGACTGGGACGCTACCTATGACGGCGTGGCTGCGGCCAACAACGGCCTCGACCTGGAGATGCCCAACGCGCGCTTCATGAACGCGAAGACACTGCTGGCCGCGGTCAAAGCCGGCACGGTGAAGGAATCTACCATTGACGAGAAAGTGGTGCGGCTATTGAGGACGGTGCTGCGCTACGGCTTCCTCGACCGCCCGCAATTCGATCCGGTCGATTCGACCTACTCGGTGGCCGATCGCGCGGTTACCCTGGACGCCGCCCGCGAGAGCGTGACCTTACTCAAGAACGACGGCCACCTGCTGCCGCTTGACCCGGCCAGGGTGAAGACCATCGCCATAATCGGCCCCGACGCCTGGCCGGCGGTGACCGGCGGCGGCGGCTCCTCCGAGGCTCACGCATTCGAGCCGGTAAGCATTCTCACCGGCGTGGCCAACCAGGCTGGGCCCGATGTGCATGTGCTTTATGCTCGCGGCCTGCCCGATGAGAACGAAATATTTCACGGAACGCATTGGAGGGGCGGCGTGAAAGTGGAGACCTTCTCTGGCCGGGAGTTCGCCGGCGTGCCTGAAGTGACCTCGCATCGGGACGTGGCCGACTGGCAACAAGCGCCGTGGGGGGTCGATGACCCGCATCCGCACAGCATCCGCTACACCGGCGTGTTCCTGGCGGAAAAGACGGGCAAGTATCTAATCCTGGCCGCTGCCTCCGGCGAAGACTCCTTCAAGGTGCTCGTCAACGGCAAAGAAGTGCTGGCGCAGGCGCACAACGAAGGCCAGGTTCCACAATCGGCAACTCTCGATCTGGCTGCCGGAGAGACGCTGAATGTGGTTGCCAGCTATCTGCCGCATGCACCCGGCATCCGCTTAGGCTTAGGCATTGCTTATGAGCCGGAACTGATCTCTGCGGATGCTAAGAAGTTTGCGGCCCTCGCGGATGTGGTGGTGGTGGCGGCCGGCTTCAGCCCTCCCACCGAGGGCGAGGGCTACGACCGCACCTTCGCGCTTCCCTGGGGACAGGACGCCCTGATCGAGGCCGTGGCTGCTGCCAATCCGCGCACCATCGTTACTCTGACCGGCGGCGGCGGCATGGACACGCGGCGCTGGCTGGACAAAGTTCCCGTGCTGCTCCACACCTGGTACCCCGGCCAGGAGGGCGGTACAGCCGTTGGAGAAGTTCTCTTCGGCAAGCACAATCCCGAGGGCAAGCTGCCGGTCAGCTTCGACCGCAGTTGGGAGGAGAATCCCTCGGCGGCTTACTACTACCCCATCAAGGGCGCTGACACCTCGCTGCACGTGACTGAAAACGGCAAGCCGCCGGTGGATTATGTTATTCCCCACGTGAAGTATGGAGACAAACTGATGGTCGGTTACCGCTATTGGACCAGCACCGGCAAGCACCCGCTCTTCCCCTTCGGCTTTGGGCTCAGTTACACCACCTTCAGTTTTTCAAGCCTGCAGGTCCCGGCGACAGCCGCCTCCGGCTCGACTGTTTCAGTCAGCTTCGACGTAGCCAACACCGGCAGCGTGGCCGGGGCTGAAGTGGCCCAGCTCTACGTCTCCGATCCGTCCGCCAAAGTCGTTCGCCCGGACCGCGAGCTGAAAGGCTTTGAGAAGGTTAGTCTGGCTCCGGGCGAGACCAGGCGCATAACTCTCAACTTGGACGCCCGCGCCTTCAGTTACTGGGACGAAACGGCGCATAAGTGGACTATCGATCCCGGCAAATTTGTCATCCGCGTCGGCGACTCCAGCGAAAGCACCCCGCTCCATGCGGATTTGACGATCAATTAGACTCGCCTGCGAACCAACCGCTCGGCCTGCCGCTTACATTGGGCAGGCCCAAGCGCCCTGGCTTATACGCTCAGCTTGCGCATATACTCGGGATCCATTGCAGCAGCCTTCATAGGGTCCATATCGAACTCTTCATGCTCATTCTCCCCGGCAAGTAATTACTTCACATTCATGCGCAACTCCCTGCCCTCGTAACGAATCTCCTTATCCGCAACTGCTGCCATCCGCGCGCCGGCGCCGTGCCCTCTATCTACCAGGATTACGCGGAAGTCCCGAACTGCGGGCATGCCCGGATACGTTCCCTGGCGCGTCCCGATTGTCAACGTGCCCGTTCCATCGTCCCAGTCAATCGGGGTAATGGCGTGCGCGCCCTTTTCGTATGCGTAGCTGTCGCCCTCGTCCTCGTAGAGGTCGAAACTTCCATTCGCTCCGCGATAGATGCGCAGCTCGATCGGCGCATCCGGTTTTTCGCCGGCATACTCAATCTCCGGCCCCATGGGAAGAATGGCTCCCGCGCGAATGTAGAGCGGAATGCGGTCCAACGGGGCCGGCGCAAGAATGCGCTTGCCGCCCTCGAGCTTCTCGCCGCTCCAGAAGTCGTACCACCCCGCGGCCGGCGGCAGATAAAGAAAGCGGCTTGTCGCCCCCTCGGTTGTCACCGGATTCACCAGAATCGACGGCCCGAACATGAACTGGTCGCCGATATCGCGCGCCTTCTCATCCGTTCGCCAATCCATCACCAGCGGGCGCTGCATCGTGTAATCCTCGCTGGTCACGCGCCACGCCAGGGAGTAGATATACGGCAACAGCCGATATCGCAGCTTGTCGTACGCAATGAGCGTCGGCGTCTGCTCGCCATAACTGAAGACCTCGTTCGTGTCGTTCGAGCGATGACCATGTGTGCGGAAGATCGGACAGAACGCGCCAAACTCATACCATCGCGTGTATAACTCCTGGTAAGCTGGGTCGCGCGTGTCACGCTCCAGCGGCCAGCCGTAGCCCGCGATGTCCGTGGTCCAGTAGGGTATCCCTGATACCGCGAAATTCAACCCCGCGGGAATCTGTCGCGCAAACGTCATGAACGTGCCGTAAACATCGCCCGACCACGTTACCGCTGCGTTGCGCTGCTGGCCTAGAAAAGCCGAGCGCGTCAAAATGAAGACGCGCTTCTGATCTGTCGTCGCGCGCCAATGCTCATAGACGCCCTGCGTGTGCAGCAGCGGAAAGACGTTGGTGTAACGCGCGCCGCTGCCGATCGAAAGCTGGCGGTAGAAAAGTCCCGCATCGCTCTCGCCGTTTGCTACCTCCGGCTCTGAACTGTCCAGCCAGAAGCCGTCCCATCCCTGCGCAAAGATCTTGCCAATCAGCAGATCCCAGTACGCATCGCGCGCTTTGGGATTGGTTGCGTCGTAATCCGGCGTGCCCGGAATGACGTATCCCTCGTCCTTCATTTGCTGGAAGTTCTTTGACTTCGGATTCATGACCGCCCATACGGAGATCATCGCGTGCATGTGCTCGTCATGGAGTTGCTTCAGCGCGCCCGGAATATCAGGATGCGGCTTCAGATACTCGTCGTTGTATTCCGGATCGCCCTGGCGCTTCCACCAGAACCAGTCCTGCACAATGAAGTCCAGAGGCACATGCTGCGCGCGATATTCGCCCGCAATCTCCAGCAGTTGCTGCGCCGACTTATAGCGATCCTTAGATTGCACAAAGCCATAAGCCCACTCGCCGAAAAGTGGCGCGTGCCCCGTCATCTCGCGATACTGGTGAACAATCTGATCGATCTCAGGCCCATAGAAGAAGTAGTAGTCAACCGCGTCCGCTGCTGCGGTGGATAGCTTCATCTCGGTAGCAAACCGATTATCGAAGTACGACAGCCCCGCCGTGTTCCACAATATTCCGTAGCCATTCGAGGAGATCAGCATCGGCAGGGCCACGTCGGTATTCGCCTGTCCCAACTCCACCACCGTGCCGCGATAGTTGAACACGCCGTTCTGGTGCTGGCCCAGTCCATAGAAACCCTCGCGCGCCTCGGGAATAAAAAGGTCGCTCACGTGAAAGACCTTCTCGCCGTTGATCGTGTCGGCCAAGTAGCTTCTCGGCTTGAATCCTCGCTCCGTCAGCAGCGTCTTGCCCGCGGCGTCCTTGAAAGCCAGGTTTCCCTCTTTCAGCCCGATGGTAACCTTCAGCGCCGAAGTGCTCAGCGTCGCTTCCTTCTCGTCCTGCGAGAATTCAAACTGGCCTGGCTGGCACCGGTTCACAATCCACGGCTGCTGCGAGGATGCCGCCGCCGGATCGCCCGGTCCCGCAACAATGTGAATCGTCGTAGGGCTGCAGACAGTTAGATGCAGCGTCTCCTCGCCGTTATGCACTGCCAGGCCCGTCGTCTGCCGCTCCACCTGAATGACTGCCGAAGCCGCGAATATGCGAGGCGCTCCGAGGCAAGCCAGCAACGCCAGCGCAACCAATGTCCGTGAATCAAACGATTTTCTCAAACGCATAGGAATTGCTCCCTCCGATCGCTCTATTGACTCCATCACGAAGATGATGACTACAAACCTTCTCTAGTTACCTGATCTGTTTGAGCGCTGGGTAAATCGCTCGATAAAGCCTGTATTGCTCCTGGAGCTTATCTGAAGATTGTTTCACGGGATCTACGACCGACGCGACGCGCACGAACCGCGAGCAGGCATCATCCACCGAAGCCCAAAGGCCCACGCCCACCCCTGCAAGAACTGCTGCGCCATGCGCCGCGCCCTGTTCAGCCACAAGCTGCGAGACAGGCTTTGCGTAAACGTCGGCCTGGATCTGACGCCAAAGCGGCGAGAGCGCACCGCCTCCGCCAAGGCGGATATCGTTCACCGGCACGCCAATCTCCGCGAAGATTGTGAGCGAATCTTTCAGGCTGAACGCCACTCCTTCGAGAATGGCGCGGATGATATGGCCGCGCCCGTGGCTGGCAGAGAGGCCAAGCAGCGCGCCGCGCACCTCCGAGTCGAGGTGCGGTGTTCGTTCTCCCATCAGGTAGGGCGCCCACAGCACGCCGTCAGCTCCGGCGGGGATCGCGGCAGCTTCACGCGAAAGGCTTTCGTACGCACTGCCGGATGCGCCGTCGATGGTTCCAAACGTATCGCGAAACCAGCGAAGAGAAAGGCCCGCCGCCTGCGTCACTCCCATCACATGCCATCGATTCGGTATTGCATGGCAGAAGGTGTGCAAGCGTCCTTGCGGATCAAGAAACGGCTGATCTGTCGCGGCGAAGACGACGCCCGAGGTTCCAATCGTCGCACTCACGTCGCCGGCCTTCACAATGCCCATGCCAATCGCGCCCGCCGCCTGATCTCCGGCCCCGGCCACAACCGGCGTGCCTTCCGCGAGGCCTGTCTCAAGAGCCGCGCGCGCCGTGATCTTCCCAACCACTTGCTGCGATTCAAAAAGTTGCGGCAGGCATCGCGCATCAAGGTGCGTGGCCTTCAACATCTCCTGCGACCAGCGTCGATGGGCAACATCGAGCAACAGCGTGCCGGATGCGTCCGACACATCCGTCGCGCGGACTCCCGTCAGTTGCAATCGAATGTAGTCCTTCGGCAGAAGGAAAGATCGAAACCGCTTCCAAATCTCCGGCTCATGGGTGCGAACCCACATCAATTTTGTCAGGGTAAAGTTGGTCAGAGCCGGATTGGATGTGAGCTCGACGAGCCGCTTCGTTCCGACAGCCCTGTCGAGTTCGTCGCACTCCTCTTGGGTTCGCTGATCGCACCAGATCAGTGCGGGTCGAAGAACCTCGTCGTTCTCGTCGAGCAGGATGGCCCCGTGCATTTGCCCCGTCAGGCCAATCGCCGCAATCTCCGTTTTTTGGACCGCGCTTTCCTTGAGGAGCCTCGCCAACGCTTGCTTGCACGCGTTCCACCAGTCGTGCGGGTCCTGCTCGGCCCATCCATTTTGTGGAGACGCAAAAGGCAGATGCTCGTACGTCGCCGATGCCAGCACCGCGCCCGTATCGTCGACCAGAACCGCGCGCGTGCCGCCCGTGCCTATGTCAATACCGATAATGTATCGAGTCATTGCCGTTCACTCTTTCTCGCAGCCAATGCTTTTATGGTCACTCACCGAGGGAGCCTATGGTGCAGCGCGGTCATTTAGGCAAGTCCAGCGAACCGGTGATAGTGAAACCGGTTTCGGATTTCGCGCTGGTGTCCTGGGGTTGCGCGCCCCCTAAGCTCAGAATATATTTGCCGGGCAGGATAGCGCGATCTCCCTTATCGTCTACGCTCGACAGCGAGCGAGGATCGATGGTGATGGCGACTGCGCGCGTGACTCCCGCGGCGAGGTGTACCCGCTGAAAACCGGCCAGAGAGTGGATGGGGCCATCGGGTTGCGGCGTCTTGAGGTAGGCTTCGACCACCTCATCGCCCGGGATGGCGCTGGTGTTGGTGACGGCGACGGTTGCAGTTAAAGGATCGCCTGCCTTTAGGGTTTCCGCGGAGAGCTTGATCGGTCCGTATTTGAAGGTGGAGTAGCTGAGTCCATAGCCGAAGCCCCAGAGCGGCTTGCCGGTGAAATAGCGGTAAGTGCGGCCCTTGAGTGTGTAGTCGGTGAAGGCCGGCATATTGTCTAGGCTTGCGTAAAAGGTGACGGGCAAACGGCCGGCGGGATTATTGATCCCTGCCAGGGTGCGGGCGATGGCTTCTCCGCCGGCGACGCCGGGATACCAGGCTTCAAGAATCGCGTCAGCGTGCTCGTTGGCCCAGTTGAGCGCCACCGCGCTGCCACTTTGTAAAACCACAATGAGGGGCTTGCCGGTGGCGGCCACGGCTTCCAGCAGTTTCTGTTGCGGAGCTGGCAGTTCGAGGCTTGTGCGGTCGCCGCCCTCAAAGCCGTCGATCTTGATCTTCATCTCCTCGCCTTCGAGCTGCGGAGAAAGACCGGCGAAGGCGACTACAACGTCCGCTTCTTTGGTGCGTGCCACTGCCTCGTCGAGCTGCGCCTGGGCTGGTGCTTCCCACTTGAGAGTCAGCCCGCCGCCAGCCGCATCGCCGGCGTGCGAATACTCAAGGCGGAAGTCATGGGGCTTGGTATCGGTAAAGTCGACAGCGATGGAAGGTCTCTTCGGAAAATGTTCGGCAGGCGGAGCGGTGGGTGAAGCGCCCGGACTAGCGTAGAAGTTGCCCATTACAGAAAGGTCGGTTCCTTCGCGCAGGTTGCCTTCAGAGAGCACCTTGCCGTCGAGAATGAAGCGGTAGCTTTCAACTGGCGTGTAAGGAAAGCTGTCGCCCTGCTCGAGAGTGAAGACGTAATGGCCGGGAGCGGGGACGGCGAGCGTGCCGGTCCAGCGGACAGAGTAGTCGTGGGTGGCCAATTGAGGCACAGGCTCGGCGTTTTCCCAGTCGTCCTGAATGGCGGGCTGCGTAAGAGTGGCAACTGGGCGGCCGGTCCAGTCGGGGGTGGCGAAAAACTCCGTCTTGAGGCCATGGCCGAGGCCGAAGACCGTGCGGGGAACGGGCACGCTGGCGCCAACAGCAAGCGTCGAGCCTTGTGCATAGAGGATGGGCGAGCTGCGGAATTGCTGTAACATACCGTCGAGCGGCGTAATCGGATCAATGGGCGTGCCGTTATAGTTGCCCAGGATGGACGGCAACAGGTCGGCTGTGGGACCGATGACAGCAATGTGTCGGGGCGCGGTCTTGAACGGCAGAGCTCCGTTGTTCTTGACCAGTACGATGCTCTCCTCCGCGGCTTTCAGGGCGGCCTCGCGGTCCCTTCTGAGCAGAATGTCGGAGTAACTCAGGTTATCTAACGGATTGTAACCTTGCGGGTCAAAGAGCCCAAGCTGGAAGCGGGCCGTATAGAGCCGCTCGGCGGCCTGTGTGATGAGGTCTTCCGAGATCAGGCCCTGGCGAGCCGCATCGGCCAGTGTGTTGAAACCCGGATTCCACATGCTGCACGAGAGGTCTACTCCCGCATCCAGAGCCAGCACGGCGGAGTGCTCCACGTCCCGGGTTTTCTTGTGACCCTTGTTGATGTCGACAATCGCGCCGCAGTCGGAGACGACGAAGCCTTTGAAGCCCCAGGCATCGCGCAAGTGCTCTATGAGGAGCATCTTGTTGGTGCAGGCCGGCCATTCGTCGATGGCATTATAGGCGCACATCACCGATTGCACATGGCCTTCAGTGACGGTGGCGCGAAAGGCTGGCAGGTAAGTTTCTTCCAGGTCGCGCGGCGATGGATCGACGTTGAAGCCGTGGCGCAGGGTCTCAGGACCGCTGTGCACGGCGAAATGCTTGCTTGTGGCCACTGCGCGAAGGTGGTCCAGATCGCCGCCCTGCACGCCGGAAACAAAAGCCACGCCCATCTTGCCGGTGAGGAACGGGTCCTCGCCGT
>Ga0224558_1002430_pt1 | contig 17079 bp, 14 predicted proteins | sample 714S32024metaG_FD_180682 | JGI IMG/M metagenome (GOLD analysis project Ga0224558, IMG submission 180682) | Peat soil microbial communities from Stordalen Mire, Sweden - 717 S3 20-24 | ecosystem: Environmental > Terrestrial > Soil > Wetlands > Peat | place: Sweden: Norrbotten County, Stordalen... | reverse complement strand
GCCCCCTCAGTATGATCCCGTTCGAGACTGTTAATTCTCCATCTGTGTAGGTTCATTTGGATTGCTCCTCGAGCGCGGTTATTCTCCCCTCAAGATTCCTGATTTCGATGACGCGTAGGCCGATCTCCACGGCGCGCAGCTTGGTTCTTAACTTCGCCTCAAGCTGCAGTGAAGAGTCATCGGTAGTCCGCACCTCTGCCACAGCCTCGTTGAATAAGTCACACACGTCTCGGGCAGTTTCGATTTGAAGGGCGGTTAGACGTGTATCCAACCTTTTTTTCGTCCACCCCTGAGCCCGTTTCCTACGCTTGCGTGCCGCGTCGTATGCGCGACGTCGCGCAGGGTCTGCGTGGGGCATTTACCGCCTTCCTTATTCTGTCCGTCGGGTGCCTTCAAAACGCGTTACTTCGAGGCCGGTCCACTCGATATCCGTGGGCCGGCGCGAGAGGGCAGCGTGTTTGTCGGTCGTAACCGACTTCGTATTCGTCTTAGATTCCATTATAGATCACTAAATTACGCATGAAAAAAGAGAGCTATATAAAGTCGACTAGCGGAAAACGCGAAATCGACTACACGCTGCTGTACGTGCTCACTGAGCGCGGCATCTACGAGAATTACAAGCGCATATTTCGGGGAGATTTGAAGCGGATCGAAGCGCTCGTTGGAGACGTTGACTCAGAGAAGAAAGCCGCGAGCCGGATCTTTCTCTGCGTGATAACCCGATAGATCCCGATCAAGAGGCCCATACGAGCTCGTAGGTCAAAGCAAATCGAAAAATAAATGGTCTAATTACCGTTGAAAACCGTCAAAGCCAAGGTTAACGCAAAGATACAATAGCTGACAATCTAAAACTCAATCTCAGTCGTCACCGCTTTAGATTTCGCTTCCATTCCTCAAATTCTCTAGCGGCTGGATCCGCTTGCCATCGCGCTTCTTCTTCTCTAGACTCGCCCTTGCGTCGCTTTGCATAAATCTCACGGTAACGTCGGTTTGCATACTCGGCATACTTCGCCACAGTATTCCAGCATTCTCCATTCCTGTTTATTGCCGTTTTGTCCTTCCTGCATAGATATATGACTCTACCACCAATAACCCGTGCTTCTCCGTCAGCGGTTTTCGACAAGAAGCAGCGGGTCCATAGTTCGGGTGGCTCATCAGAGAGAATATAAGGCACGTGCACTCTACTCTCGTCGTCGGCAATCCGCTCTATGCCGTTTGCATCAAAATCCAGAATCTCTATATCTCTAAAGGTCATGCGGGTTTCCTCTCTTATCCTCTGTCAATCCTACCACAGTCTCCTTGACTGGAGAGTTTGCTTTGGTGCCTGTTATTTGGCACCGCACCCCATATATCTATCTACAAGGCAGTCTGCACGGCTTTTTTCTTTTCTATTGTCCACACGTGCGCGTGTCTTTGTGCGGTCTCTGCGCGGCACGCTTCTGGCGCCTTGAGCCAGAATATATACCATCTCGAATGCCTGTTTGCAGGACAAAAGCCGCCTTGCTGCGCGTTTATTGCGGATTCAAAGCTAATGGCCTGGCGACGTCCTTCGTCGCACGAAGACGTGCTTAAGCGCTGGTATCTCTCTTAGTGTGTTCCTCAAGTTGCTTTAATATCCGGAGGTATTTGCGCTCCAAATCTTTGTTCTCTGTCTTTAATTTGTCGTTCTCCTTATTCAGGCGTTCAACTTCGGCGCGCACGCGGGTAAACGCTTCCGAATACTTCAGCTGTAGCCTTCCGTTCTTAGCTTTCAAGAGCTCGTTTTCGACCGTAAGTAGAGACTCCTTGAGCATACCCGGTCATAAGCTATAATGGCATAAATAGAGGGCGCCGCAAAAAAGCGTAACACGTTCGTTTAGCTGCGATGCAGCCTCAAGCCCTCCCAAGCGTGTTACCTAGGGAGTCTGCGGCTTACCTAGCGTCTATGAGCTAACACTTGAAAACGCAACGTGAGGCGTGTGCGTCGTCGTCGGACGAGGGGCGCAGTTTCGCGTGCTCGAACCCCAAACGCTTTGTTGTGAGGGGTTCAACCGCTCGTGCGTCTTCTAGCTCTCTGAGCGTCTCTGTGGCGCTGTCGAATCTCCGCGCTCTTATCACGCAACGCGACGATCAACTCATCGACAGTTGTTCCGGCTGCCATTGTGCTCGCATCGTTTGCAAACTCAAGGCGTTATCGCCGTCTCTGCCGCACTCTAAAATGTTTGGCAACGAAGCCCCGTATTTTAGTAATGACCGCTATGCCAGCTGCCGTAACGCTGCCCGCTCTGGGCTGCACCGTCGGCTCACCCTTCGAAACCTCCTGACCGATCTGAACCTGAATAGACCGGGATTTCTCCGTCGCAAGCACCTGCGATGGATAGATGCTGCGGTGGCCGGACATCACGTAGCTGACAACGCACGCTACTGCGGCGTACGGCGCGACTGCCGGCCCGAAGAGCTCAATTGATATGATACTCGCGGCAATGGGGGTATTGGTGGCTCCCGCAAGAACGGCTACGAGACCAATTGCCGCAAACGTCGCCGAATTCAAGCCAAATACCTGCGCGAAAAGAGCGCCGGCCGTGGAACCAATAAAGAAGATGGGGGTGATGATACCGCCGCTTCCCCCAAAGCTCATCGTTATGCTCGTGAACACGATCTTCAAGGGGAAGGCGTACCAGACAGCCTGCTGCCCCTGCAGCGTTGCCTGAGTCGTGGCCAATCCGAGCCCAAGGTACTGCGTCGAGAATGTCAGAGTCAACAATATGAGCGCTGCCCCGCCAATGATGCCCTTGGCAGGCGCCCATAGGGGCAAACGTTCTGCGGCCTTTTTGAAGAGAGTAAAGAGCTCTATGAGGAGGAGCGCGACGAGTCCAAAGAAGATGCCTGCAAAAATCACTTGCGCCAAGAAGAACCCGCTGAAGACGGGCACGAACTGGAGTGGGCTGTAGAAATAGGTGATGCCAAGGGCCGCCGACACCTGGTAGCTGACGATCCCCGCGATAAACGCGGGGAGGAGCACGTCGTACATAAGGCCTCCTACGAAGAGGACTTCGACCCCGAAAATAGCACCCCCTATGGGCGTACCAAAAACGGAGGCAAATCCGGCGCTGACCCCACAGATGACTAATTTCCGACGGTCACGGTCGTCGAACTTCAAGAGGTCGCTAAATAGTGAAGAGAGCCCTGCTCCTATCTGAGCGCCAGGCTCTTCTTTGCCTGCGGAGCCGCCTGACGCGATAGTGATGAGCGTGGCAGCGAGCCTTACCAATACCGTTGACGGCTTTATTTTACCGGATCGTTTGTGAAGGGCGTCAATAATCACCGCCGTGCCGTGCCCTTCACCATCTGAGGCGAGGTATTTCGTCATGGCGCCGCTGACAAGGAGCGCTAGGGGAAGGAGGAGAAAGTAGTAGGGAAACTGGCCGGTCAGGGCAATGCTGTAGTCCAGCGCCTTTAAGAAGACGGCTACGGCTAAGCCGACGGCGACTCCAACGAGTGTGCCTAGCACGCACCACTTGCAAACGCTGATGAATAAGACGATTTGCCTGGGGAGGATATTAGACGCATTCGACACACGTAAGAAAGATCGAGCGAGGCTTTAATGGTTACCCTTTGATCGCGCCCGGAAGTCGACTTTGAGCGCGTTGGCGAAGACCAAAGGTCTCGCCGTCGTAAATTTCCCGTTGAGAGGTACTGACCTCTTGCAGCGTTTCTTAAGTTGCTCAACAAACCGACACCTAGGGGGTACCAACCTAAAGCAGGCATACCTGCTCAAACTCTTCAGGGCGTCCGCATTGCGAGACCGAGAATCGACGACGATCACCTCCTCAAAGATGACGAAGTTGCCCGTGTTAAATGCGTCGGTATAGCGGAGATTGATGGCCTTGTTCACTTCTATTGACGTAGGTCGTCGTATCGTGTATTGCAGCAATATTTTGTCTCTTGTAGCTAGGGACCCTAAGTCCGCGTCCGCAAGATTCTTTTCGATCTCCTTCTATATACCCACTCAGCAACGAAACTAAAAATGACGACGCCGGCCAAGGTAGCTACGGCGTTTGGAGAGCTCTGAGCCTCATAATCGACGAGCAGGAAAACGAATGCCAAGGACACGAGAATAGCAAGCCACAACATAAGCGGGTTTGCCTTAGTCTCTCGAAGAAGTCTGAGATGTGCTGCGTTGACCGCAACGTATATGAGCAGTATTGAGGCGCTGCCGACCACAGCGATGCCCTCTAAGTTGAGGAGGTTTGCAAAGACGATAGTCAGGCCTGCCGTTATAAGAAGGCCTTCTCTGCTCCTCCTCCAAATCTTTCGCTCAAAAAATTCAGGCAGTTGCCCCTCTTTCGCCAAAACATAGCTGATATTGGCCCCTCCATAAAGCGTGGCATTAATGCCGGATGATGTTGACAGCAGAGCAGCAATGGCGATGATTTTAAACCCGATTGTCCCGAGGAATGGTTGTGCTGCTTCAGCGAGCGCGTAATCTTTCGCGCTTACTATTTCTGAAACCGGCGTTTCCGAGCACGGTCACAGCGACGGCAACGTAAATGATGATAACGATGGATACGCTGATAAAAAGCGCCTTCAGCACCGTCTTTTTTGGATTTTCCATGTCTTCCGCAGCGTTAGTTATGAGGCTAAAGCCTTGGTACGCAACGAAAACGATTGCGGCGCACGAGAGAATGTTATAAAAAGGGGGCCATTGGGATAGAGCGAGACGACTCGGTTGAGTCGAAAAAATGCCGAGGGCGACGAATCCAACTAGGATGGCAATCTTGGTCGCAACGATATACTGTTCAGACCGCCCCACCGCTCGTGCTCCGATGAAGTTTATGGCGGTAAAGACGACAATAATTCCCGTGGCAAATATGCCAACCCAGATACTCGCTGCATTTCCCAGCAAGAAAGTTGCGGCGTAACCGCCAAACGCCCTTGAATAAAGGGCCAGCGCGAACACGTAGGAAACCCAGAGTAGCACGTTAAACCCACCGCTGAGAACGTTGTCACCAAACCCCTTGACTAAGAACTCCGTAGGCCCTCCGGCAGAAGGATATCGAGCCGCGAGCTTTGCGTAGGAATATACGATCAGCAGCGCCACTGCCCCAGCGATTACAAAAGAGAACCATAACGCACTGCCAGCGATCTGACCCGCTACGCCGAAAATTGAAAAAATGCCGGCACCGACCATGGCTCCGATGCCTAAGGAAACCGCGGCCCACAGGCTGATCGAACTCCGACTCATCATCGCAGTCATAAATAATATCGCTCGGAAGATGCTGTTTAGGGTAGATAATGCTTAGGCTTCCGTGTGTCCACAGCTTTAGGCTATAGGCTATTATTAGGATATGTGCGCCGCGCTCGCTTCGCTCCCGCGTAAGCCACGAGCCCGACTGAAAAAAGAGGTAGGGACGTGAAAGCAAAACGGAAGCTAAAATAGAAGCGAAAAAAGAGGAGAGAACCGAGAGGAGGCGACCTATAATGCCGTGGCGGAGAACCGTGTCAAAGAAAAGGCGTATTGAATCCCAAGTTCCCAGATGGGCCCGAAGCGCCTTTTGATGCCACAAAACGGTAGAGGGCAGCTCATTTCAGCGGTGGCTAGCGTCCGTTTTGAAACCTGATCGAATGGTGTGAACTGGCTCTTCTTGTAAGCTGTTGACGTGTTTCGAACGCGCACGTTTCTGTCGCCTGGATGGCAGTATCTATAGGGTCTCGGTCTCCTACTCGCGAAGTCAGGCTGGCGACAAGCAAAATGCCGGTTTCCTCGAAACGTTCGAGCAGGTGCACCACAATTTATGTCCGTGGCTATTAAGCGTGAGCTTGATTCGCGCCGACGAATGTATGGTCCGCACGGACCGAAACGAGCTCGCATCGATTATTCGTGATATACTCCCTTCGGCTGCTTGTACTGTGCGGGCGGTTTGCTTCTCCGGTCTAACAGCTTGTAAAATTGGACCTTTACAAGATCCGTGAACAAAAAATCTGCTAAGAGTGCATATCCCCAGACAGCTAATGCGCTTGCCCATCCAATCGGTGCGACAAACACCCCGTAGACGACGATAAGCGTCGCGACCGTTTGCGCGCATATCACAGCTCCTATCAGTATATTCGCGGGACGAAACGACCAGAATGGACCGCGCGTTCGAGCGACAAAGATCATGAGTTGGCCTGCTATGGAGAGTTTTAGGTACATTATCGATTGGACCACCGCCGGGCTCAGAAAGAAAAAGCGTTCTACGATATACAGGAGGCCGAACGTAGCGGTGACGCCTAACACTCCAAATAACGTCGCCACACTTAGTACGGTTCGCATATCCCACGATACAGCTGTTTTCGAATACAGCGCTCGGTCGTATGCGATAGTGAGTATTGTTCCATCGTTGAGCAGGGCCAATAAGACGATCATGAGTGCTGTTACCGGGTAAAAGTTGAACACAAGTATTGAAAGAGTAACGAAAGTCAGGATGCGGATGGTTTCACCAATCCGATAGAGAGCATAACTCGTCATCCGCTGAAAGATCTTGCGGCTCTCTTTAATTGCATCAATGATTACTGACAGGCCTGGACTCATCAATACGATGTCGGCCGCCGATTTTGCGGCGTCGGTAGCGCCCGCTACAGCGACGCCCGCATCTGCCTTTTTTAGCGCCGGAGCGTCGTTGACCCCATCACCAGTCATCCCGACGATGTGTCCTCTCTGCTGAAGCAGTTCAACGATGCGGTACTTGTGCTCGGGGAACACTTGAGCAAACCCATCTGCGCCTTCTATGATCTCCCCTGCCTCCTCGTCAGACTTATCGGCAAAAGAAGTGGCATCTATGATGTTTGTGCCTAGATGGACCTCTGAGGCAGTTTGTTTGGCGATGGCAGTATGATCGCCTGTCACCATCTTGATGTCGACGCCCATTGATTGCGCGGTCTGAATTGTTTCTGCTGAATCCTCACGCGGGGGATCAAAAAGCGCGATAAGTCCAACATACCGCCAGCCATCCTGTTGATTCGTGCGCGCGACCCCGAGCGCGCGGTAGCCTTTTGCCGCAAATGCGTCTATGAGCACGTTTACTTGTTCGGCAAGTTCTGAGTTTTGCGATGTTAGCGCAAGGATCGCTTGTGGCGCTCCTTTTGACACCTTGAAGCGGGTTGAATCCTCCCCTTCAACGGTGGCCTCGGTCCTTTTTGAAACCGGATCAAACGGTGTGAACTCAGTTGCCTTGTATGCGCTGGGGGTCGTATCGAGTACACCCACGTCTCCGGCCTTAGCGAGGATCGCAGCATCTATGGGATCCCGATCCTCTGCTCGCGAAGCTAAGCTGCCAAAAAGCAAAACGTCACTGGCCGTGAAGCCTTCGAGCGGCCGGACATCCGCGAGCGTAAGCTCGTTTTTCGTGATCGTGCCCGTTTTGTCCGAGCACAGAACGTCCACGCCTGCTATTTCTTCAATTGCGACAAGCTTACTGACGATCGCTTCTTTCTTCGCGAGTGCAATCGCTCCGACGGCCATCGTAACGGAGAGTACCGCAGGTAGCGCAACGGGGATCCCCGCGACCGTAAGCACCAGCGCGAACTGGAGGATTATCACAAGGCTTTCCTGGCGGACATAAGCGACTATTATAATGAGCGCAGCTAACGCGATGGCGATCGCAATAAGGAAATTGCCGATCCTGATGACGGCCCTCTGAAAGTGACTCTGCGTTTTAGCCTCTTCGACAAGTCGAGCCGTCTTGCCGAAGTAGGTCGCCATCCCAGTCGTGACGACGAGCGCGTTCATTTCTCCTTGCCGTACGACTGAGCCGGAATACGCCACGTCGGATGTGTGTTTTTCGACGGGAAGCGATTCGCCCGTTAATCCGGACTCATCGAGAAGTAGAAAAGCGCCGCTCGTAAGCTTGACGTCGGCGGGCACGACGTCTCCAAGCCGCACCCGAATGATGTCGCCCGGCACGAGTTGTTGCGCGGTGAGCTCGGACCACGACCCGTCCCGCAACACGCGAGCGGTCACCGCAAGTTTTTGTTTCAAGAGCTCAATCGCGTTTTCTGCCTTGTTCTCCTGCCAAAACCCGACGACGGCGTTCATAAGCAGAAGCGCCAAAATGATGAAAAAGTCCTCGTAGTGCTGAATGACCGCCGAAAGAACGATCGCGATCTCAATCATCCACGCAATGGGGCTCCAAAAATAGGTCAAGAATTTCCGAAGCGGATTAACCCGCTTTTCGGTGATCTCGTTTGGACCGTACCGTTCTAATCGCCGAGAAGCCTCTGCCGCCGACAGGCCGTTTTCGCTTGACGAGAGCCGTTGCAGTAGCTCAGCCACGCTGGCCTTTTGCGCTTCGCCTGCGGGTATGATTCCCTCTGAGCTGTCTAGGTCGGACAAACGCTCCTCTCATCAGTTTCAACGCCGTTTCGTAAGCTATAGGGCGTCGCTAGTTTATTAAGCCTGTTCTCCCAAATGAGGTCTAAAACGAGCTCTTTTTGACGAATAGCAGGCTGAAGTATTAAATATTTGTCCGGGTTGTATATGAGCCGGGCAAGCCTGCTGTCGTCACAGACGTTGGGTGTTTGCGGGCGGAGGTTGAGGCGAGCGGCGGAGGGGTCGTTGTTCTGCGGGGCGACTTGGAGCAGCTTAAGGGGTACATCGTGTTGCTGCTCTCTAACAGGCAGATTAAGGAACGATACGCGCACAACGGGTGTTGGCCTACGTCGAAAAGCGCATTGGTTGGAAGTATGTGGCAAGGATACACGAATCGCTTTATCTCTCGATGATCAAGAACAAGTCGCGCGCGATTCGAGCGTAGCGCAAGCGCAGCAACCGCGTTGCACCTGCTGTTAATGATGAACGTGAGTGGAAGAAAAAGTGTAGTCCTTTGGAAGCTATCCGTCCTGACAATTTTACCTATTTGATCTAACAAATATTTAGAAATAAAAATATAAAATCTATTTTTTATTCTAGATTAGTTTTTCTATGAATAATAAACTCCAAAATAAAAAACCGATTGGTTTGTGGTCGGCAATTGCCATTGGAATCGGTGGGATGATAGGAGCCGGTATCTTCTCCATTTTAGGTATTGCGACAGAGATTGCTGGCAATCTGATTTATGTTTCATTCATCATTGGAGGCAGCATTGCACTCCTAAGTGCTTATTCCTACGCTAAATTAGGATCTAAATATCCCTCTGCAGGAGGGCCTGTTGAATTTCTAATCAGAGGATTTGGCGATGGAATTCTAAGTGGTGGTTTTAACTTTCTTTTGTATTTTGGTTACGTTATTGCCTTAAGTGTTTACGCAGAAGCTTTTGGCTATTATGCAGCTACGTTTCTATCTTCACATCCATCACCAGCAACCGCAACAATCTTAGCCATCTTCATTATCCTGATATTTACTTTTATTAACTTTTTAGGCGCTAAGGCGGTAGGAAAATCCGAAACGTTAATTGTGGCTATAAAAGTAGGAATATTAGTAACATTTGCAATAGTTGGATTTTTCTTTATCAAAATATCGTTACTATCTGTTTCTCACTTGATACCAGTAGGTAATGTATTAACAGGAGCGGCAGTGCTTTTCTTGGGATACGAGGGTTTTGGTTTAATTACCAACACTGCCGAAGATATTGATAATCCTCAGAAAAATATACCTAGGGCTCTATATTTAGCTGTAATATTTGCAATGGTGATATATGTAGCAGTTTCCATTGCAGTAGTGGGTAACCTGCCTCTCCCTGAAATTACACAAGCCGCGGACTATGCATTGGCAGCCACTGCAGAACCCTTTGCAGGAGCAATTGGATTTACAATTATAGCTATAGCCGCGCTTTTTTCTACTTCTTCAGCTATAAATGCTACCCTTTATGGTGGGGCTAATGTCAGCTATTTGATGGCAAAAAAAGGTGAACTACCCAAATTTTTTAATCGAAAATCATGGCACGATAGTAGAGAGGGTTTACTTATTACCAGCGCCACTGTCATCTTCCTAATTCTTTTATTGAATTTAAGTAACGTGGCCATGCTGGGGAGTTCAATATTTTTACTTGTCTACGCGGGCGTGAGCCTATCACACCTTAAACTATACAAAAAAACTGGTGCAAACAAGTACATATTATGTTTGGCTATCATAGGATGTTTCTTTTTATTAACTGTCCTGGTTTACTATGAAATATTCAACTCCCCTTTGACCTTGTATTTACTATCAGCAGTCGTCTTAATGTCATTCCTAATTGAATGGATATACCGTAAATACACATCAAGAAGTTTGAAAAATCTAGAAATAATGGATATGTGATAAAAAAACGTACACAACATCAAGGGATACGCGCGTCGACGTCTTAGATCAGTTTCCACTGTTCAAAGACGTTCCACAAGACCCTGCGTGGGGGTAGGTCGGGCAAGACATGGATAGATTTCTCCGACAGAAATGGAATGATGAACGTTGTCCACCTGCGAGTTTAGCGTTTGCAGTTTTTGATTGCTGTCACTGACTATGAGATTTTTTTCATAAATGAAGTCGTTAACATATGGGATCAATCAAATCGCGCCTATATTATGACACACGGCGTCAGGGGTCGATTGGAAGTATTTAAGCATCCTCTACCTGAAAACGTCGACAGCGTCTATATGAGCAGCTGGGGAGATGTCGATCTCACAGCCAACCTAGGAACAGCTCGATAGGTTTAGTTCGACGCTACTTTGCCAGCGCCACGGTGGCAGCTCAGATTTGTGTAAGACAGTTTGAAGTGGACTCATTCGAAAATGAACAATAAGAACGAGGATAAACGGACGGACAGCGTACAGCAAATATATGCGCTGCGGAAACTTCTTAAAACGGTTTCAAATGAACTTTATGCACTCTTCAGCGTCTTCAGCGACGCACGTATAAGGCAAGTCTTCAGATTTGCTTTTGTAGGTGCAAGCGGGGTTTTGTTGGTTCTATTCTTAACGTGGATATTTACTGAATACATTGGCTTGTTCTATCTTCTATCCGCAGCCTTGGCGATGGAGATTAGCGTCTTTTGGGCATTTGCTTTGAATACTAAGATTACTTTTCGCTACAAGTTCAAAAAATCCGACCATCTATTCCCGGCGCTAGCAAGTACCAATTGGTAGCCTTAGGGGGCATCATCATCAATTTAGCTTTGTTATTCGCTTTCACAACATTTTTTAATATTTTTTACATCATTTCAGAACTAATGGCTATCATAGTCGCATTTGGATTTCGTTACCTAATGAGCCTTAGATTTGTATGGCGCAACCAAGTCGCTAGCTAAGACGAGCGCGCTTGGCGATACTAGATTGCCCTTCTTTTTCCACGCCTTCGTTACAGCCGCTTAACTGGTGCCGCCTCATTCTTGGTGTGCTTTTCTTCGTTTGATGCTTAGTCGAGGAAGCCGAATCATAATGATTAAGTCAACAGCGCCGCTATGCACGCACTATGTTAGCCGTCGATCGTTACCCAGTTTTTCATCCTGATGCTACGATCCCAAACCACGAGCTCCTCGAGATTCACCGCAGCAAAATCTCGCTGCACCGTGCAAAAGAAGGCTACAACTATCCGACGTTACGGTTGCCGCATACGTTATCAAAGCTTGCAGGGCTGCCGACGCACATCTATCAAACGGTTCACAACGGGGCACTTGCGTTTCTCGTTGTTGTCTCGTCGACTTCAAAAAGCAGTCTAGGTAGACACAAAAACGCCTGTTCAAGCGCTGAATCCTCCGTCTTCACACGACGTCAATTTAGGCGATAAAAACTCTCTGGAACTCCCTGCTGACTGAGGGATCACTGTCAATGGTACTATTCCTCATAGCGATCGAGCCCGCGCCCTTTCAGTATCCTGAAGCGTTTCAGACCCCCCATAACAATTTGATTCTAGCTAGTACCTTTTTTTCATACGCCTTTCTTTGACGGAAAAATGAATCAGCATGATAGCGTAAGTATTGTCGTTTCGCTGCGGCCCCTGTAGTACCGCCTGATGGCTCGAAAAACAGGGAGTTTCAAAACTACCTTAATGTGTGCGTTGCGCAAAGAAGCGTATTGAATCTCGCCAGCAGCAGATGTCCAAATTTTTGAGGCCGTCAAGTCGCTCGAGGACGACCGCTTTACCGCATCGAATTGGGTCGAAAGGGGTGGAACAAACTGCCGGGATCCGTTCTTGGCTCCGCCTGAAGCTTCTTAGCCGCAGCGGTTAGCAGATGGCTATGAGTACCTTTTTTCAGTCGGAATTTTTTTCGCTCAAGCAAGCAGAGAGCCCGTCATGATTTTCAGGTACATCCGAGCTATGATAACGCAGCGTGTTTCTCCTTCATGATCTGTTTTTTCCTTGCGTTTGCCTTATCCCCTTCCGTGCGCTACTCAATTTAATGATACTATGACCAACGAAAAGAAAGAAGACAAGAGAATCACCAACGAAGAACGACGCAAGCATCCCTTCGAGGCAACCGTTACGCCCGAGGTGCTCGACCGGGGGCGCCACTGGATCACCGTCAAGCTGAGGAACATATCAACGGAACGCCTCGTCGACGTGAGCGCGACGCTGTATACCTTTAACTCGCACGATCTCGACGTTTTGTCAAGCGGCTCTTTTCATTTCGTGCAAGAGTTGCACCCTAACGGCATGGCAGCGCTCAACTTCCACGTCTTTGCGAACCACACAGGATGGGTCTATCTGCACGTCACGGCGTACCGCGACGGTGCTTTCGTGAGCTGGTACTCTCCCTATTATGAGGTTCGACTCGTAGAAGATCCCGCCGAGATCCAGACCTTTTTCGTGAACCGGCCCTACTGGGCCTATGAAGAAACCATCCAGACGGAGACGGTAGTGTACGCGCACCGCGATGTGCGGAATCTACGGCTCGAGATCGCCGCAACTCCCCCGTCGAAAGCCCACACGCTTATGGACGTGCTCGATATCGACTTCATCGCAGGAGGCGGCACGAAGCGATTCGTAAGCGAGCTCTACGCGAGTGAAGAAGGCATGTTCCACCTCACAGCGCGCCTTTTCCACGAGCAGAAGCTCATCAGCAGCAAGCGGGCATCATGCTACGTTACGCCTCTTGAGGAGTGAGTCTGCGTCTCGTCGGCGGGGACTCCTGTTTTGATGAGATACGTGGCTAACCCTTATCTATAGATGGTCACCTGGATAAAGATGAGCCGATGGTGAAACCGACCTGTTTCAGGTCGGCGTTTGTAATTAATCATCGTTGATCACTCTGATTAGGGCATATTTGGAAATATTAAGGGGCAATACTTTGAAGAAAACATGCGTTCTCACCAATGGCTGTCCGGAGAACCAGTTAGACTCTGGCCGCGTGAAGACGTATTTAGAGGGAAATGGGTGGCAGATAGCAGATAACGTTACAGATGCTGATCTTATCCTCTTTAATGCCTGTGCGTTGACTCAACCCTTGGAGTTAAACTCGATTCATCTCATTCAGGACATTAAGAAACAAATAAAAGATGATCAGCGATTGATCGTGTGGGGATGCCTGCCCAAAATAGACCCTAAAACGCTTTTCCAGACGCATCAGGAGCTTTCTTTCGGAGAACGAGAAGTCGGCAAGCTGGACGAAGTAATTAAGGCTACAACGTCGATAAATGAAGTAACTGCCAACGAAATTTTCCGGCCGGTGTCTAAAACAAGCATACGGCATCGTCTTCGTAAACTCGACCGTTTACCTATTAAACTTCTTTATCTCCCGTATCTAAGGCTAACAGCAGGTAATTACCTGTATCGACGCGATGACCCTTCAATCTTTTACATCAAGATAGCGAGCGGTTGTTTAGGAAACTGTTCGTATTGTGCGGTGAAGAAATCCCGTGGTAACATCAAAAGCAAGCCCATTGATGAGGTCATGGATGAATTCAAGGCCGGGCTCAGCCGTGGGTTCAAAGAGTTCAGCCTACTGGGAACGGACTTGGGACCATATGGGTGGGACCTCGGCTATGACTATGACCTGGCAGACCTTCTCACCAAAATGGTAAGTGAAAATGGCGATTTTAAGATTGGCCTGCGTAATATCCATCCCCTCTTTCTAAAACAGATGATTAATGAGTTAGTTCCCGCGTTTGCGACAGGAAAGATATGGTTTACCGGGGTCCCTGTTGAGTCCGGAAGCGACCGGATCTTAAGGCTGATGAAACGGGGATATAGTATTGCTGATGTCAAAGAAGGCATTCGACGACTGAAAGAGGCACATCCGGACCTGTGCATTCAGACTCAGATTATGGTAAACTTCCCAACCGAAACAGCGAAAGACTTTGCTGAGTCCGTGAGCCTGTTCGACGAATTAGATTTTGACTATGCTGAAATCTATGCATTTTCACCACGTCCGGACACCGCTGCTGCAGACATGGCCGGTAGAGTTCCCGGCAGGGTAGCCTACTTCCGGGAATTGCGAATGGTAACTCGAGCCTTGTCCCACGCTCTCTCCAATCGATTATTCCGTGAAACCGCATTAGGTGAAGAAAATATACACGCCGCCTAACCCATATCAGTCTGCAAACTGACGATTTTTCGGGTAGGTTTCTGCTAGGACAAGCAAAAGAAAAGCGAACCGCTAATCTCGCTCCTTCTTCCTTGTCAACGTTTCCAGAATTGACCCCCCAACTAACCAGCTGGCTTTTCTTTTACATAGACTAGGCCCAATTCCTATGATTTGACTCCAGTTTTTCTTTCAACATTCTGTGCGATCTTTTCAAGGAAAAGTTGGGAAGAAAAGGTAAGATCACTTCGCACATACAGAAAGGTGCTTGTGGCAGTAGATTTTCGTTATTCGAATTCCAGAGCAGAAAAATCTCGATCAACTGTGCTAAGCAGAATACATTTACCCCGCAATACGCCTTCCATTCGCGTACCGGCAAGCTGTCGTAGAGGTTTTTTTCGGCGCTTACAGAGCTGTTAACGCGTATCTACCAGACGGCTCACGATTGGGCGGTTGTGTTCTCGTCGTCGTCTCGCCGAGGTCAAAAAGCAGTCCAGATACGCACGCAAACGCCTATTCAAGCGCTAAATCGCCGCCTTCATGTGGCGTCTTTCAACCGATAAAAATTTCTCGAACTCCCTGCTGACTGAGAGTCACTGTCACGGGTACTATTTTTCATAGTGATATATCCGGTGCGCTTTCAATATACTGAAGCGTTTCAGACCCTCTGCGACAATTTGATTCTAGCCAGTTACTTCTTATTATACGCCTTTCTCTGATGGAAAAATGAATCAGCGTGACAGGTACGGCCCCTTTTTATCGAGTGATCGCTCAAAAAAAGGCAGCTATCAAAACTACCTTAACCTGTGCGTTGCACACAGATTGATAAAAACCGTTTGAACGGGCGCGTACGTTTCCCTTTTTGAATCCTCGCTGATGACGCGGTGATATTGAGCATAATCGTAACACTTTAGCCGGATCTGACCACTGACTACGGCATCGAAATGGCGGGCGCGTAGTGGCCTTAATCATTTCTCAAAATAGAAAAAGTAACGAAAATGTCATCTTGTTTATAATGTATTTCATGCTCTTTGTCGCTAACATCCTTGAACCGACTATCCAATTTTAATCCGCACTAACGCAATCCGCCAAAAAAAGCTTTATTTAGTTACTTTGTGCTTCACCGCCTCAAAGAGCGTCGGTCAGACCATCTAGCAAATCAATCCAGTATCGTCCCACATCTTCGGCGTTTCCGCTCCAAACAGTCTAAAGCCGTGTTTATGAGACTGTCTAAAGTATCATCTATTGTCCTCAGGTTCTTGATACGTGCTCGCGTGCTCTCTTTAATCCTTATTGTTACAGCCTTTTCCATACTTATGCCTCTTCTTCTCCCGCTCTGCCTAATTTGAGGCCAATTTTCGTATAAGCGGCATAATTGCGGGCCTCACGTCCTTCGCTGGCTCGACAGATACGTCCATCTCCAGGCCGACGGATCCTATCATCTCCTCGTTGAAACGATCTGCGATCTCATCAAAGATCCTCTTATATGCAAGGCAATGTGGATCAACGCCCATAATCTCGTCGCTAGTAGACGCCATTGCGTTGTAAGGGCAGCCTCCCCTACAGTAGCGAATATGCTTGCAACCTTTGCACTCCTCATCCACATACTCCTTAAAGCGGCGCATCAGAAGTCCAGCAGCTGATTCGGCCAGATCCTTCTGGCTGGGGCGATCCCGGACGTGGCCCATAACGTATTCCGGCATGCCCACGAAGCGATAGCACGGATAAATGCTTCCATCCGGGCCGACGGCAAACGTATCCTCCATGCAGTCCACAAAGGTGCAGACCGTGCCACGCCTAGTTAAGACGCATCTGCAGTAGTCGTTGATGTTTCTGACCTCAATACGGTTCATGTTATCGAGGTACCTATCCATCAGATAGACAAGAAGCTCGCCGTACTTCTCCGGGGAGAGCGCCCATTTATCCGGCTCGTCACTGCGCAGGGACGGCAAGGCTGGATGCAGCTTGAGAGTCAGCCCATTTTCAAGGAAATGATTGAATATCTTCTCTTTGAACTGCACGGAATAAGAGGTAAACGTGCAGATAAACTGCACCTGCAAGCCGTGGCTCTTGGCCAATTCGTATCCTTTCATGGTTCTCTCGTAGTAGCCATCCGATCGTTGCAAGTCGTTTAAATCCTGAGGCCCGTCTAGGCTTGAGCCTATTGGAATATTGTACTCAGACAGGACCTCAGCTAGCTCAGGCGTAAGCTTCCAGAGGTTGGTTTGCAGGGCGAAATTGGGCCTGATATGCTCGAGCTTTGTTGAGAGCATATGCAGAGCCTGTCTGTAGAAATCAGCTCCGGCTAGGAGGGGTTCCCCCCCGTGAAAAGTAAATGTGACGGGATCATTTCTGAAGTCCGTAAGCCAAGCCACAATATCCTTGACGGTCTCTATGCTCATGATAGGCGAACCCACCTCAGAACTCCAGCAGTAAGCGCATTTCGAAGGGCAGCCGAGAGTAGGAATGATCATGACGTGAAAGGGCCTTTTTTGTTTCATCATCTATTTGGCCTTCTTTAAACTACTTTTAAACTGCTAATAGTATATCTTGAGGGTCTCTCTTTTGGTTATCCTCTCCGCACTAGATTGCTGGTAAGCGCCCCCACCGCGAAAGCCGGGCTGCTCACCAC
>Ga0224558_1002429_pt1 | contig 17092 bp, 17 predicted proteins | sample 714S32024metaG_FD_180682 | JGI IMG/M metagenome (GOLD analysis project Ga0224558, IMG submission 180682) | Peat soil microbial communities from Stordalen Mire, Sweden - 717 S3 20-24 | ecosystem: Environmental > Terrestrial > Soil > Wetlands > Peat | place: Sweden: Norrbotten County, Stordalen... | reverse complement strand
GAGGCGACAGCCGTGTTCTCGCTGGCAGAAATCACCCAACCAGAGTAAGCAACCAGACGAGGTGTGTCCCGCACAAAATGGAATAAATCTACGGCGGGGGCGGGATAGCCGAATCTTTACTCTGCGTCTTCTGCGTTCTGCCCGCACTAACGGCGTCTTGCCGGTGCTACCCCGGAGAAACCCCGGCGAGTCTCCCATGTAGCGCGCTTAAGCTTCTGTGGTTGAATCACTTGTGGTGCGAGTCTGGTTCGGTGTTCTCGGTGAAATGGGTTGGATAGCGTCCCCGCCGCCCGCTCATGTCGGCATAGCCCCGCCGTAGCCTCCCCGGACCCTCGCCGGAACCTCCCCGTAGCACCTCTGATCCGGGATCAGAGGTGCTACGGGGAGGTTCCGGCGAGGCTACCGTGGGGCCCGCGTGATGTTCAGGTGCAGGGTTGGAGCAATACGGGCCAGAGGGAGGCTCGGCTGTCTGGGCCGCCAAGCTGGGTTCGGAGGGCTCACCGAGTTGTGGGAAAGCAGCCAAGGGCGCGAGTCGGCTCACCATCTGGCGCCTGATTCTTCAGAAGAACGCCTATTGACCATTCCATCGGAAACAGCGAAGAACCTACTTTCTGCATTTGTCGCTTTCCCTTTGCCATGCTCTCACTCGTAGTGTTCCAACTTATCGTCGTCCGGCGCGGCGATTGACGAGGGGGAAGTCTTCCCGTAACTGGGCGGGGGCGCCGTTCAGGTAATGCCCGGGCAGATGCCGATTGTCAGGCTGGACGGACCAACTTGCTCTGCCACTGGACCAGTCGCTTTTCACGGAACCCTTTGGCTGCTGGGTGAGGGCTGGCGGCGATCTCGGCTAGCGGGAGCGCCTCCGTCCAGTCCACCTCCAGTGTTCGGACGGCTTTCTTTCCGCGACTGGACTCTGCCAGCTTGAGCACGCGTTCCAACGCTCCCAGCCAACCGCGCGCCGGCAGGGAGCCGGCCTCCACCCCGAGCAACGTTTCGCGGAGGAACGCGCGGACGCACAAGAGCAAGATACGCAAGTGCTCCACGTCCCGGCGTTCCTTTTGATCCACTTTGAGCGCGAGATACAATTTGCAGGAAAGTAGTGAAATAGGATCGGCAACCCGCAGGCGATGTCCCGCAAACTCGTACTCTGCGGCCAATTTCTCCACCACGCGTTGTTTCACCCCGGGCATGAGTCGCACGAACTCAATGGTTGTGGGTGAGCCGCCGACTTGGAAGGGAACAACGCCTGCCAATGCTGTCATCTGGCGCGAATCAGGGAGCTGTGCCCTGAAACCCAGCTCCTTAGCAATGCGCAGTACGTCGTCGCGTCCGCCTTGGAAATCAATGTCCTTGCTGGTAAATGGCCGCCATTGCTCTACACCACGCTCCTCTGCGGCGTAGCGAGACGCCCAGAAGTAAACGGCCTGGCCGCCGACCAACACATAGGGCTTGCCTGTTCCGTCCCGCTGCGCGAGGACGTGGCCGAACTGTTCGAGGGCAAAGCGCACGGAATGCGATTACGCGTGACCCAGCCACGCCTATTGGGCCATCGCTTCCATCATCTGGCGCAGGTTGGTAATCCGGCCTTTCGCGCCGTATGTCAGCGCGTACCGCCGCTCGAAAGCAATCGCTGCCCGCCGGCTCTTGCGCGCGCGCTGGACATCAGCCATGCGCTGGCGGGCCTCTTCGCGCTTGAGTGCTCGGATAGATTTCGCGCTCACGGTCAAAAAGTACCATGCGTCCCGTCCCCGTAAAGCCCGAAGTTGGAAACCTGTTGCTGGAGAGGCCCGTCGAGGAGAAGTGACGCTGCAGAGAAAACAGTACGCCTGGGGCATAAGGTAGCGGGGTCAGCACAGGGTCAGAACAACGTTCTTCCACAGTTCGGCGTTTTGACTGGAGAAATTTTGTTCTGACCCCGCTATGGCTCAAGCTCATTCGCGGACACTGGGGTGGAGTGGAAATCCGCAATCACTGGCGACGGGATGCGCTCATGGGAGAAGACGGCTCCCGCAGCCGCAACCCCAATCTCCTGGCCAATCTGGCACTCATCCGCAGTGCTCTGCTGGCCATCCTCTCCGACCAATTCCCAGCACACTCTCTACCTCAAATCCGTGAACGCCTCCATTCCCGCCCAGACCATTGTCTGGCTCTCGTGGCCTCATGACTGTTCAAAACAAAAGACCCTGTCGCTCCGGCCTAGGGAGTGGGCATCTGCCGAAGAGCTTCCGCTGCCTTCACATTCTGATTCGCGGCCGCCGCCCTTAGTCCGGCGGCGGCTGCCATCTGCACGTTCCGATTGGTTGAGCCGGACAACGCAATCAGAGTGTCGATGGCAACGGAGTTGCCTGATTCAGCCGCCTTTTCCAGACCGTGAGCCGCCAGATACCAGAGTGGCCCTTGTGTGCCGTCCGCCGAAACGGCAGCCAGGGCATCGATGGCTTTTTGATTGCCGCTGTCGGCCGCGGGCTGCAAAGCGCCCACGGCGGTTGCGAGCGGAATGTTGTATTTGCCCGGCTCCAACAAGACATTCAGGGCGCTTTCATTGCCTCCGCCGGCGAGGGCGCCGATAGCGTGGACCGCCGCGCCTTGGAGTTCCGGTGTCGCGATGGACTGTGCAAGTGCCTGGAGCGCGGGTTGGCTACCGTTTGCCGCTTCTTCCCGGAGCACGTCCATGGCCGATAGCAGCGGTGCAAACACCTGCCGTGCAAGCTGGCCTTTCTGCTCGTCCGTCAATCCCACGCTGTTGGTGTTAAAGTCCTGATGCGCGGCCTTCGCCAGCTCCAACAATTTGGGCAGCGCGGTCGGATCGCCTTGGGCAACCGCCAGGGCCAATTGCCTGACCGAGTCTTCAGAGGCTGGCTTTGAACCCAGGCGTGGTTCGGACGGGGGCTCCTGCCGCCCCGCTGCTCGCAAGCGCGTTGATTCGCCGCGGAGCCTGAGAAGTTCACTTCGTTGGCCGTCGGGAAGCGATGGCGAGGGGTCCGGGCGGGAGACCAGATTCGACAGGCGCTCGTTCTCCGCGGCCAAGGGCCCCAGTTGTTCGGATTGCTGTCGCAGGAGCTGATTTTCCGCGCGCAGCCTGAGGTTAGCTTGATGTTGGATCACCAATGGTGTCGCCACGCCAACGACTGCTAATGCGCTGACGAGGCCGAATTTGAGTTTGGTCATGGCCATAAGTTTGACGGCGGTGAGTGTGGCTCCCGTGCCCGTGGCTGCTCCCGCGAGCGAGGCGGTGGTGAGCGCGGACGCCAGGCCGGCCGGAGCGGTTTGGATGGCGTGCGCTGCAATGACGGAGGACAGGGCCGCGGCAGGAGTGGTGACACCCCGGCGGACAAGGTCGGCGCGCAGCTTTTCGAGCGCTCGCGTCACACGCTTGCGGGCGGCGTCCTCGTTCGAGCCGAGGGCGTGGCCGACCTCCGCGAGGCTGCGCTGCTCGAAAAAGCGCAGGACCAGCGCATCACGGTCAGCGGCGCCGAGCCGGTCGAGGGCTTGGTCGAGTAGAGGGCGGAGTTGTTCCCAATCGGTTGCAGGTTCGGATGTCAGTGCGTTCATCGCGACGGCTTCCTCTTCGCGGGCTTGGCGGCGGCGTTCGGTGCGGAGCAGTTGTGCGGCAGCGTAATACGTGGCGCGGTGAAGCCAACCGGCCAGGACGACGCCTTTGGGCAGCGAGCGGGCCTTGCGGGCGAGATCGGCAAAGACCAGTTGGGCCGCATCCTGCGCCAGGTGGGGGTCGCCGCCCGCCCGGCGCAGCGCGGCGGAATAGACCAGGTTTACGTAACGCGCCACCAGCTCGCCGAAGGCGGCTTCGGAACCGCCGGCGGCATACTCGCGCAAGAGTTGTTGGTCTTCCACCATCGCTGCTTCACCCAATATACAGCCGCCGGACCGCCAAAGCGGACAGAAGAAAAGATCCGAGGTTCGGGTTCGGGCTTTTGCCTACCGCCTGCCGGCGCGGAGTTTGAGGCGGGCGAAGTCTTCGAGGAACTGGGCGCGGTCGCCTTTCAGGTAGTGCTCGGGCAAATAGCGGCGGTCGGAACAGGCCAGGACGGCGGCCAGCTCCTGCAAGGCGAGCAACGCCGGGTCAAGCGCATCAATGAACGAGCCGACCGCCTGCTCCAGATCGGCACGCTGGACGTCGTCGTCCCGTTTGGCCAGCACGGCCTGTTCTTTGGCGCGAATGAGGATTGACTCCACGTCGCTGCCGGTCAATGGCCGGGAGCCGAGGTTTTCACGGATGTAGGCGAGGATCGGCTGAGTGAGCCAGGATTTCAGTGAGGAGGCAGGAGTGTCCGGGCTGGGAACGGATGTTGATGCAGTCCAAGGAACCCTCAGACCTGCCTTGCGCACCACCCGTTTTTCCTTCACTCTTGCAACATGGTCACGCGTTCGCAGATATGGGCTTTCAGCCGGGCGGTTGCGCGGGAGTTTCATCCGCGGAAGATCGTGCTGTTCGGCTCTTACGGGTATGGCAAGCCGACTGAGAACTCGGATGTGGATTTGCTGGTGATCCTGCCCCGGACACGCGAGCGTGGGGAGAGGATGTCGGTGCGCATCCGGCAAGCTATTCCGAGGAACTTCCCGCTCGACCTGCTGGTCCGGACGCCCGCGGATGTCGCCAAGCGTTTGCGGTGGGGCGACCCGTTCATGTGCGAACTGCTGGAGAAGGGCAAAGTGCTATATGAAGCCCACGACGCGTGAATGGGTCAGGAAGGCGGAGAACGATTTCAAGGTCGCCTCTCAAATCCTTCGCCGGCGCAAGGACGTCGTTCCCGACGCCGCCTGCTTCTTCTGCCAGCAGTGCGCGGAGAAATACCTCAAGGCCCGGTTGCTGGAGGCCGGGATTGCGTTTCCTCGCACTCACGACCTGCTGCAGTTGCTCAATGCTTGCCTGCCAGTCGAACCCCTATGGTCAGCTTACTCAAAAGCCGTGGATGGCATGACTGACTATGCAGTGGACTTCCGCTATCCCGGGCACAGCGCGACCCGGCGCGAGGCGAAGCTCGCTTTCAAGCATTGTCGTTCTCTGAGGGCTGAGGCGCGGCGGGCTTTGGGGTTGAAGAAGTAGCAGCTTGTTCCAGGTTCCGCGTCGCCCCACGCGCGGTGCCGGCAAACCAAAGCGCTTCACTTATCGTCTGCCGGCGCGGAGCTTGAGGCGGGCGAAGTCTTCTAGGAACTGGGCGCGGTCGCCGTTGAGATAATGCTCGGGCAAGTAGCGCTTATCAGAGCAGGCCAAGACGGCGGCCAGCTCCTGCAAGGCGAGCAACTGCGGGTCAAGCGCATCAATGAATGAGCCGACCGCCTGCTCCACGTCGGCACGCTGGACGTCGTCGTCCCGTTTGGCCAGCACGGCCTGTTCTTTGGCGCGAATGAGGATTGACTCCACGTCGCTACCAGTCAACGGCCGGGAGCCGAGGTTCTCACGGATGTAGGCCAGGATGGGGTCGGTGAGCGAGATCTTCTTGACCTTGGCTACGGTGGTGAAGAGTTCGAGGACATCATCGGGGCCCTGGGCCGGGAATAGCGGCATGCAAAGACCGAAGCGGCCTTGGCGTTTCATGTCAATGGAAAGCAGGTCCGGCCGGGAGGTCATCGCCACCCAAAGTTCGCGCCCGCGCAAGGTCGAATCCCCGATGTGCGCGGCGAAGGCGGCGAAGACGCGCCCGGAGACTCCGCTGTCGCCGTCGGCTTCGCGGTCGCCGAACACGGCGTCAGCCTCGTCCACGACGACGATAACCGGCCCCAGGGCGCGAATGGTCAGGAGGATGCGGGCCTGCTGGCGCTCGGTGTCGCCGACCCACTTGGAGCGGAACTCGCCCATCTCCATGACCGGCAAGCCGCACTCGCTGGCAAAGCAGTCTATGAGGAAGGACTTGCCGACGCCGACACGGCCGGGAACCAGGACGCCGCGTTCGATGACGTCGGTCTTGCCGTTCTTTATGAGCCAGGCCAGCTCGCGCAGCCTCTTCTTGGCGGCGGTATGCGTGGCTACGAGGTCGAGACTCACGCCGGCCTTGGGGTCTTTGAAGCGCACCAGGCCCTGGCAATACTCCTCGATCAGGCGCTTCTTGCTGGTGGTCAAGTGTTCCTGAGTGACGCGTATGCCGTTGCGGATGGCTTCCGCCAGGAAATGGCGTATGCGCAGCAGATTCAGCCCCGAGGTGCGCGCCGCGAGCTGCTCGCCTGTGAAATCGCTCCAATCGGAGAAGGGCTTGCCGTTCGCCATCTCCTCGGGCCAGCCGGATTGGAGAAAGCGGAGCCGGTCGTCGGCATCAGGCAGCTCAAGGCGCACCTGCGCAACGTAAGGGTTTTGGAGCAGACTGGCGCTCAGTTCATCAGCGGATTCGGTGACCAATACGACGCCGATGTCCAGCCGGGCGAGCTCGGGCGCGGCCGCCCATTTGAGGAACGTGACCAGGTTCATCCGTTCCTCCATGCTCGCATTGGCCTCCTCGCAGGCGGGGATCAGCTTCTCCGGGAAATCGATCACCAGCGTGATGCCCCGCCATTTCTCTTTCTCCTCGGCGACGCGCAGGAAGAAGCGGCGGAGAAAGGGGGCCAGGTGCAGGAGGTCCCGCGGCGGGCCGGAGGCATGGAAATTGGTGTTCTCGACATTGTCATAGACTTCCAGCCACTCGAAGAAGCGCTTCTGCATGTCGGCGGAGCCGAACGTCAGGCCGTCGCTGATATCGTAGAACAGCAGGCAGGCGCGCTCGGGGAAGAGGCGGCGCACCAGGAACGTCTTCAGCGGCACGTAGCTGACGTGGGAATTGTCCTGCACGGGGAACAGGTCAAAGATGTTGCCGTGGAGGATGAACAGCGAATACGTGCCGCCGTTCCAGCGGCGGGCCAATTCCAAGGCCCAGCCTTTGAGGGGGAGACGGGATTGGGGAACAGCAGGGGGTGGCGTGGGTTGCGAGGTTTCAGTTTTCATAGCAGATCCGTTTAGCTTTGCGAGGTCTGAGATGCGAATAGCAAGGCCGATCCAGGAGAGGGGCGGGGACGGCCCCGTCCCCGTGTTTTGAGGTTCTCTCCATAGGCGTCGGGGACGAGGCCGTCCCCGCCCCTGATGTGCGCTCTTCTGAATCCGTCCTTGACCGATTCAGTTCAGCGCCATTCATGCTTGCATTCGGGGTGTTACTGCACCAAATTCTCATTGGCCAGCAGGACCGCGACTTGGCCTCAACGCCGGGTCCGCAATGTAAGGACTGCTGGTTTCCACGTTCTTTATGCGGTGCAGGTAGAACTTGTGCGCAATCGCAGACCCATCCTTGAACTCCTTTATGGTAATCTCCGCCTGATAAAGGGCATCTCCAATCTGCAAGCCATGCTCTAGTTTGTGCCAAGCCCTTATATCCTGGCGGCCCTTCCTGTCAGCGGTCGTTGCAACCACCGGCCCCCGCCGAATCAATTCCGGCAGCGCCTGCACCGATTGGAATTCGTGGGGCGTCCGCTTTTCGGACAGCGTCTTGTCCCGCCCATCCCGTGAGAATCTTATTGTCCCTAGCTGCGGATGCTGAGCCGGCTCAAATGCCCGCATGATCTTGTCGGCCCGCTCGTGCATTTCCTTGGGCGTTCCCGTCCAATGCTCATCCGGGATTCGCATAGGCTGACTTGCCTGGAGGTCATGGCACGGGTCCATCGCGGGTTTATCCTTTTTGCTTTTGCCGCGCCGGATAGTTTTTCTTAAAGGGCACGCCTTCGATGATCGGCGGCGCCTCCGCAACCGTGGCAGCCGCGGTGCGTAAAAGCGTGGCGGTAGCCTGGTAACCGACGCGGAGTTCCGTCGGGGGCATGTCGCCAACGAGGTCCTTAAACTCGTCCATTTCAGAGAGCCATTTGTTGGTCTGGTCGAGGTGTTCGACGGTCGCGTCAATGCGGGCTGTGAGCGTCTCGGCGTTCTTGGTGGCGACGGCGTCGGCGCGGATGAGCTTGATCTGCTGGTCGAGGCGTTCCTGCTCGGAGACGACCAGGGCCAGGTTGGACTCGGCCTGCTCGCTGCGTTGCTGGCGCTTGCGCAGGACTTCCAGCCGCTCCATGCGCGAGCCCAGGTAGCGTTGCTTGGTGTCCAGGGCGGCGGTGTTGCCTTTGGCTTTGAGGGCTTCGAGTTCGGCATTGAGGCGGGTGGTCTCGGCTTCGGCGTCCTTCAAGAGGGCCGGCACGTTCTCGCTCCGCTCGGTCTCCAGAAACTGATCGAGCGATGCCTGGATGCTCAAGAGGCGCAAGTAGGTCCACATTAGTTCGTCCAGCTTGCGCAGGCGTGGGTCGGTGCTGGGGTCGGCGGAAGCCAGGAGATTATCCGCGCTGGCGGTCTCGATGTCTCGGCAGACGGCGGCAAGCCGGCTGTAACATTCGCGGCGCTCGGGCGAGAGTGATGCGAGGAGGGAATCCCGGCGTTGGATGAAGGCAGCAACCTTCTGCATTTCCTCCGCTCGTTTGGCGGCGTCGCGGCGGCGATCCACCCAGCGACGGAAAAACGGCAGGTCGGGAAGGTAAATCCAGCCCAGCGCGTAACAGGTCGCCCCCGCGATGAGCGGCAGGGCCAGCCCGCTCATGAAACCGAGCCCGAGCGTCAGCACCCCCAGCGCCGCGTGCTGCGGGCTTTTCAGAAACTCGCGATGATAATTGGGCGCTTGCTCGTCCATGCGACTCTGCGCTCAGTGTAGTGAATGCGCTGATTTAGGGACATACAAAAATGGCGGCGACAGAGAAATCCGAAAGCCGAAATCCGAAGGCCGAAGGCCGAAGTCCGAAAGAAGGCCGAAATCCGAAGGCCGAAAACAGCTAGTCGAAGCGTGGTCACAGGAGGGGAATAGAAGCAAGCGCCTTCGCCTGCCAGCCACTGTTTTCAAGAATGAGGGGTTGGATGTAAACGAATCGGCTCGTCGGAATTCGGGCTTAGGCGTTCCTTCGGGGTCCGGCATTTTGAACTCCGGCTTCACACTTTGACACCATGTGGCGCGGGGCATTCATCTTCGAGCCGCCGAAGCAGGGCCTGGCAGAAGTTGATGAACCACGGCTTGCGCCGGCTTTCTTCGGGCGGCTCGGCCGGGCGCGGCACCTTCATGATGTCCACCAGGCGCCCCGGGCTGGGGGCCATCAAAAACACCCGGTCACCCAGATAGACCGCCTCCTCGACGGAGTGGGTCACTAGAAACACCGTGCTTTGCTGTTCATTCCACAGTTGGATGAGCAGCTCCTGCATTCGCAAGCGGATGCCCGGGTCCAGGGCGCCAAAGGGCTCATCCATCAGCAGGATGCGCGGTTGAAGAATGAGCGTGGCAGCAATAGCCACGCGCTGTTGCATGCCGCCGGAAAGCTCCGAAGGATATTTCTTTTCGGAGCCCTCCAGGCCAACCTTCTTTACCCACTCGGATGCGCGGTCCAATCGCTCGGAGCGCGCGACGCCACGCAGCCTCAAGCCGAAAGCGACATTATTGATCACGTTCAGGTGTGGCAGCATCGAATATTTCTGGTCCACGAGCCCGCGGTCAGGCCCCGGCTCAGTAACCGGCTTGTTGAGCACGAGCACCTGGCCACTGGTGGCGGGGAAATGCGGCTTCAGGCCGGCGATGATACGCAGCAGCGTGGACTTCCCGCAACCGGAGGGACCAACGATGGTGATCAACTCACCGACGTTGGGCAGGTCTTCGATCGTAAAGCTGATATCCTGCAAGGCTAGCTTAGCCTCAGATCCATTGCCGAAGCTCTTGCAGACCTTCTTGAAGGTCACCACGTCGGGAGGCCCGAGGAGATGCTGCGGCGGCGGAGCCGTGAGCAAGCCCTCGGCCTTGTCTGGCTTCGGGTGCTGAGGAGCGGCCCCTTCGGGCGGATGACTGGGTTCGGACATAACTTACTTGTCAGTCTTGCGATAAGGAAAGAGCAACTCGCCGCCCAGCCGCCACAACTGGTCGCAAGCCACGGCGATGAGCACGATGACGATAATGACCGCAAAGATCGCGGCGGTTTGGCTCCGCCTTTCGGAGACCCCGATCAGGGCGCCGAGCCCATACCTAGGCCGCACATAGACTTCCGCCATGATGATCCAGCCCCAGCCCACGCCATACACGCCGCGGAGATGGTCCCAGATATTGGCCTTCGCGACGGGAAATAGCACGTGCCGCACAAGCTGCCACTGCGATGCCCCCTTCGTAACGGCCACATCCAGATAGGCGGAAGGGACGTCCGCGATGTCCTTGATGACCAGCGGCAGCAGCGCGACAAAGCAGCCGATGAACAGGAACCCGATCTTCTGGGTCTCACCAGTGCCGAACCAGGTCAGACTGAGCGGGATAAAGACGACAATCGGGACATAGGCCCCTGTCAGGGCGAGGGGGCGAAAGAAGGCCGAAATGGAGGAAAAGGTGGCCATATAAACCCCCAGCGGCACCGCAACAATGGCTGCGAGCAAGAAGCCGGTCGTAACCCGCATCCAGGAGGTTAGAGCGCTGCGCACCAGCCCCTGTTCAACGTGCAGAGGCACGAACGATCGCAACACCTCCATGGGGCTGGGCAGAATGAGGGGCTGGACAATTCTCTCTCCTATCTGGCCGCGCGTGAGAAACCACCACACGACCAGGGCCACCCCCACGAACAGGGCTGTCAAGCCGAGCGCCCGCGCGTAATCCAACTCCCCGCGAACGTGGAGCCGAGCAAGGCGCACCACCAGCGTCAGCAGCGTGCCGAATACCAACGCGAAAACCAGGAAGCCCAGTAAGGGTCGAAGTTCGGTCATGGAATCTTATTTCGGAATTGGGACACTTCCCGATCCGTTTTCACTATCGCTGAGGAAGACCCTGCGGTTTACGACCCCGACTCGAGCGGGAAGACCTTGATCTCAACACGCCGGTTCTTCTTGTTGTTGTCAGCGTTGCTTGGGTCGGTGCAGCCGGGCAGCGGATTGTCCCAGCCGTTGCCCACCACCTTGAACTTGTTCGGGTCGAACTGATACTTCTCCATAATGGCCTTGCGAACGGCGTCGGCGCGGTCGTAGGAGAGCTGACGGACCAGGTCGGTGGGGACGATACCCTTGCGGCTGGCGTCGGTGTTGCCCTCGATAATGATATACGCGTTGCCGAACTTACCGGCCAGCTTGCCGATTTCCTCCAGCGTGGCTGGGATGCTCGGGTCGTACTCCGCGTTGAGCACTGTCTTGTTCGGCTCGAACGACACCAGCACGGCCTTGGTCAAGACCTGGCCGGCGCCCGCCTCGGCGCTCATCTTCATCAGCGCGTCCGGCTTGAAGGTCGGCTGAGAGAGGTCTCGCACATCCTTGTATTCCTCGGACATGGCGGCCAGGACGTTGGCCGCTTTGACCTTGGCCGCGGGGACAGAGGTACTGATCGTGCCGAGGGACTTGTAAATGAGGGAGGCGCTGTTCCAGACGACTTCAAAGTTCGCCGGGTTGAACGGGTCGAGGAAGAACTTGGCGTTCTCGCGGTAGTTGGTCAGATGGGCATCGCCCTCCGCGATCCCGCCGTCTTTGCCGACCATGTTTTTGCAGTCCTCCACGGGCAGGCTGAACGCGGTGGCCAGGGCTTGGGCGGCCCGGCCGGGGTCTTTGCGCACCATATCCACCCCCTCCAGGATGCCGCGCACCAGGCCCGAGACGATCTCCGGGTGGTCGCGGAAGAAGTCATTGCGCACCGCCCACACGTCGGCGACCAGGTGGTTGGCCGTCCCCGTCGTCACCACGAGGCGCGAGCCCTTCAACTTGTCGGTGACATTATAGATGTCTGGCGACCAGCCCACGAACGCGTCGAAGCTGGGGTCTTGCACAAAGATCTTCGCCGCCGAAGGCGCGTCGGAAGACCATTTGAAGTCTATGTCCCCCGGGTCAATGCCCGCGTCAATGAGCAGCGACATGATGAAATAGTGGCTGGGCGAATTCTGGGCCAGCACCACTTTCTTGCGCTTGCCGTTCTTGATCCGAAGATCGTTGATGCTACGGATGTCGCCCCGGGCGACCATGCCGTCGCCGCCCGCGGAAAAGTCAACCTGCTGGCACACCACGGGCACGGTGCGGGAGTCCTTGACCAGTTCCGGCGCAAACAGGGCAATCATGTCCAGCGTGCCCCAGAGGATGTGGCTTTGGCCGCTGGCGAACAGGTCGCGCGCCTTCACCGGATCATCCACGATGGCCAGGTGCACATAGAACCCGTATTTCTTCGCAAAGACGCTTTGGTCGTTCGCGTCCATGCCGGCGTTGGCCATGATAATGGGCGCCCAACCGGGCCAGACGTTGATGGGGAACTCGACGACCGGCTTGCCGTCTTTCATCTCCTTCTTGTAGTCGCTGACGCCGCTGACGGCAGGAATGCCCGAGCGCTCCACCAGCGTTGCCACATTTGTGCCCGCGAGCAGCGGAATATCCACCGGCGCCTCCTTCGCTTTGGCAATCTCCTGTTTCACCTTGGCGACATCCACCGATACATTCTGGGGCTTGCTTTGAGGTGCGATCTTGTCCCACCAGCGATAGACCCCGAACCCGACCATGGCGAGAACGATGACAGTTAAGAGGATTTTTCCACGTGTTGGCATACGATTAAGGGAATTGAGGTGATGGAGTAATGGAGTAATGGAGTGATGGGAAAAACCCCATTGCTCCACCACACCTCGACTCCAGCACCAGGTTCATTCGTCATTGCATTACTTCACTATTCCATTACTTCAATACAGCGTGCTTGGATCATTGCTCTGGAATCTTCTGCCGTTCCGGCTGTGCCGCGGGGGGCGTTGCTGCCGCCGCCGCCGCTTCCGGTTGCACCATGCCCATTTTCTTCTTGTACTCCTGGAACAGCGCCGCGCCGCGGATTTTGCGGGCTTCCTGCTGGCGGGAGATGCCCGAGCCCATTTCCTTGGCCAGGTCAAGCGTCGCGCGCATCTGACCCTCGCCGGAGGCGGCGGACTGCCGTAACTGCTGCATGGACTGGGCCAGCTCGCCGCCCATCATTCCCTGCAACTCGGTAATCGAGCTCTTCATCATGCCCGCGAGGTTTTCGAGCGAGCGCCCGATGGCAACCTTGGCTTTGGTGGCCTCGAAATCGCGCTGGAACTTCTGAATCTGGCGCAGGCTCTCGGCGATGATCGCCGTATTTTGCTGGTAAAGCTGTTCCAGGCTGTCGGCCTGGGACTTATTATCGTTTAAGTCGGCTTCCAGGGTGGCCAGCTCCTCGGCGTAATGCGCGCCGTTGGCTTCGTCATTGGCCGCGGCTGCCGCCTGGAGCATGCTTTGCAGCTCGTCCCGCTGGCGCTCCTGACGTTTGATCTGATCGCGCAGGAGCGCGATCTGGCCGGCCAGTTGACCGTTGGCATAATGGGCCTTGTCCGCCTTCGCCTTCGAGTCGCGGATGCCGCGTTCGACGACAGCCTGGTTAATGGCGTCCGTCTCCGTCGCCTGCTCCGCCATGAGGCCCAACCATATAAACAACCGCTTGATCGCTCTAAACATAGGGATTTCTTTCTTTGGCTATCTGGTTATTTCTTCTTCACCGGCTCCTCCTCTTCGAGGAGAATCTTGCGCTGGAGAATGTACTCCAATTGCGTGTCGAGCTGTTTCTCGTCGGCTGCGCCAACCACCGTCGCGCCGAGCTTCTTGATCGGAGCGAACTGTTGGGCTGCCACGTCAAATGCCACGAAGTGCACCGATAACGTAGCGTGTTTCTGCTCCGCCTGCCGCTTGACGCCCGGCATGACCACCTCAGGAGCCGGCCCCTCGGTATTCAGGCCGTCCGTGATGATCAGCACGTGCTTGCGCGAGAGCGGAGAATTCAAGACCGTGCGGCTGGCAACGTTCAGTGCGTTGCCCAGCGGCGTGTTACCGTTGGGGGTGGAAAAGTTCCGGGCGAAGTTCTCCAGCGCCGCGGCATCAAATGGCCCGAACTTGACCGCCTCTCTTGCGGTGTTCCCGCTGAACACGAACAGCCCGGCGTCAACTCTCCGGGGCGCCCCGCCCGCGCTGTTGGTGGCATAGGCTTGAATCTGCTTTGCGACGGCGGTAAGCGCGCGGTTGGCAATCACGTATTTCGGCGACATCCGGCCGGTGCTGTCGCGCACGGAATCGTGCATGCTGCCGGAGGTATCGTAGATGATGGCAAGCGCCACACCGTCTTCCTCGGCGGCACGGCAAGTTGTGCCCTGTTCCAACGCAACCAGAGCAGTCATGACAGCGAGCGATAGAACGATCTTCATATTCAACCTGAGCCTTTCTCCCACTGCTAACCGCATGCAACAGCACATAGTTAGCAATTGTCCTGCGATTTGTCAACATATGCCTTTTTACTTCCTCCTTCGCATCTATAAAAGCACCAAGCGTTTGTAACCGGCCAGACGGGACGCTCCCTTTCCGGCACGAGATTGCGCTAACCTCAGTTTTCGACGATGCGCGGCCAGACGCCCTTGACCCTGCCGTAGTGGCGGGTGAGTTTCGGGAAGTCCGGTGCGGCGGGATCGGGGCAGATGGGCTTGCCGGCGCGGTCGAGATAAAAGTAGCCCAGTTGCACGTCTGGTTCTTCCGGGAAGAACCGAAAGGCGCTGTCCTGGACCCACTCCAACTTGGTGACCAGCGGGCCTTTGGAGACAATCCCACGACAGACGGATTCCTGGCGGCTCATGATCCGGACTTCATAGCCCGCTGTCTGCAACGTCTCGGTGTCGCGCGCAGCAGCGTCGTGAACTGCCGGCGCAGTGTCGTGAAAGACATCAATGTCCGACGAGGCCCGCGGCGAGTCGGGCGCTTGATGGAGGACGGCTGCACCCCCGACGTAGCTGTCGGGATTCCGGTTGCTGGCCAGAAGGCGCAACACCTCGCTCTCGAACGGACCTATCGGCATATTTCTCCTGCGACGCGGTAGCCGCGATTGCCGCCGTTTAGGCGAAGTTCGCGCAACACCCACGGAATATCCTCCTCGGTTATCTCGGCATCTTCGCGGTACGACCAAAAGCACTGCGCGTAGAACTCCTTGAAGGCCTTTCGTGCGAGCTCTAGCCGGCGCTGGCGGCCCGCCGTGTCGCTGGCGGGCAAGGCTTGTGCTGTCTCGTTCATGACGACAATTTACAGCATCAGGACGAGAACCAACAAGCGGATTGCAGGCTGATGCCGGCGCTCCGGCCTCGGTGCGGTCCACTAGTCGGGGACGGGCAGGCACCCTTGTTGCGGCCTGCACGCACATCCACTAATTCGCGGCTCATTTAGGCGGGAAGAACTTTGATACTACTGTCACGCTCGCAGCCTGCTTGGCCTGTTGGCTCGCCAGGGATGACTGAAACGCGGCAAGCTGATCGGGCGACAAGATGCTTTGGGCACGCGCCAGATCGCGTTGGCTGAGCTGTTCCAGTTCCTGGAGATACCGTTGCTTGTTGTCCTCGGTGTAGTAGGAGGCAACATCACCCTTGAGCTTGGAAGGATCGGAGAGGTCGGTGGTGAACTTGAAGTTCTGCCGCTCCTCTACCATGGCGTCGAACAACTGTTGCTCCTGGTCGGCACCGACTGCCCTCGGGCTGTCGGCCAGTTGATCTGCAACCTGGGTGATCACCATCCGCTCCGAAAGGGTTTTCCCGTATGCCTGATATTGGGTGTAATTGTCATCGCCGAGCAGTTGCTTGATTTGGCCGTCAATCGCGGCCTGCTCCGCTTTGACCTGGACGGCCTGGACCTGCAGTTGGGCCGGGTCGGCCTGGCCAGACATCGCCGTCGTTAGCATGTCCGCACTGGCCATGGTCCGGTTGATCATCAAGTCCTTCATGGAAGCGGTTTGCTCCGGTGTCAAATGCAGGTCAGCAAAAAGCTTCGCATAGCCCCTGGCGACCGCCAGACCCTCTGCCCGCATGCTCGCCTTCATCATCACTTTGCCTGCCGGGCTTTTGAACATTTCAGCCATGGGATTGGCCGCCTTGGAATCGGCCTGCGCGTTCGCCCGCAACCGGGTCGCCTCGCCGCGCAGCCGCAGCAATTCGCCGAGCTGCTCCGGTTTTGCCGGTTGAGCGTTGCCAGCGTGAGCGAGCAGGTTGGACAGGCGCTGGTTCTCGGCCGCCAATTGAGCCGTCTGAGCCGCCTGTTGCTGCAAGGACAGGGTCTGCTCGCGCAGACGGTTGTTTTCCTCACGCATCTGGCTCAAAGATTGATGCTGGAGCAGGAGTGGGGTTGTCAGGCCGGCAATCAGAATGACGCCGACGACACCGACTTGTAGTTTTGTCATAGCTATCGTTTTAATTGTTGCGAGGCTGAGTCCGGTCCCGGCCGTGGCGGCTCCAGCCAGCGCGGTTGCAGTTACTGATATTGCGAGACCGGCCGGCGCGGCGACCACGGCTTCGGCGGTCAGCGCCGAGGCCAAGGATGTCGCAGTCAATGTGGCGCCGCGTTTGCTTAGAACGCCCCGGAGTTTTTCCAACGCCCGGCTGACCCGCTTTTGCGCGGTATCCTCGCTCACCCCGAGCGCCGCCCCAATGACGCGGAAGTCCTGCCGTTTGAAAAAGCGCAACACGATCGCGTCGCGGTCGGATGCGCTCAGTTGATTCAGGCCCTCATCGAGGTGGGGAGCGATCTGTTCCCACGGCGATCCGGTATTGTCATCGAGCGCTCTCATTTCCATGGCGGTTTGTTCGCGGATTTGACGGCGGCGCTCCTTGCGCACCATTTTGGCCGCCGTAAACCAGGCGTGCCGATGCAGCCAGCCGGCCACCACGGCATTCTGCGACAGGCTTCCAGCTTTGCGCGCCAGATCCAGGAACACGGTTTGTGTCACGTCCTGGGCCAGATGGCTGTCACCGCCGGCCACCCGGAGCGCAACGGAATAAACCAAGTCAATGTGCCGCGTCACCAGTTCGCCGAAGGCTGATTCGGAGCGTTCTCGCGTGTATTGCTGTAACAGTTGGCCGTCGTCTGTCATCGTCTATCTAATTACCAGAACCCGCCGGAAACGAAATCCGACATAGAATTATGCGAATGTAGAATGCAGAATGAAGAAGGAAGGTCCCGTCCTGAAATAGATTGGTACTTCGGAACCAGAAAGAAGAAGTATCATGACTGTAATTCGCTATAGTAAGGCATTCAAAATGCAAGCTGTCCGGGAAGTGGAAACCGGCCAGAACTGTGCTC
>Ga0224558_1002426_pt1 | contig 17114 bp, 18 predicted proteins | sample 714S32024metaG_FD_180682 | JGI IMG/M metagenome (GOLD analysis project Ga0224558, IMG submission 180682) | Peat soil microbial communities from Stordalen Mire, Sweden - 717 S3 20-24 | ecosystem: Environmental > Terrestrial > Soil > Wetlands > Peat | place: Sweden: Norrbotten County, Stordalen... | reverse complement strand
CTTGTCCGGCTCGACGACGACATCGGCGGTGATGGAGTCGCCGGGCTGCAGTTGATCCAGCGTGGAAGGAGGCTTGATGGTGTAGGGCATGATCATCGCGTTCATGAAGCCGGCGATGGGTTCGTTATCGATGTTGGTTGTGCCGGCGTTCTTGTCCACGGAGATGACCCTGCCCTTGAGGGAAAAGCGCTTAGCAGCGGGTTGGCCGGTGGCGGCGCCGGGCTGCGATGGTCCTCGGTTGCAGGCGATAGAGAAAGCGAGCAGGGCGCTCAGGCAGAACAGGGCGAGACGTGGCGACGACGAATTGAGTGGGCGGTTCATATTCGGTCTTCTTTCATTATCTCCGACCATTGTCTCCGACTTCAGTAGTGAAACTGACGGTGAACGAAACTAAGACGCGGGTCTGCTCTTTGCCGGAAGAAAAGTCGACTTTCTGGGGTACACGTTCGGGCGGTGTGCCAGAAGGCCACGACACAACAGGCCACGACACAACAGTTTCTTTAGACTTGCAGACTGTGTTCGCGCCGGATGTTGTGTATCTATCCATTGAGGGAACAGGGTACTCGCGTTCCTCGGCGGTTCCGCTGAGCGGCCCGCTCCGGTTTCGGCTGCGCCCGAAATGCTTATGGTTTGCGGGCGACAAGCAGCCACCAAGGGTCATCTGCTGGGCGGTCAATGAAGCGATCTTGTCGGCTGATGATCTCAAAACCTGCACTGCGAACTTCGGTTTCAACTAAATCCGCGCGTAGTTCGTGATGTTCTGCCTGCGTCTCTCGAGACTCCACGCGACCGGACCGCGAACCTCGATCGACAATAACCAGCCCCCCGCCCGGTTTCAATGAGTCGGCTAAGTGACGCAGGATTGGTTTTGGCGCCATCAGTTCGTGATAAGTATTCGCTATCAAAACCGCGTCGGCAAATCCTGCCGGGAGTTGAAGATCATCTGTTTCTCCGCGAATGATCTTGAGATTGTGTTGGCCTCGCAGAAACGCTCTGATCCGAAGAAAGACCAATGATTGCCGCCGAATGTCCTCCGCTGCGACGACGCCGTTCTTGCCGACCAGAGGAGAAAGCTTGAGCGTGAAGTAGCCAACTCCAGAACCGAAATCCACCACGACGCTGCCTTCGTGGAGATTCAGCGCCTGGATCACGTCGGATGGCCGCTGCCATTGGTCTCGCTCGCCTTCGATTTGATCCAAGGCATTAAGAGTTTGAATGCCCTGGTAAAGGTAGCTCAGCAGGAAAAGCAGCAGTACAGTGCCGATCAGGAACAGTGCTACGCGAACACGATAAGTTCGTTGGATACGGTCATCGGGTACCGGCATCATGCGCATAACTGGAATAGTCTCACACAAATTTCGCTGGTCGCCGTTGATGAACGGGCAATCCGTAACTAATGAACATGGCGTAGGACAGTCTGACACTCATGATCGCATTCAACAGCAAGGCGTGTGATCGCCACTGCGTTTAGCGAGATGCTCTTGGCTTCTCCCTACGCTCCGCAGAAGTTCGGCATGACAGGAACGGATCGCGAGGAACCGTAAAGCTCCCGCCCAGGTTTGGGTGGAGTGGGTTCCGATCCAAACTAGAATCCCGCACCTATAGCAAAATAGATCCATGGCCAGCGTAAGAATGGACAAGTGGCTCTGGGCCGCCAGATTCTTCAAGACGCGCGCATTGGCTGCCCGAGCCTGTGAACTCGGCAGGATTCAGTCCAACGGGCAGCCCGCCAAGGCTGCGCGCGAAGTCCGGATTGGAGACATGTTGCGCGTGACCAACGACGGCGGAGACTTTCAGGTCGAAGTCCTCGTTCTCAGCGAGGTGCGCGGTCCGGCTTCGGTTGCGCAAACGTTCTACCGCGAGACGGAGGCGAGCCGAGAGCTGCGCCTGAAGGTGGCAGCCGAGCGTAAGGCGATGAGACAGTTCGAACCGTTACCCGCGGACAGACCGTCGAAGCGCGATCGCCGGAAAATCATCCAGTTCCGGGGAAGAGCCTGAGCGCAGGCAAATGACGGCCAAACCGCAAGTTGCACGCCGAACCCAGATGTTCTGAAGACGGGCACCCGCGACCGAGTGCGCGTACGGTATGCGCATGCTTGATCGCGCTCAGCAGATGGACGCGATAGCATTCGCTACAATGAAGGGCTCCCGCTGCGAAGAGACTAGCGTCGCTTTGCGCAGGCGCTCGTTCATTCTGGAGGTGCTTGCATGGTCTCGGGGTCGTCATTCCGGTGTTCGTTGACTGCGGTGATTCTTCTGGCGTTCGCGCCTGCGATCCATGCTCAGACGTCGGCCCAGACCTCGCCGCTCACACCCGACATCCCTGCCAAGTATGAGGCCGCAACCGCGGCCTACGACTACGTTAAGCGCGACGTCATGATTCCGATGCGCGATGGCGTGAAGCTGCACACCGTCATTGTCATCCCGCGGGGAGCGAAGAATGCGCCAATCATCCTGACTCGGACGCCTTACAACGCGTCGAAACGTGCCGAGCGTATCCCATCGCCGCACATGCTGGCGATTTTGCCTCTGGGCGACGACGTGTTTGCGGGCGGCGGATACATCCGTGTTTTCCAAGACGTCCGCGGCAAATATGGCTCGGAAGGCGAGTATTTTATGACTCGCCCATTGCGGGGCCCGCTGAATTCGACCAATACCGACAACTCCACGGACGCTTACGACACCATCGACTGGCTCGTCAAGAATGTCCCCGAATGCAATGGCAAGGTTGGCATGCTCGGGAGTTCGTATGAGGGTTTCACCGTTGTCATGGCTCTGGTCAACCCACATCCGGCATTGAAGGTCGCAGCGCCCATGAGCCCGATGGTGGATGGCTGGATGGGGGACGACTGGTTTCATTTCGGAGCTTTCAGACAGACCAACTTCGACTACATCACCTTTCAGACCACCGCGAAAGGGGAAGGGCACAGCATTGCACGCCAGGGCTACGACGATTACGAGAATTTCCTTCGCGCGGGCTCGGCCGGAGACTTCGCAAGAGCTGCGGGCCTCGATCAACTACCCTGGTGGCGCAAGCTTACGGAGCATCCTGCTTACGATGCGTTCTGGCAGGCGCAGGCGCTCGACAAAATCATGGCTGCACAGCCATTGAAAGTCCCGACGATGTGGATCCAGGGATTGTGGGACCAGGAAGACATGTGGGGTGCGGTTCACTGCTATTTGGCAACAGAATCCAAAGACACCGCGAACAACATGAACTTCCTGGTGATGGGCCCATGGCGCCATAGCGGAGTCAACGACGACGGATTTTCGCTGGGTCCGTTGAAGTGGAACGGCGACACGACGCTCGAATTCCGTCGTGACGTGCTGAAGCCGTTCTTCGATCAGTATCTAAAGGAGGGCGCGCCCCATGTGGACACTCCTCCGGTGCTTATCTATAACACCGGCGAGAACCACTGGGACCGCCTGAGGTCCTGGCCGCTGGCCTGCGAGAACGGCTGCGCGGAGAAGTCCAAGCCGCTCTATCTGACGGCGGGCTTTGGCCTGTCCTTCACTGCACCGGCGGAGCGCGATCCCAAGACTGCGTCCGCCCATGGTTCGTCAGACTATGGTTCGTCAGACTATGACGAGTATGTTTCCGATCCGGCCAAGCCCGTGCCTTATCTGCCGCGCCCCGTGAGGTTTGCGGACCACGACGCATGGAGACGCTGGCTGGTTACCGATCAACGCGCCGTTGACGGCCGCCCCGATGTGCTGTCGTACGTAACGCCGGTTCTTACCGAACCCGTGCGCATCAGTGGCGCGCCGGTTGTGAACCTCATCGCCTCCACCAGCGGGACCGACAGCGACTGGGTCGTTAAATTGATCGACGTCTATCCCAGTGAAGTCCCGAGCCAGCAGGAGCTAGGCGGATACCAACTGGGCATAGCCATGGACATCTTCCGGGGACGATATCGGGAAAGCCTCGAGACGCCGAAGCCGATTGCAGCGGACACGCCGCTGGTATACCAGTTCATCTTGCCGAACGCCGACCATGTGTTCCTGCCCGGACATAGGATCATGGTGCAAGTGCAGTCGAGCTGGTTTCCGCTCTATGACCGCAACCCGCAAACCTTCGTGCCAAACATCTTCGTCGCGAAGCCGGCAGACTATGTGAAGGCGACCCAGCGGATTTACCACGCGGCCGGCGCAGCCAGCTTCATCGACTTGCCAGTAGTTTCGGCGCGGTAGTCGGGAGCCAGCGGATTACTTCTGGAGCGCCGACAGTTCGGGAGCTATCGCATGGAAGCTCGAATCATGCCGAGTGCGGTTTCTTGTACGTGTAGGGGCACAGACGCACTCCCTGCCTCAGTTGTTGAACCCGGGCAGGTCTACGCGTTTCGCAATGTGATACTTAATCCAGTGGCTGTCCCACCATTCCTTCGGGTCAATCTGGACGCCATCGAACAGGGGATTAGCAAAGCTTCCTGCGAGCGGCCGAGCTGGCCAGCCCATTGGCCTCAGTGTTGTGCTCGCGACGAACGTGGGAGATAGAGAAATCGAGCGATCGGGCCAATTTCCGGCAGATCCAATTCAGGGAATAGAGCCGCGGACTGCGGCAGTTATACTCGCCACTCATCTGCTTGACGATTACCTCGGAATCTGAAAACACGTGAAGCGCCTTGGCCTTAAGTCCCAGAGCGCATTGCAGCGCCTCCAGCAGAGCAACGTACTCGGCGACATTATTGTCCTGGTATCCGATCGATTTGGCGATTCTGATGGTGCCGTCGGTGGGGCCGTCAATGACCACTCCAATGCCAGACGGGCCCGGATTCCCGAGAGAGCCGCCATCGATGTAAGCCACGAGACCTGACATTCGGTTGCTAAGCTGCTAGCCACCATGCGTGAATAGTTTTCCGGCGTCAAGATGCTTTAGTGGTTCCACTTTTGGCTACCTGCAGTCGCCGCACCTTCGAGCACTTGTGGATGTTCCTGTGCAAAAATGGAAAGAATTTAATCTCCCATTCATTAAGCGATAATGATTCAATGGGTTGCGTTTCGGTTTTTTGATCCATCGCAAGCGTCCGATTGCACTGAAAACGGGCGTTGACAATCTTCGAGCAACTCTCTAAGGTTGCTCCCGTCGACGGCTGAAAGGGTTGGCTTAAATAAAATTTTGCCAGTCCGAAGTAGGCTGAGTGATCAGCTCGCCGGGGCGACCCGAAGAGCAGCCAGACCTGAAAAAACCGACGGCTCTGCGAGGAGTAGTTGGGGTTTGGGACCGCGAAAGCGGTGATCGCATCAAGGGCTGTGACGGTGCGTGTCTCCACGCTGTTAGCTTCCTCGCAGGAGCTGATGGCTAGAGCATAACCAATGTCACAGCCTTTACCTTTTTCCAGTGCTCTCTTCGCCGCAAGCTGGTTCCCCAGAAAAACATTCTTCCCCGTACGCCCTTTTTCAGCAGGAATTGTGAAAGACCATTGCAAGAGGTGATCCGCCACGGGGGCGGCAATCGCCCGACTCGTTCATTGAGAGTCCTGAAACGCTTGACGTTGTCGTGCGATTGAGGGCCATCCCCACTGTCAAGCGGGGATTTGACACAGCTTGCCTCCATGGACCTTTGACCGGTTCTGCACGTGAAGTGGTTAAATCTGGCCGCTTTGTACAATATAGGAGACATGGCGGTCACGATCGAGATGCAGAATACGGGCGATCCCCGAGCTCGCGGGGAGATTGTAGTTGTCATTGAACACGTGCTGAGTGACCGGTCTGGGGAGTGGCGGGTGTCGCTTGTTGGGTCCCGCGCAAATGAGGATTGGGAGATGAAGGTCGAGGGTCCCAACGGTTTTGAGCGCTCGTACACGTTGATGGGAAGTGCGGGAGAGCACGAGCCCGTGGCGATAGGGAAGTTGCTCGTTAAGCTGCTGCCGGCAAGCAAGTCATGATCTGCCGTGCCGGTTTGCATCCTCTCCAAACCGGTGCTGACATCGGGACCCTGTCAGGAATAAGCTAAGTTCATTTTTCATGAGCTGGAAGCGGAAATGGGACAGATTCCGAATTCGAGTCGTCGTCTCGACGAGCACATTTCACGAGCGCTGAACAAGATCAGGAAACCGAGCACTGCGGCGGAAATCACCGAGTTGCTCAATCGTGACCTGGAGCCCGAAGACCGGCCCTTCCAGACAAAAGAAGTCGCAGAGTGGTTGCGGAACACCGGGGACACAGCGTTGACACTCTATTGGTCAAGGACTCGTCCCCGCAGGTAGCCCTTCGGGGGTGTCACGGGCCTGACGGTCGAAGATTGCGCGCTGTGCCATCGTAGGCGGCGGGCGAGGCACATGCCCAAACCTTTGTTAGGGATCGGCACACGAAGGTAAATGAGTGCGCACGTCAGTTCCGCTGGAGTCGCGTCATGACCTCTGGCCTTCGGGCCGTCCGACGGCAGGTGAATCGCCCGACCATTCTCGGGCATCGAAAAAAAGCAGCGGCAGGTTACTGGAATATGAAGCATCTGAAGAGACTGGAAGAGGAAGTTTCCGCGTGGCCGCATATATCGGTTCACACGCACCGCTTTGGCGGCCGAGAATTCCGTTTCGGAAGTGCAGAGGTCGGGCACGTGCACGAGGGCGGCATTGTTGATATACCATTTCCGCGTCTGGTTCGCGATGCGCTCTTGGCGGAGGGTCTTGCCGAGGAGCACCACTGGGTTCCGAACTCGGGCTGGACCACTTTTCACGTCCGCAACGAAGATGATTTGAAGCATGCGATGTGGCTTATGCGGTTGTCTTATCTTCGATATGCGATGAAGACCGCGGCAGACCCTCAGGGATTCCTCGACCGGCAAAGCCAAGAACTGCACCTGAGACCTCAGTTCAGGTCGCTGCTCGAGCCTTTCTTGCCTGTGAAGGCAACCCATATTTTGACAGAGCCGCTCGCGTTGTAAGCGCTGCCGCATCATCCTTATTATTGTTGCAATGATTCCCAGGTAAGCTTTCCAACAAAGGAAGCCATCATGCATCGTCGAACGCTCGGCAAGAATGGCCCGCAAGTCTCGGCTCTCGGACTGGGATGTATGGGCATGTCCGACGTATATGGTCCAGCCGACGAAGCCGAAAGTATCGCCACTATTCACGCGGCGCTCGACGCCGGTATCAACCTTCTTGACACGGGTGACTTTTACGGCATGGGCCACAACGAAATGCTTCTCCGCAAGGCCATCGAAGGCCACCGCGACAAGGTCTTCATCGCCGTCAAGTTCGGCGCCCTGCGCGGACCGGACAACTCGTTCAATGGCCTCGACGTGCGACCTGTCGCAGTCAAGAATTTCGTTACTTACAGCCTGCGTCGCCTCGGAACGGATTACATCGACCTCTACCAACCCTGCCGCGTCGATTCCAACATCCCGATCGAAGATACGATCGGCGCCATCGCCGATCTGGTGAGGGCTGGCTACGTGCGCCACATTGGCATCTCCGAGGCTTCGGCCGATAGCCTTCGCCGTGCCTATGCCACGCACCCGCTCGCCGCTTTGCAGATCGAGTATTCCATCGTGACACGCGGCATCGAGGCGGAGATCCTGCCCACCGTGCGGGAGCTGGGCATGAGTGTGACCGCCTATGGCGTGCTTTCCCGCGGGCTGCTCAGCGGCTCTCGCCCCACGGGTCCCCGCGATTTCCGCGCTCACTTGCCTCGGTTCACCGGGGAGAACTTCGAGAAAAACCAGAAGCTGATCGAGACGTTTCGAGAGGTCGCTGCCGGCAAGAACGCGACGCCGGCGCAGATCGCGATTGCCTGGGTGCTGTCGCGCGGTGCCGATATCGTTCCACTCGCAGGCGCTCGCCGCCGCTCGCAACTTGAAGATGCCGTGCGAGCTCTCGAACTCACGCTCTCGCCGCAGGAAGTCGCCGAACTGGAGAAGGCGATTCCGCCCGATGCCGTCGCCGGGACGCGCTACGACGAAAACCAAATGCGCTGGCTGGACAGCGAACGGAAAGCCGGGTAACAACAATCGTCCTAAACGACCGATACGCAGCTCGCTGGACAGGTGCGACACATGACAGGTGTTGAAGTCAGAATGAGTGAAGGAGCGGGAAGACACTTTATGGGACCGGTGCCCAAGGAGCGCGAATGCTCGGGCAGAACCTTCCGCATTATGTCTACTCAGGAGGGGTCGGATTTCGGCGCTACATTCCGCTGTTTGCGATGCAGTAGGGACCTTGACGGAGCTTACCTCCCCCAGAGTAAATCCCGTCTGAATCGACCTGGTGGCCAAATCCCGTGAGAGTCCAGCGCATCAACAAGTAGACCGCGGTCGGCTTTCATGACCGACGTGACGTGCACGCTTTCGCCAAGCAAAATTGAGCGTTTTAAGGATTGACCTTGTGCTGGGAAGGGCACCCCAAGTGGCCTCATTTGATCAAAGGCGAGAGGTCCTGACGATTCGCCAGCACGACACAGGAAACATTCCGCTGGAAAGGGAGATTCCCGATGGCGACGATAAAGCTTCACGGGATTGAGGCCTGCGTGTTCGACGCCTACGGCACGCTGTTCGACGTCAACAGTGCAGCGCGCACCGCCCAGGATTCGCTGGGAGAGAAGTGGCAGCCGCTTGCCGAGCTGTGGCGCGAGAAGCAATTACAGTACACCTGGCTGCGCGGCCTCGCCGGGCACCACGCGGATTTTTGGCAGGTTACGGGCGATGCCCTCGACTTCGCCCTGTCGACGCTGCAACTCGAAGACCCGGCGCTGCGCGTCCGGCTCATGAACCTGTATCTGGTTCTGAGTGCCTACCCGGAAGTCCCCGACACCTTGAAACGCTTGAAGGCAGCCGGCATTAAACTCGCCATCCTGTCCAACGGGAGCCCCGCCATGCTCGCTGCGGCGGCGGCCAACGCGGGCATCGCCGATCTGCTCGATGCCATGCTCTCGGTGGAGGAAGTGAAGGTCTACAAGCCGCACCCCTCCGTCTACGGGCTAGCCTGCGAGCGGCTCGACGTGGTTGCGGCCCGCGTCTGCTTTCTGTCTTCCAACGGCTGGGATGCGTACTCCGCCAAGGCGTTTGGCTTCCGCGCCCTGTGGTGCAACCGCTTCGGCCAAGCGGCCGAGCGAATCCCGGAGACGCCCGACGCGCAGATTGCCACGCTTGCCGAGCTGCCAGACATCGTTCTGGGCTGACACGAGCGGCGGTATCGGTCAGGTCATGAATCGGCTTGGCGGCGAAGAGCGCCGATGGCGCCCTGCACGGCCTACTCGGACTACCCGTTTAGACCAAGTCGCACCCGACTTTGACGAGTTCCTAAAGCGACACGATCTGTCGCGAATCGGCGAGCGGCATCCCTGCGCGGCTGCAGTGGCTATAGTTACCAGTGGCATGGCTGGCGCCGCTGCGTGGACATCACTTCGGCTGCCACCGCCAGCATCGTCGCAGCACCGCTCGAGAACCGAGCATTCGCATCGAAGATTGAAGCTGGTCCTCGTCGTCGCCTTCATTGCCATTCTTATTCTGGAAGGAGTGTTTGCTCACACCGAAGGTGCTAAACGCAGAGCACCTAGCGACTCAAGTACAGAAGTGCGACGGTCACGCGATGCCGGATTTCCCGAGTCGGCGTTTGACAGTTGCTGGCCATCCAATTTCACTGCACGTCCGATTTGCTGCAAAGCACGGCTTCGCGCGGAAAGCACATCCCGCCGCGCGCAGCCCAGGAGGACAGAGCAATCCTGATCGGAGTAGCGTTCCAGTATCGATAGCACGTAGACAAAGCGCTCGAACGGCCCGAGTTCCAGAACCGCGGCAATCTCTTCCCGTTCCGCCGGTAGCGCTTTGGGATCGCTGTTAAGTGAGGCAGAATTCGAACGGTCGGCAGTTTCCGCTGGCCGCGGGTTGATGGCTCGCACGGCATTCTGGATGACCGCCCGCCGGGCCCAAGAGCGTGCCCACTCTTTGAAGACTGGATTGCCTTGAATGGAATCCTCCAGCCCAGAGACAAAGCATTGCTCCGCTTTCTCGCGATCTCCGGTCAGCAGGAACGACAAGAGATAGAAGCCGTCCATCTCCTGGTTGAAGATTCGGCAGAAATCATCGCTGCTCGCGTATGGTGTGGACCTGGCGGCGTGTGTTGCTTCGGGCATATTCACCTTCCTCTCGATTTTGCTGTTGCAAGAACACGATTGCGTTTGGTCACCACGTCTCGTAGCTTGCCATGGCAGTTCCGGGCAAGTTGTCTCAGCGCGTGTCTTTTTCGTTTTCGTCTGTCCATTCATGTAGACGATTGAGCGCGAGGAATATTTTAGAAAGGCCGAAGACGCTGGGTTTGTAGTTAGCACGCCACGGCGTTTGTCCGGCTTCTTCAGCTTGTAAGGCGAGGACACCACCTGTCCTTAAGGTCGCAGAGGAAGCCAAGATTGATTTGGTTGAAGCTGTGAACATCGAAATGGTCCGAGCTTCCCGGCCAAGTCCCCGAACCAGCTATCAACTGGCATCGCTTTTTGAGTTTTCTCCCCAGAAGCTCATGGTGCTGGCGGGTCCGGTACAGATTAGGGATGTGAGGCTGCAGGGGGCGAGCCTGAGATTGGTCGTACGATCAGGGCCGGCAAAGGATCTGAGTGTCGAGGAAACCGCCGCTCTTGAGGAGTTTGGGAAGTTCTTAGATCAAGAATGACCATGCATCTTGCAATTTGCCTGCAATCGCGTCGAACTCGAACCGGGCAAAGATGTCCGCTTGATCGCGGCAAGTCGTTGGCATGGGCCGGGGCCCGGATCAGTCGACATTCTCACAACTCCGCTCGAAGTCTTTCCACTGCAGCCTGCTCGCGCTGATACCGATCACTTGCTACGATCTTTTCTTCGTCGGTTAGCTCAGCAAGAAATCCGAATCCCCTGACGCAGTCAGCTGTGATTCTCTCCTGATCAATCTGCACCGTGCGTCGAACGAGTTGCGCCAGATCACCCCAGTCAAAATCTAATCCGTCCTGGAATTTCTGCATCAAGCGCGCAGGGTCGAAAGAATCCCGTGCTTGCCACAGCTTCAACACCACAAGGCGGCGGATAAGCGGCTGATTGAGCGGTCGCGTTGCGAATACGCCAAGATCAAAGATGTCGCGCGCTTTGTTGCGCTGATAGCAGGCACGGATTTTTTCCGCAAGAATCTCCTCAAGGGCGAGGCAGGTAATTTCGGCTGGCGCGAAAGGTAGCAGCTTGAAGTAGCTCTGCTCAATCTGCGGGCGGCGTTCGGTCGGCAGCGTCGGCGTCTCGCGCCGGCTGATCTGCAGCCTCACTTCGCTCACGCCGCTTGCGTTCCACTGGTGTGCGTAGGTCGGATTGACGCCCCAGGACAGGCCGTCCTGCGTCTCGTAGTATCCCTCGTCAGCAACGGCGAATTGAATGCCGTGAAACGGTTGTTCGAAGGCCTCCATCATGGCGAGGATGACTTCCTCGTGATCGTGATCCGCGATGCCTGTGAAGTCGAGATCGGTGGAGAATCGTCCCTGGGTCCCGAGAAACATTTTCCGAAGACACGTACCGCCCTTGAAGGCCAGTCGATCCAGGATGCCGCGTTCCGACAGCAGCTGCAGCAGGAAGGTCAGAACCACCTCCTTCTCCGCGATCATGATGTCCCGCAGTCCGGATTCATTGGAATAGCGCTGGACTTGCGGCTGCGTCAGCATCCCTAACTCTCCTTGACCTCCGTCTTCGTGAAGGCTCTCCGCCGCCCTAATCCAGAGCTGCCATGCAGTTCCTGACGCGCTACATTGACAAAAAGACGCCAAGTCTCGTCATAGCCGATGGCGCCCGGTACGAGATGCTTGGGAGCGGGACCGAGCCATGCCCGGGTGCTGCGTCCGGTGAGGCTGAGCAGTTGTTCGCGCACTTCGGCCGGCATGTCGGCTTTGACGTGATCGGCGAGCCATCCGAAGCGCCGCACGAGCGCACCTGATTCGATCCGCTTGAGATAATCGGCCGCTTTCTTCCAGTCGAAACGCCGGCTGGCAGTGGCGAGAATGGTAGCTGCTTCGCCGACGCCGCCGGCCAGCGCGGGGCGGTCGACGCAGTCGATCGCCGTCTTTTCACGGTCGGAGATCATAACCTTGTAGCCGAGCACGTCGATGGGTTCGAAACCGAAGAATTTATTTGCGGAGAGGTTGACGATCCGGACCTGCGCCGCCCCCACGCGCCGCGCGCGCGCGTGCACCGGCGTTACCAGGAAGATCACATTGCGGTGTTGGGTCGTCAGCCCATAGTGGGCGGCGGCGGAGCCGTAGCCAATGTAATAAGGTTCGGCAATGAGACTGGCTTGTGCCAAAAGATTGCTGTTGCCGAGAGCCTCGGGTCCCTGGTCGGGAGGGATAAGCAGGTATTTGCCCCAGCTTGCGCGTTCGAGCCAACCCTTACGGCGCAACGACTCGATTATGTTGTCGACGGCCTTGGGGCTGGCGCCGAGCAGCTTAGTAATGTCCCCGCGCGCAACGGCCAATAAGCCGCGCTCGCTGAGCGCGAGTACGACCCGGCTTTCCTGTGGAGACAAGGACCGAGCTTGGAATGTCATTGTTGTAATATTCACAAAACCCCCTTAGTGAGGGGGTTTTGATTTACATAGTACCATCACTAGGCGGACAAGCGCAATAGTTTTGCACAAAACCCCCTTACTAAGGGGGTTTCGAGACATTCTATAGGAATCGCATCCTCCGGCAATTGGGTGTCGCCCGCCGCTCAGGATTCGAGGCACAGAAAGGCTCGCATGCGATCGAGCTCCTCTTCAAGTTCGCGCTTGAAGGAGCGATCATGCGGAGGGTGCGATTCGATATAGCCGAGTTTTGACCGGAGCTTGCCGTTCTTCACGGAGAGGTTGCCCCAGCCAATCACGCGGTCGCGCCAAAGCAGCGGCAGAGCATAATAGCCGAGCTTGCGTTTGGGTGCCGGTGTGTAGGCCTCGAAACGGTACACCCATCCCCACAGCAACTCGAAGCGGTCGCGATCCCACACCACCGGGTCGAAAGGCGTCAGCAATCGCACCGTGTCCTGCGGCGCATAGCGCGCCGGATTCTCTTCGGCAGGCCAGTACCAATCGACACCCTCGATGCGCGTATGCGCGAGCCGCTGTTTGACTCGATGCAGAGCACTCTTCAATTCGCCGTGCCACTGCGGCACAGCAAAGCGAAGTCGCCGTACAAGGTCAGACAGGCACGCACCGGGCAGGGGCGCATAAATTTGGACAGCGACATCGACTAGAGCGTCAATCCGCGCTTGGCGCTCGGCGGCATCGAGCGGCTCCGGCCCATGCTGGTGTGGAGTGTAAATGCGGATGCCGCCCTCGCGCCGCGCCACACGCAGCATCCCACGGTAATGCATGGCGGCGAGCAGATGGGTTGTGGCGTTCGACGAACCGCCCCAGTAGTTCCTCACTTTGCCGTGCGAGAAATGCTTATCTACTTCGCGCGGATGAACCGCACCATGTTCGTGTACGAACTCCAGCAGGAGTTGTGCCTGCTTCCGGCGCGCGGCGGACCAGGGCCGACGGCCTTCAGCAGGTACCCCGGCATCCGAGCGCGGATGCATCAGCGCCTGTATGGGTCTTGTCACAAAGCCGTAGACGACGAAGAAGTCCTCCTCGATGCCGAGTTTCGCATACAGGCGTTCAAGGTCGCCGGCATGGTAGTCCTTGACGCGATGGCGCAGCATCAGGTCCTGCGCGCGCGCTGGAGCGCGAATCGGATCGGCTTGCACAAAGCCCAGTTTGTGGAGGGCGCGTTTCAGCGGAGTGGGTGTGAAGAGGCTCCGGGCGACGGCGAAGCGCCGCAAGTCGTCGAGTTTAATCAGCATGACCAAATATTGCCCAAAGTTCGCGGCGTCATAACAAGACGTCCGTGGTTCATTTCACGATGCTGTGGCGCCCGCGAGAAAGTACGCCGTTTCGTGCCGGTGCGCAATCTCGTCGATTTTCCTGATCGCTTCGAGAACGACCGGATCGATCTGGTCATGCTGGATTTCTAAAGGCGGGTTCGATGTATTGGTCATAGAGCATCTTTGCGGCCTCAAGATTTCTGCCGTCGGTGGTTGCCGTCAGGTCGGCATAGGCTAGGATCGGCGGAGCCACATCTCGAGTGGTCGGTACGTGGCCATTCCAAAAGGCATCAAGAATCTCCACGTCTCCGTTGATGTCCGCCCGCAGCTTGTGTTCGGCGATGAGCTGTTTTGGCGTTTCTTTGACGTAAATGATCGCGGTTTGCGGGACAAGATGATGGAGCAGGCGGTTGGCAGCCACTTCACCTCCCCAATAGGCATGATACGGCTCGAGATTCACACCCTCGGTCCAGCCTTGCCTTTGCGCTCTGAATCTTCTTATATTCAGCTTTGGCCTCAGAACCGTGGGATAGACGGCAACCCATTCCTGCACAAGCCGCTGCGCGTCGAGGAATCTTCGGTGCGGCGCGCGCGCGCCCATTTAGTGCTGTTGCCTCCAGATCCAGTGAAGAATGCCGCATAACGTCCCGACATCCGGGTCAGCGTCCTCCTCGTTCCCTTAAGAGGAGCACATCCAACCTACGCCACAATCGCACGATGCCAAAAAAGTGCAATCCCAGGTGAGACACATTTCTGTTTCGAAGCCATATATAAGTAGGAGGGGATGTGGGGTCCGGCTTCCACAGTCTTTGCTGAACATGGGGGAATTGAATCAACCAGCCCGCCGTCGTACCTTCCGCTGGCCTGGGGCGGCGCGAGAGATGGTGAGGACATATGTGAGCACCATATCATCCGAGGTCTCAGGCCAAGATAGGCACAACACGCAAATGGCGTTGCAGGGGCTGATAACAAGAATTGCGGCAGTGTCGGGAAACCCGCGTGCAGCCTGCTGGAGGTTCGTGCGGCAGATGGGAATCACCTCGAAGCGAGGCTACCGGCCATGGGCAAAAACCGAGCAACAGAAGCTAGTTGACTTGATCGCGTCACACTCTCTCGAGGAAGTTACGGTACTGCTCCGGCGCTCGCCGACCTCGGTGCGCGCCATGTTGCACCGGCTCGGAGCCAGCGCTCGCATGGGTCAGGATTGGTTCACGAAACACTCGCTGGCGGAAGCGCTGCATGTTCGCGCGGAGGAAGTCCAGAAGTGGATTGACCGTGGACTATTGCGCAGCCGAATGGTCGAGACAAGCGGGTTCCAAAGGCAGATTATTGACGCGGAAGACTTTTGCGATTTCTGCAAGCGGAACCGCGGCGAAATCGTGGGACGAAGATTGAATACGGATCGGCTGAGTTTTGTGCAGACCTTTGTTTTTCCGCCCAGCCACACGGAACTATTGCCGGTCCGGGAAGCCAAGAAGGAGCGGGCGGAGTACGACGAGCAGAGGAAGAAAGAAGCGGGTTGGGAAGAGGATGTGGAGGATGAACTGGACGCGACGGCTTGAGATCACAGGCCGCCGCTCGACCGAGCCTGCCGGGAGCAGCGGCCTGTCTCCCGCAAAACAATCTGCGCTCAGGCGGTCGTTTCCGATCGAGAGTGGAAGCGTTCCCTTGCGATGAGATCGAGTCTTTTATACAGCGTCGTAATTCTCTCGGATCGCAAATGATATTCATCGAGTTCCGATGAGGTTAACTGTGAAGGCTTGCGCAAGGTGTCAATCTGAACTTCGACCAGCCGTTGCACTTCGTTCTTGATGGGGAAGGCTGGGTCCGTCATCATGAGCGACCTCCGGACGCCATTGTAGCCGACTTACGGCGGCGCCGCGCCGGGCAGTGTTGTGGAAGAACCAGAGGGCCGGTCCTGTGTCCTCACATTGCCGGCTTCGCGAACGGACACGAAGATATGCGTAACGGCCTCGCCGGCGAACGACTCAAGGGCCGTATAATTTTCGTATGGCCGATCGCATTGTGTGTTCGTGCGTCACCTGCCCGAAGTGCGGAATTTGGGTCGTCGTCCGACCACAAAACCAGCTCGCCGTCAGCAGAGAAAAGTGCTCTGCGAGGTGCCCTGCAGCGGAGTGTGGCAAGGAGTTTGAATTCGAAGCCAGTGAGACTCGCGTTTTCGAAGTCCCGCTGCCGCTTTTCGAGCGCCGTCACTTCTATCGTTCGGAATTGCTAGAAACAGAACGATAACCGCGTCTTGTCTCTTCGCCGGTCACACCGGTGGAGTTCCGCATCTGATTCTCTCTATCTCACGCCAGAAACTGTTACGGATGGCCGCCGGCGATTTACCCAATATTTGCGCAACGTCCTTCCACTCATATCCGGCAGCCCTGAGCATCAGAACGGTGCCATTCTTATCGCTGAGTTTTCGGACCATCCTCGCGAGTTCCAGACGCGCGTTCGCCTGGGCGATCCAACCCTCGCCTAAGGTGCGGCTTGACAGTTCGCCGGACCCTCCCACCAATGCAAGGCGGTTCAACTTGGTCGCATAGCGCCGCAGCCGGCGGCTGAAGGCCACCATGAGAAGCGCATGCTTTTGTGAGCATTCAGGAGCCCCAATGCGGTCGAGGTAACGCGACACCTGCGCAACCGTGTTTTCCATTAGCTCGGCAGCGGGACCATGATCGTCAAGAAGAGCTTGCGTCCGCCGACATGCCTGTTTCCAGATCTCATGCCCGGCCAATCTCACATCCGCCCGAATCGGTCTTCCCGCCTGATCGGCCTCCCGGTCCCACCAAAGAAGTATTCTCCCCGCACGCGCCATACTGCACCCCACCCTTGAGCAAAGGCTAAAGATCGAAGTTGGGAATCACATCCGGGCCAGGCGGAGGTGTTGAACTCACGAGATGAGAAATGTGGGGGATGTCCTCGCGCGCCAGAGGCCCTTGTCGAGGTCGCCGATCGTGTGCCCCTACAAAGGGGATCGGACCGGAAACAGGACGTTGTGAGAAAGACGGAGTCGTGATGGTCGGAAAACCGGACAAAATGGCCGCCCGGAGCGCCATGGAATTGCACTTTCGCGCCATTCCCAGTCTCGGAAACCACTTCAAGCTTAGGCGGCAATTCGCGTGACCGTGGTAGACAGCACTCGCAGCAGGATTACCGTCACGGCGTAAGTGCTGTTTCGTCGTCGGACAAGTCCTGTCTTTCTGAAAGGTTGCGGACGACGCACGCTGCAGTGCCTGACCTCTTCTTGGTCGGGCTGGCTGAACTACCGGCTTCTGACCTACCCCACTTCTCTTATGCACAGCGGCTTCTCACGGAAAGGATGACCACT
>Ga0224558_1002425_pt1 | contig 17119 bp, 14 predicted proteins | sample 714S32024metaG_FD_180682 | JGI IMG/M metagenome (GOLD analysis project Ga0224558, IMG submission 180682) | Peat soil microbial communities from Stordalen Mire, Sweden - 717 S3 20-24 | ecosystem: Environmental > Terrestrial > Soil > Wetlands > Peat | place: Sweden: Norrbotten County, Stordalen... | reverse complement strand
TCCAATGCAGAAAGTGCCGGACCAGTCACCCTCCAAGCAACAACTAACTACAGTGCCACTTGCCCCGCTGATTCTGCTGGAACACCTATCTCTGCCTTGATTTGTATGCAATCGGGTTCGTCAATTCACGATTTAACGATAGACGGGAACAAAGCAAATCAGAGCGGCAACGTCAACAATGTGCTTGTCCAAAATGCCAGCGGCGTGAAGATTCACAATGCGTATATTCAAAACGCATCCCAAGATGGCATTCATGTGACGACCACCTACTACCCAACGGTGACAGCCAGCCAAACACTGAGTCTCAACGCAATCGTATTCCTATATTCTTATCCCGCCGCAGCGCCACAACTTTATAAAGTCACGATAGCGGGTACGGGAACAGCCTCTTATCCCGGCTATCCTGCCAGTGGCTGCACGGCCACGCTCAACGCTACTTGCACTTGGGGTGGTGTGACTTTTAAGAACATTGGCGCACCCTATGATAACGCCTCCGGCAATGGCTGGATTGGGCCTAACGTGCTCTTACGGACAAATGGCCGTGATGGTATGTTCACAGAGCGCAACGTCGATTGGACTATCGGTTCGTCGGTGCAATTTGAGGTAAATGTACGTGACGGTTTCCACTGTGAGGATTGCGCGTCATATCGTTTCTCGCTCGATGATTGGGGCGCAAACGGGCGCTATGGATTCTACGCTGCCGTGGTTAATAGTCAATGCAGTTCTCCCATCGGAACGGAGGGAAACTTCATTCTGGCATCACAGTTTGGGGCTAATGGATATTTACCGGGAACATGGTCGGGCGCAGGCGGAGATATCTACGTCAACGGCTCAGCGGCTTCCGCCGCTGGTTTTTGTGCTTCCCCCGGTACATCTCAATGGGCGGGTAGTATGACGATTGTGGGGAATCAATTTATTGAATCCGCCGCGACAGCGAACCTTACCAACTCGATCCAATTCATCGATGCGGGTGGCAATAATGTAACTGGTAACAATTGGGGTGAAAACCTTTATGACCCTCAATACAACTATCTGGTCACTTCTACCTTCTCATCGTTGACAGGGAGTGCCAGGGTTCCTAATCAGATTTCCAAGAACTCACTTGAACCAACGGCAGGGGGGCCTATCTACCAAGCGGTAACGCCATATTCAATTACTAGCGGAGTAGACAAAGCCGATGCCGTAACCCTTCAAGGAACTGAAACAGAGTGGGGAGATCGCGATATATATGGTCTGTTATATATATATAACCCCACTGGATCAGCGATTTACGCAACCGGCTCGACTACTTTAATATCAACGGCAGGCAATGCAGCGGCGGCTATCGTGCCCGGTGATGATCTGAGTACTACCAAGGAAATTTACGGCACAACCCATGCGGGTAGTTATTTGTGGTGGATCAATGACAATGGAAGCGCATCGTTTCCGAGTTACGCCAATTCCAATGGCATTCTGCTTCCTTTCACGCTGACCGGCTATCACGGAGCGGGCGCTGGAGATGTAAAGGTACAGCTAAGCGACGGGACGGGAACGAGTGTGCCTGCGGCCTTTGACGCAACCGGAGGACTGACCGCAGCTCCAGCAGGAATTGCAACTCTCTCATCCGGCACAGTGACAGTGTCAAATAGCACTGCTTGCACACCTAGTTCCACCTGCGTCTACAAATTGACCAATTGCGGCTTGAACTCCTCGACAGCGATTGGAACGCTCAGTATCGGCACGGTGGCGCCCGGGAGTTCGTTTGTCATCAATTCAGAATCCTCGACGGCGATTGTGGTAACAGGTGACAAGAGCATCGTTTGCTGGCAGATCAACTAATGCAGCGACCCGTCGAAACATGGGCCTATTCTGCATCTTGCAAGTAATTGTCAACTGACTCAATCGTATTGCATACCCGCATGAAGAGAGGGATTTGTGGAAGAGACAACAGGAGGGAGCGCGGCGGTTGGGGGGAATCAGAAGGTTTTTTGCCCGGAGGAGATGGACCGGGAGGAGCTGGAGCGGTTCGGACGGATTCTGGACCAACGGCCGGTGAGCCTGAGGGGGCGAACGGTGGCGATGGAGTTGGCCGAGAAGCTTTTGCAGGTGAGGATGCGGGACGGGAGCACGGCGCCGTTGCGGGCGAACACGGTGCAGCGGGCCTTTGAGCGGTGCCGGGGCGAACGGAATATCGTTCTGAAGGCGCGGCAGATGGGGTTGACGACCTGGGCGGCGGCGCGGTTTTTTCTGAAGACGATCACTCATCCAGGGACGCTGACGCTGGAGGTGGCGCACACCCAGGAGGCGGCTGAGGAGATCTTCGGGATCGTGCATCGCTTTGTGGACTATCTGCCGGATGCGCTGCGCGAGGGGGCGTTGCAGGTTTCGCGAGCTAATGTACGGCAGATTGTCTTTCCGGAGATGGACTCGCAGTACAGAGTGGTGTCGGCAGGAGAGCGGAACGCAGGGCGGGGATTGACGGTGCAGAATCTGCACTGCTCGGAACTGGCGCGTTGGCCGGGCGATCCGGCGGAGACGCTGGCCGGATTGCGGGCGGCGATGGCGCCGGGAGCGGAGCTGATTCTGGAGTCGACGCCGGACGGGGTGGGCGGCTGCTTTTACGAAGAGTGGCAGAAGGCCAGCGAGATGGGGATGGTGCGGCACTTCTTCCCCTGGTGGATGGAGCGGAAGTACCGGGCGAAGGCGGTGGACGAAGAGAGCCTGACCGACGAAGAGCGGGACATGATGGAGCAAAAGCCGCTGGACCTGGAGCAGATCGGATTTCGGCGGCAGATACGCGCGAACTTTCGCGGGCTGGCGCGGCAGGAATATGCGGAAGACGGCGAGAGCTGTTTTCTGGCCAGCGGAGATTCGGTCTTTGAGCTTTCAGCGGTGGACGCGCGGCTGGCTACGGTGACTGAACCGATTGAAACGCGGCGGAACGGGGAGCTGGAGATATGGCTGCCCCCGCTGAAAGGCAAACAGTACCTGGTGGCGGTGGACCCGGCCGGGGGCGGAAGCGAGGGGGATTATTCGGCGGCGCAGGTGCTGGAACTGGAGACGGGGTTGCAGTGCGCGGAATTTGCCAGACATGTGGGCGGGTTGGAGCTGGCACGGCAGGTGACAGAGCTGGCCGTGGAGTACAACCAGGCGTGGCTGGTGGTGGAGAGAAACAATCATGGCAGCGGGATTCTGGCGTTTCTTGAGAGCTCGTGCGGCTACGGGAAGGTTTATCGTCAAAAAGGCCAGGCGGGATGGCTGACGACAACATTGAGCCGGCCGGTGGCGCTGGGGCGGCTGGATGCGGCGCTGGTGGAGCGGCCGGAGTGCTTTCAGAGCCGGAAGCTGCTGGCGGAGTGCCGGAGCTTTGTGCGGTTGCCGGACGGCGGGAGCGGAGCGCGGCCGGGAACGCATGACGATCGGGTGATGGCTATGGCGATTGGGTTGGGGGCGCGGGCTGAGCTGCTGAAAAGCAGCTGACAGCTAACAGCTTTCAGCTAACAGCTAAGAGCTGCCCTGAGCGCATAGAATTCGAGTGAGGTTGGTACGGGCGGGGGAACGGGTTGGCGGTTCTGGCGGTGCAGCATATCCGGCGGATGCGGGGCGGAGCGCAAGGCCAGTTGATGCTGGGCGCGGACGGCCAGGTGTACGTGGTGAAGTTTCAGAACAACCCGCAGCACGTGCGGGTGCTGGCCAACGAGTTTCTGGCTTCAAGGATTGCCGCGGCGGCGGGGTTGACGGCGCCGGAGACGGAGCTGGTGGAGGTATCGAGCTGGCTGGTGGAGAATACGCCGGAGCTGGAGATCGACCTGGGCCGGACACGGGTGCGGTGCACGGCGGGGTTGCAGTTTGGGTCACGATTTGTGGGCGGGCTGATGCCGGGACAGGTGGTGGATTACCTGCCCGAGGAACAGATGGCCGAGGTGAGAAACCGGGGCGAGTTTGCCGGCATCCTGGCGCTGGATAAGTGGACGGGCAATGCGAACGGCAGGCAGGCGGTTTTCGCGCGCAAGCAGCGGGAACGGCGCTACCGGGCAGTCTTTATCGACTACGGGTACTGCTTTCACGCCGGGGAGTGGAGGTTCGAGGATCTGCCGCTGCGGGGGGTGTATTACCGCAACGATGTCTATCGGGAGATCGCCGGGTGGGAGGCTTTTGAGCCGTGGCTGACACGGCTGGAGACGATGGCGGCGGAGACGGTTTGGGCGGCGGCCAATGAGGTTCCGCCGGAGTGGTATGGCGGCGACCAGAGCGAGATGGAGGCGCTGGTGGAGAAGCTGCTGGCACGTCGAAGCCGGATTCGGGAGCTGATTGAAGGGTTCGGGAAGTCGGATAGGAGGCCATTTCCGAAATGGGTGGGGATGGGAAAAGATGTGGGGGATGGCTGGAAAGAGGAGCGATGGGGGGATAACATGGGGAGGGTGAGTTGAAGGGATTAGGGACTAGGGAACAGGGACTAGGGAACAGGGACTAGGGAACAGGGAACAGCTAAGGGCTGAGAGCTTGCATCGATGAGTAACGAAAGTCAACGGCGAGCATGCGAATTTCAACTGCTTCGGTATGTGCCGAATGCGGTGCGGAATGAGTATGTGCATATCGGGGTGATCTTACGTGAGCAGAGCAGCGGCGGGGCAGCGAGCAGCCCTGAGCCGGCTTTGATAAGGTTTACTCGCGACTGGCGCAGAGTGCGCTGCCTTGATCCGGATGCCGACACCACGCTGCTGGAGGGGATGGAGAGCGAGCTGCGGCGGCGCTTTGCGAGCGAGCCAGATGGGAATTTGATGCGGCTGCTCTCGGAATCGCTCTCGCTGAATGTGCAGATGACCGAGCCCAAGGCGTACCTGGCAGAGAGCCTTCCGGCGGGGATGGAAGAGTTGATGCGGCTGTATGTGGAGCCGCCGCCGCGTGAAAAGACTCAAAGACTCAGCGGAAGGGCGGCGATTCAGGCCAAGATGCGCGGAGAGTTTGAGCGGGCTGGGGTGTGGGATTTGTTGCGGAAACGGATTGCAGCCTCGGAGTACACACGGCCGGGGGATCCGTTGCGCATTGATGTGGGATACCGTCCGAACGGGGTGATCCGCATGTTTCACGCGGTGAGCCTGGAGCCGGGCGTGGAGATGGCCAAGGTGCTGGCTTTTTCCGCGGCGGGACTACGAATCGGAGTCGAGCGGGTGGAAAAGGCAAGCTTGGAGTTGACGGCGGTGATTGAGCCAGCGGCCCGTCTGGGAGCGACTGACGCGGAGCCGGAACGGCTGGAGATGTACCGCTTTGGCGTGGAGACGATGGAAGAGAACCAGATACGTGTGCTGACGACCACGGACCTAGGACGGGTGGCGGAGACGGCGCGGCGGGAGCTGCGAGTGTGAAAAGGCAGTTCTCAGTTGTCAGTTTATTTCGATCAGTTTGAAATTCTTGGTTGAGATTTGCAGATAATTATCTACGATTGATGTAGGATCGATTTTGTAGTGAAGTTCAAGCGGTTGGAAGTCAGTAGATGTCGGCGGGTAGCTGACAACTGAGATCTGACAACTGACCACTGGCATGGACAAGGCATGGCCCTTTTGGGTTGTGCCTTTTTTGTTTTTGGGCGGCGAAGAAGGAAGGTGCGCGTGAAGGTTGGAGAGCAGTTGCGAGAGATCTGGCGGCAGGCGACGGGGAGTGGACGGAACGCGGAGATCGCGGCGGGCGCGGCAGACGCGGAGGCGGAGCGCAAGACGCTGGCGCTGCCGTCGATCCTGAGCCCGGTGCAGTTTCCGGGACAGCACCTGCCCAAGCCGACACCGATGAATCTGCGTAGGTTTGCGGAGACTCCGGTGGTGCGGCGGGCGATCAATGTGATCAAGGATCGCATTGCGGCGATGGACTGGCAGGTGCGGGTGCGCCGCGGAGTGAAGGTGAACGATCTGGCTTTTGCGGAACGCAAGCTGCGCGCGTTGCGCAGAGTGCTGGAAGAGCCGAATGCCGCGGACAGCTTCCGGACGCTGATGGAACAGGTGATGGAGGACGTGCTGACGGGCGGGTACGGGGCCATCGAGATGGAGCCGACCGGCGACGGAGAGCGTCCGGCGATGCTGTGGGCGGTGGATGGGGCATCGATCCGCATCAACCCGCGCTGGGACGGGCAGCCGGAGACGCCGCGGTATGCGCAGGCGATGCCGGGACAACTGGAGTCGAGCGCGATCGAGTTGCGCGACGATCAGCTGATGTATGTGCGCATGAATCCGCGCAGCTTTACGCCTTTCGGGCTGGGGCCGTTGGAAGTGGCTTTCGAGACGGTGAACCAGTTTTTAAGCGCGCACCGCTTCGCGGGCAAGCTGGCGGCAAACTCGGTGGCGCAATATGCGCTGTGGCTGAACGAGGCGACGCCGGCGCAGCATGACCGGCTGATTCGCTGGTGGCAGGACGAGATCGAGGGAACCGGGCGGGTTCCGCTGATTTCGACCGAGCAGAAGCCGGAGGTACTTCGCTTCGCTCAAGGCACGGACGCAGATATGCGGCTGGAGTGGCAGGAGTTTCTGATCCGCATGGTGGCCAATGCATTTGGATTGCCGCCGCTGATGCTGGGATTGGAGAGAGATGTCAACCAGTCGACGGCGTCGGAGATGGCGGACGAGGCCTTCCGCGGGGCGATATCACCACTGGCATTGCTGTTGGCCGGGCACATTACCCGGGACCTCTTCGGCAAGTGCATCGGCTGGCGGGAGTTTGAGTTTGTCTTCAACGAATTGAACGCGAGGGATGAGATGACAGAACTGGCAGTGCAGGTGCAATTGCTGCAGGCCGGAGTGCTGACGGTAAGAGAGGTGCGGGCGATGCGGGGGTTGGGGCCGCTGGGGCAGGATGGGGCGGCGGTGCAGTTGACGGGCGAAGCGGAAGAAATAGGGACAAGGGACTAGGGGCCAGGGACTAGGGACTAGGGACAAGGGACTGAGGGACTAGGATTGGAACTCGTTCAATCCGTTGCGGGTGCTGCGATCCGGCTCCTGTATGAGTCCGATCTACTGCTCCTGCTTCGCTAGTCCCTAGTCCCTTAGTCCCTACGTCCCTGCATTACAGAGCGGAGAGAGCATGAGACTGGAAGCGATGGCGGTAAAGATTCCTCACGTGGACGGACACCCCAACCGGGTGCCGTTCGAAGGGGTGCTGACGATGGTGAACACAGCCAGCGACAAAGCACCGGCGGGGGCGCGCGGACACCGGGTGATGCTGACGCACGCGGCGGCGGAGAAGGCGCTGCCATCGTTGCTGGGCATGGCGGTGGACTACCGGCCGGGGTGGGACGGGCACGACGCGCGGCGCAAGATCGGCCTGCTGACCGAGGCGAACCTGATCGGGCAGCGGCTGGTGGTGAAGGGCTACCTGTATGCGCGGGATTTTCCCGAGGTGGCAGGAGCGATTGAGGCGCAGGTTCCCGAGTCGATGGGTATGAGTTATGAGTTGGCCGACGCGCGGGTGGAAGATATGCGGGCCGAGATATGGAAGCTGACCCGGGTGACATTTACCGGAGCGGCGATCCTGCTGCGGGACAAGGCGGCCTACCGGGCCACCAGCTTCCGCATGGCGAGTTAGTGGGAAACAGCGAGTTAGCGAGAAACAGCACACAGCTAACAGCTAACAGCCGGAAGCTGCCCGCTGACAACGAGCAACCGACAACAAAGCTGATAACTGACAGCGGGTAACTGTCTGCTGTGAGCTGTGAGCTGTCAACTGATGAAAGGAATGACATGGAAAACAAAGAGCAAGAGATTGCAAATCGACTGGAAGCCGCGACGACCCTGCTGGAGCGGACGCTGGGCTGGCTTGAAGAGCGTCAAGGCGCCCTGAGCGGCGAAGTGGAAAAGATCTCGGCGACCGTCGAGCAGAGCCGCCGGGAAGCGGAGCTGGCGGAGAAGCTGGCCGCAGCCGAGCTGGAGCTGGCCGAGCTAAAGGCAGCGGCTGCGCAGAATGTGTTGAACCCGCTGCGCAGGACGCTGCCCTCGACGACCAGCGAGATGCTGGCCAAGCACGGAATCGGCGAGGGTCCGGTGGACGTGCGGACGCTGGACGCGGCGCTGGCCGGGCTGAGTCTGGAACAGCGCATCGCGGTAAAGACCCAACTGCTGCGGGCAGGAGCAATTGCATAAAGGCAGCTAACAGCAGACAGCTAACAGCAAACAGCTGACGGCTGCCAACTGCAAGCTATGAACTGTGAACTATCAACCAAGCAACGACTGGCCCCATGGAGGGGGCGGAAAGAGCCTATGAACGCAACCTTTGCAGACATTCACGCGGCAGCAGATTTTATCGGGCCGGGCGCTATCGAAGTTCCTCTGTATCAGACCGAGATATTCGACATCTGCCGGCGTTCGAGCCCCTTCGGGCAGCGCATCAAGCAAGTTCCTGCGACAGGACATCCGTCGCGGTTCTTCGAAGAGACGGCGATTCCGAATCCGGGAACGGCCGGCTTTGTGAATCCCCGCAGCATCTCGCCGACGGTGGTGAGCCCGACGCGAGTAGAGCGGAGCGTGCCGCTGAAGGCGGTCGTTTCGCAAATCAACTACAACCTGTTCGACATCGAGTTGGGCGACCAGCAGAAGCAGTTTGCCTATCTCCAGGCCAAAGACCTGGTGGACACGGTGAGCGGCGTGATGGTAGCGCACGACGTGGCGTTGTGGAACGGCAACGACACCAGCCTGAGCTCGCCGGTAACCACACAGTACATGGGCGCGATTCCACAGATCGTAGCGGGCGGTCTGACGACGACCATCGGCACAACGGCATCGATCGTGGACGGAATCAAATCGGCGGTGGCGCAGATGGTGGCCAACAACGGCTATCATGTTCGGCCCACGGCGATCTACGCCAACCCGGTTCTGCTGGACCTGATCGACCGGGAGATGAAAACGGAGTTCAACGTGGTGCTGAATACCGACAACATCACGGGTGGAGTCCGGGTAAAGATGCTCTCGACGCAGGCGGGCGATCTGCCGCTGATTCCGGACTGGAGCCTGAGCTACACAGGCACACCGGGATCGGGCACGGCGGTATTGCCGGCTTACATCGTGACCGAGGATCTGATCGAGTACCACTGGTTGGGCGATCCGGCACCACGGGTCTTCCAACTTGGGCTGCCGAATTCGCTGACATACCAGTATGTCGCGGTCAAGTTCGGCGGCCTGGTGGTGAAGGGCGCTAACTACGCTCATTACCAGGTGCTGGTGGATCGCTAGGAAGCATGTTAGCAAGTTAGCAAAGAGGTTCCGCTTTGCGGAGCCTCTTATTAGCGAGTTAGAGCATTAGCAGGATCGTAGGATGCATCATTCCCACCCTAGCCGCAAGAACAAGAGCGCGGCGAGGGTGGGGCACCCGCAATTCTGTAACTAAAAAGCTCTAGCAATAGTTCAGACGGGGCAAGAAGAGGGAAGGGTGGAGTATGGCATATCTGCAGCCAGCGGATTACCAGAATTACGGCTTGCCGGCAGGAACGACGGCAGATTGGATTACGGCGGCCACGGCATTGATCAACAGCTACTGCAGGCGGCCGGACCTGAATGTAATCCAGTACACGGAGCGGTTGCGGCTGACCAGCGGAGCACAGACGGTGTTGTTGACTTATCTGCCGCTGTCGCCGTTGGGAACGGCTACGACGCCGTTCGTGAGCATCGAAGGCCGTTATGCGAGAGGGCGGCGAGGAGAGCTTTCGAGTCAGCCGCTGGCGGAGATTGCGCTGGCGTTTTCGCTGCCGGGGCAGTGGACGGCGATTGACGCTAGCACGGTGGACTACGACCCCAATACCGGGGAGTTGACGCTGCCGTGGAATGTGCTGGGGCTGCCTTACAACGAGGTGGCGGTGACTTACACGGCGGGATTGGCGACGATCGGCGACGACGTGAAGACAGCGTGCGCGCAGATAGTGCGTAATGCGCAGTCGACGCCGGCGCTGAACGCGAGCAAGACCAAGATCGACACGATGCAGATGCAGTATTTCTCGAGTTCGCTAGTGGACGAAACAGTGCAGGCGTGGCTGCGTTCCTACGTGGCGAACAGACTGGGGTGAAGGATGAGCGATACGGCAGCGCGCAATCCTGTAGGAGCGCCGCGGATGCTGGCCGATGCTCTGTTGCGAAGCGTGACAGGCACGACGGCCCTTCTGCGGGTGACGGGGACGAATGCGGATACCAGCCAGTCCGAGGTGGGACTGGTGGCAACGACTTTTGCCGAAATTGCGGTGAGCCCGGTGGTGATGCGTAAGCTGCGCCCCACCTGGCAGGAGAAGGGCGAGTCCAAGTGGGAGCTGCTGGTTTCAGCGACGGGCGTGGAGCAGCAGGTGAATGCGCTTGATCTGGATTCAGCCCAGGCTCTTTTTGCGATGACGCTGACGGTTACGGTGGCGGGGCAGGATTACCTAATTGAGTCGGTTGCCGCCAACGAAGCCTTCAACCAGGTGTACATGTACCGGTTGCTGTTGCGTGAAGCACGCCAGCAGGCGGTGTGAAAAACAGCCGACAGCTGTCAGCTAACAGCTAACAGTTTCAAGTTGTCTCTTATCATCGACGAGTTATCCGGGAAAGACTGTCAGTTATCAGCCATGTGCTGTTAGCTGGAGGGAGCTTTACTCCATGCAAAATGCGAAAGATTCGTTTTATATGGCGCTGCGCACGCGGCTGGCGACGATCAATCCGGAGCGGACGATCCTGCTGCGCGGAGCGGTACGGCCGGGGATTCTGGCGGAGGAAGCCGAAGCTCCTTTCAGCCAGCTTCCCAGTGATGTGTTTGTGTTGCGCTGGCTGGGCCTGGGCGTGGATTTTAATCTGGGTTCCACGATGGCGGCGGAGCAGTGCGAGGTGATCTACCAGAGCTGCGGAACGCAAAACTTCGGCGGGCTGGACCGCGGGCGGCTGTTGAGCGAGATGGACGAGGAGCTTACGGAGATGGTGCAGCCTTTTCACACTCCCAAGCTCAACTACACGACAACTCCGCCGGCATTGATGCTGACGAATGTGTTTTGGGATGAGCCGGGGTTTACGCCGATTGTGACTCAGCGAGACCAGTCGAGCCGTTCCGCAAAGTTGATGGTTTACAGCTATCAGGAGCAGGGGGAGTAAATGGCGACGAACTGGTATTCGGCACCCGCGCCGGTGGCGCGGCGGGTTCGAGGTTATTTTGCGCCGGTGAACCGGACGGCGCAGACGCCCGTGCTCTTCGATCCGGCAGAGCAGGGCGGATTCAGCCTGGATGCTCCTCCGGCTCCATGGATCAGCCTGGGCTGGATTCAGGAGTTCACGCGAAAAGCGGGAAGCAAGAGTGCCGCGGTGTTAACGGGTATTCCAGCCAGCGTGCTGGAACAAGTGCGGGAGACGCTGGAGGCGCAGGTAAGTTTGGAGTTCCTGAGCTGGACCAAGCTGACCATGGCTCTGGCGACGGGCTCGCAACACATGAACCTGCTCACCTCCGCGAGCGGAGCTGCGCAGGCCGCGGAAGGCGCGCAGGCGGCCTCGGCGATAACGGTGCAAAGCGGATCGACGGCTACATTCGTTGCGCTGGGCTCGACCGACGCCGCAAAATTTTCGGCAGGCTCGATTATTGCACTGGACGCGGATTACACGGGGCAGACGGGCTTCGTGGGTGCGCCGGTGTCCGGAGCATATGTGCGGCAGGCGCTGACGGATGTGGATTACATCCGGCGCGTGACCTTCAATGTTGCGCTGGTGTTGCAGACCAGCACATCCGGACTGACGCTGGCTGGGCCTTTGCCGGGCGGCGCTCCGGCGGCTGGAGCCAAGTTGCAGGCGGTTACAGGGTTTGTGGATCGCGAAGGCGGGAGCTTCTATCAGGAGTGGTCGGCGCTGTTTGTGATGGAAGGCAGCCAGGGGGAGCGGATCTTCTTCCACTATCCCCGCTTGCAGACGATTGCCAACGCAGAGGAAGCCGCATTGCCTTTGGACGGCAAACAGAAGTCCGGGCTGGCGCGGGTGTTGCTCAAGGGCCAGTTTCTAGCTCTGCCGGTGACCGATCCTCTGGATGGGGAACGGGTGGTTTGCTACCGGAGTTTTCTGCCAGCGGCTCATGCGCTGGTTTAAGTGAGTTAGTAAGTTAACGAGTCAGTAAGTTAGCAAGGCAGAGAGAGCCAATGAAGATTACGATCAACGGGCAAGACTACACGACCGCGCTTGATGCAGCGCGGCCGTTGACGATTGAGCGCAAACTAAACGAGCCCTCTGTTTGCAAACTCTGGCTAAGCCTGCCAACTAACGGCACCTTATCGATGCCGTTGCGCAACCAATCAATGACGGTGACAGGCTACGATGGGACTTATTACTTTACGGGTTACATTGCGGTAAGTCCGTTGCCGGAGTATGCCGGGTTGGCGCTGGAGGGCCCACGTTACCGGATTGCGATCCAGGCTTTGAGCGACGAGCTACTGCTGGACCAGAACCTGATGCCTCCCAGCAGCGGCGCAACGGGCGAGACCGCCGGGGCGCTGATGACGACATTGGTGACTCGCACGGGAGTTACACGGCTGTCGACAGCGGGGCTATCGCTGAACACGGTGGTGAGCAAGTTTGTTCCCGATCCGGGCGCGCCTTTTAGCAAGAGCGCCGGACAGGTGGCCAGCATGGCGCGAGCTGCGTATCGCGCCGTCAATGGCGCACTGATGCTCTCTCCCGTGCAGATGATCGTACATCCGCTGAACGAGACGGACGGCAGCCTGAACCTGGCAACTCTGGGGTTCACAGCCAGCTTGAAGCGCGCACTAGCGAATGACGTGACGGTTTGCGGCGAGCATGAGCCAGTGGCTTATGTGACCGAATACTTTCTGGGTGACGGGGCCACAACGCAGTTTTATTTAGCACAAGATCCTTACTTTCCCGCAGCATCGAAGTCCACTATCATCAGCGAACTCTTCAACCAGCCACAGATCAACCAGAGCGTGTGGGGCGTCACGGGCGGGGCGGGTTATCTCTCGCTGGGCGCAGGCGGACTGGTGATGAACGGAGGCAACGGAGTTGACGGAGGGACGCTGCTGGCCTGGCTTGATCCCGTGGAGATGGGCGGAACGCTGTTGCTGGAGGCCGTGGGTGTCACGCTTGCCGCTGGCAGCACAGGGACATTGGCCGGATTTTTTATTGGCAGAGAGACGCAAGCGGCATGCATTGCGGGCTTTCAGGCGACGGCACAGCCGGGCACGGGGGCCGTCACATTGCAGCCGCTGGTTCAAGGCAGCGCGGTGGGAACGGCGTATGCCATCAATCCAGCCTACCAATATACGCTGCGCGTCCGTGTGCATTGCCCGGAGAATGAACGGGGGCAGGCGATCTATCGCTCCTTTGGAGACAGCGGGGCAATTACGGCCGGCGGGCTGTGGAATATTGCTCCGGGCAACATACAGATGGAGATTCAGCAGTTTGTGAACGGAGTGGGCGGGATGCCGGTGACGCTGTATGACGGAGCGATTGCCAGCCTTCCCGGAGCCTGCACGGTGGTGGCTGCGAGCAGCATCAATTTGAATGGAACGATGCGGGCAATTCATTTAACGAATTTGGGATCGGGTTGGGTAGTGAGCACGCCGCCGGGCGGAGGCGCGTACACGCGGCGGGTTGGCACGACTGCCGAAGCGGCCGAGTGCCACCTGGATCGCGCGGGCAAAGTGGTGTTTTATACCGGATTTGCGCCGGTGTCGGGCGAGCGGATTGCGGTAAGTTATCGCACGGTGGGCAGGGCGGTGGGGAGAGCTGTGAACACCGCGAGCCAGGCGGCGCTGGCCGCCGCTGGAATGCCGGTTGAGGCTTCGTGGATAGGGACGGTGACGAATCCGCCAGCGCGCAGTTCGGCGGATTGCCGCAATGCGGCGCTGGTGATGGAACAGGCGGCGGCCAGTGTGAGCGCGTTGTGGAGCGGGACGTACAAGGGAATGAGATTCAGCTTCGCCACGGACGTGTGGCCGGGCGATGCGCTGCTGCTGAACGCGCCGTCGACCAGCCTGAACGCGCAGGTGGTGGTGCGGGCCGTGACGGTGAGCTACAGGGCGAGCTATCCGGATTTGGTGGAGTATGCGATTGCATTCGCCAACGACTGGGCCGACGACCTGGCGATCAAGACCAGCGCGACGGTGCCAGCGGATGCGTGGCTGCCAGCGCCGGTTGCGCCGACGGTGCTGGCGAATCTGACGGGGCTGACAGTGACGGCGGTGACGGGAACGACGGTATCGATCAATGCCGGGGTGACGCCGCCGACGGGCGGAGGATTCGAGGTCCGGACGAGGGACTTTGACTTCATGGCTGGCCAGGACCCGGCTCTGGTGATGCGGTCGACGCAGCCGTCGATGACGTTTTCTCGCATCAGCGCGAATGACAGATTTTTTATCCGGATGTATGACGGCTCGACGCCGCCGAACTACTCTGAGTTTTCAACGGCATTGTTCATCAATCTGCCGCTGTGATGGTAAACGATTTTTTGAAGGAACGTGAGCGGATGGGGTTCAGTCGATGCGGATGATGAATGAATTCGAAGCGCAGGTGCTGAGCGACCTGAGCGTGCTGAAGACGCAGATGACCGGCCTGATGGGCGATGGCAACGGCGGTCGGGTCGCCGACCTGGAGCGGCGCATGGAGCGGCACGAGCAGAACTGGCAACGGGCCAAGGGTTTTTTGGCGGCGGTCAGCGTGCTGTTCGCGGTGGTAGAAGTGGCTGTGACGGAGTTGTTTCGGCGGTGAGCGGCGGATAACTTTCCAGTCATTCTAGGTTCTTTTCCCAGCGCTTGGGGCGGCGATTCTGCTGCAGGATTTTTTTGCGCAGGCGGAGAGATTTGGGCGTCACCTCGACCATCTCATCCTCTGCGATAAATTCGATGGCCTGTTCTAAATTAAGATTTCTGTAGGGCACCAGGCGGATGGCCTCATCGGCGCTCGAGGCGCGCATGTTGGTCATGTGCTTTTCGCGGACCACGTTCACGTCGAGGTCTTTGTCGCGCGCGTGCTCGCCGATAATCATTCCCTCGTAGACCTCAACTCCCGCGCCCACAAACAACATGCCGCGCTCCTGCAGGCCGTTGAGCGAGTAGGTGGTGGTAAGTCCCTGGCGGTCGGAGACCAGTGCGCCTGTAGGGCGCTGCGGAATCTCGCCTTGGTAGGGGATGTAGCCGTCGAAGAGCGCGTTCATCACGATGGTGCCGCGGGTCTCGGTGAGCATCTCGCTGCGCAGGCCGATGAGGCCGCGGCTGGGCACGCGAAACTCCATGCGTACACGGCCCGAACCGTGATTGTGCATCTTGGTCATCTCGCCCTTGCGGGGCCCAAGCTTTTCTATCACCGTGCCGGTGTAGGCATCGGGCACGTCGATGGTGAGATGCTCGACCGGCTCCATGCGCGTGCCGTCCACCACCTTGGTGACGATCTCCGGGCGGCCGGCGGAAAGCTCGAAGCCCTCGCGGCGCATCATCTCAATCAAAATCGCCAACTGTAGCTCGCCACGGCCCAGCACCTTGAAGCTGTCGGGCGAGCCGGTGTCTTCAACGCGAATGGAAACGTTGGTCAGCAGCTCTTTTTCCAGGCGCTCGCGCAGGTTGCGGCTGGTGACGTATTGGCCCTCGCGCCCGGCGAAGGGCGAATTGTTGATGCTGAACTGGATGGCGATGGTGGGTTCGTCGATGACGATGAGCGGCAGCGGCGAGGGGTTTTCGACGCTGGTGATGGTTTCGCCGATGGTGATGCCCTCGACGCCGGCCACGGCCACAATGTCGCCCATGGTGGTCTCGGTGATCTCAATGCGCTTGAGGCCGCTGAAGGTGAACATTTTTGTAATGCGCGTTTTCATCAGAGAGCCATCGCGCTTGGAGATGGTGACATCGTCGCCGAAGTGGAGCGTGCCCTGAAAGACGCGACAGATGGCGATGCGGCCAAAATAATCGGAATAATCGAGATTGGTGACCAGAATCTGCAAGGTGCCGTCGGCGTCGCCAGTGGCAGGAGGAATGGTGGAGACGATGGTTTCAAAGAGCGGCTGCAGGTTGACGCCGGGCTTGGCCGGATCGAGAGTCGCCGTGCCATCTTTGGCCACCGCGTAGAGCACGGGAAAATCCAGTTGCGTTTCGTCGGCGTCGAGGTCGATGAAGAGATCGTAGATCTCGTTGAGGACTTCCTGCGGCCGCGCATCTGGACGGTCAACTTTGTTGATGACCACGATGGGCTTGAGCTTGGCTTCAAGAGCCTTTGCCAGGACATAGCGGGTTTGAGGAAGTGGCCCTTCGGCAGCGTCCACGAGGAGCATGACGCCATCGACCATTTTGAGCGCACGCTCCACCTCGCCGCCAAAATCGGCGTGGCCGGGTGTGTCCACGATGTTGATCTTGCCGCCTTCAAAGACGATGGCGGTGTTTTTGGCCAGGATGGTGATGCCCCGCTCTCGCTCCAGCTCGTTGGAGTCCATCACCCGGTCGGCCACCTGCTCGTTGGCGCGGAATGTACCGGATTGGCGCAGCATGGCGTCCACGAGAGTGGTCTTGCCGTGGTCGACATGGGCAATGATGGCGATATTACGTATCGTCTGGGTCACAGGGGAGCTTTTCCTTCTTTTGGTTCGGCCGATGGCCTTGGGGTTGGGGGACGGAAATGAAGCAATTCGCCGCACACTGCGGCACTTTCTATTCTATCAGCTAGAAGGTAAATAGAATTTTAAGCGAATGGAACCGCGTGGAACCGTGTGAAAACAGGCGATGAAAGCCTCACGGCTCGCGGTAAACTGGATTCGCTTCTATCTAAACTATGAGCCGCCGAAATCAATCACGGAAAGCAAAGCCGCAATCATCCAAACCACGATACGGCTGGTTGTTGACAGTGTGCGTGGTGGTGTTTGCGGTTTTGCTGCTGCTTTTGCGGATGTTGGTGTTTGTGCACGGGCGGCGGTGAGGGGCTGGGCGTGGACAGACTGGATGGATTGCAGCCTGTGTCAGGGCACGACTTTAGTCGTGCCGAAGATGCACCCAATTCGGACTCGGCTTTAGCCGCTGCGGAAATGCAAATTATTCGACGAAGACTCCCTCAGGGGCTAAAGTGTCTGCGTGAAAACGCCCGCAGTTTCGATTGAGTGAGGTGTCTGATTAAGGTTTTCCGGCAGGTGGTTGCTTTTGGGCTGCATGCCGGGGCGAATTTGATGTTTTCGGTTG
>Ga0224558_1002419_pt1 | contig 17142 bp, 10 predicted proteins | sample 714S32024metaG_FD_180682 | JGI IMG/M metagenome (GOLD analysis project Ga0224558, IMG submission 180682) | Peat soil microbial communities from Stordalen Mire, Sweden - 717 S3 20-24 | ecosystem: Environmental > Terrestrial > Soil > Wetlands > Peat | place: Sweden: Norrbotten County, Stordalen... | reverse complement strand
CGCACCGGCATGGATCTGTGGCAAATTCTCGTGCTGGGTATCGTGCGCTTGGGCCTGGACGCGGACTGGGATCGCCTGGAACACATCGCCAACTACGATTCCCTCGTGCGCCAGATGCTGGGGGTGCCCGCCACGCTGTGGGGCCAGGAGGCCAAAGTCTTCGGCCATCAAACCCTGCGGGACAACGTCGCCCTGCTCGATGACGCACTGCTTCGGCAAATCAACGCGCGCATCGCTGCCGCAGGACGCGAGGTGTTCGCAAAAAAAGGCGGCGCGCCCCTCGCGGCGCTTGAGGTCAAGGTGGACACCTACGTGCTGGAGACTGATGTGCATTTCCCCACTGACCTGAATCTGCTCTGGGACGCGGGCCGCAAGTGCGTGGACTTGATCGTGAAGTATCGCGACCAGCTGGGCTATGCGCTGCCCGGCTGGCGCAAGGCCAAGGAATGGCGGCGGCAACTCAAGCGTTGCGAACGCATCACCAGCCAAATCGTCTATCGCGGCGGCCCCAACAAGGAAGCCCGCGTGAAGCGCGCCGTGCGCGACTACCTCACCGTGGGCGGCGAGCTTTCCGCCAAGGTTCACGCCAGCCTGCTCGACCTGTGTGACCAGCCCGCGGACACGGCGCACTGGGAAGGGCTCGAATACTTCCACCGGATGCTCGACCAGCACCTGGACCTGGTCCGACGCCGGCTGTTGCAGGAGGAAACCATTCCCGCGCACGAGAAAGTGTTTTCCCTGTTTGAACCGCACACCGAGTGGATCCAGAAAGGCAAGCAACGCCCGAACGTCGAACGGGGCCATCGGCTGCTCATCGCGACGGACCAACACCAGTTGATCCAGGACTATGATGTGCCCGTGGGCGAGGCGGACGTGGACCAGAGTATCCCCGTGGCCGACCGGCTGCTGGGCCGCTATGGGGCGGGCAGCCTCGCCAGTCTGAGTTTCGACAAAGGCTTCACGCGGAGAGAGGACCGGGAATTGTTGAGCCTGTATGTGCCCACGGTGGTGATGCCCAAACGCGGAAAGAAGAATGGGGCGGAGCTGGAACGCGAGAGCGACCAGAAGTTTGTGGCGTTGCGCCAACAACACAGCGCGGTGGAGAGCGAGATTAACAGCCTGGAACATCACGGACTGAACCGATGCCTGGACGTGGGGCTGTCGGGCTATTTGCGGTATGTGGGCTACGGGGTGATGAGCTACAACCTGCACATGATCGGGCGGGAGTTGCTGGCACGGGAATGGGCGCGGGCCAAGCCGGTGCGGTTGGCAGCCTGAGCGCCGCCAAACTGAAACCGCAAGCCAAGTCCGACAGGGGCGGTGTCGCTACCGCCGGAGAATCTTAGCGGTTTGGGCGTGGCCACGGCTAAAATCAACCGCTCAACGCCTCACTGCTGCCCTCAATGTCTCGCGCCGCTTCCGAAATCAGGCGTTTCCGGCCAGATACTAATGAGAAACGTGTTGCTCATCCTGGCGGCGATGGTCGGCCTGGCAGCATCCGCCTGTAAGGGGGCTTCGGCCCAGGCAGCGCCACAAACCGACCCGGTCCGGAGGTCGAAGCCGAACCTGATGTTCATTATCGCCGACCAGCTTCGGTATCAGTCTTGAGCCGGGTGTTGGATCTTCGCCAGTCGGAGCGCCCGCTCCAACGCGGATTTCGCCGCGGCATGATCCGGTTGCCGTTGGAGCGTTGCCTGGAACTGCTGTACGGCCTCGGCGTAGCGCTTCTGTTTGGCCAGGGCGACCCCGTAGTTAAAACGTGCCTCCACAAGGTCGGGCTTGAGCCGCACCATTTCAGCTAACTGTGCCGCGGCCTCGGTGAGGTTTCCGATGCGCGCGAATTCCATTGCCAGGTTGAACCGCGCCTCGGCGAAGTCGGGCCTCTCCCGAATCGCAGCCTGGTAGTGGGGAATGGCCTCGGCCTGCCGGCCCTGCGCCACGAGCGCATTGGCCAGGTCGAAGTTGGCAACAGGCTCGCCGGGCTTTAATTCGCAAGCTTCCTTAAGCAGAATAATAGCTTGCTCGGGTTTGCCCTGGAGGCTGAGCAGCTTCGCCAGGTTAATGCGCGCCGCGACGTTATTGGTCTCGCGATGCAGGACGGTAAGGTATTCGGCCAATGCGGCGGGAATCTCGCCATGGTTCGCCAGCGCAACCGCCAGATTGACCCGAGCCGCGCTGAAGGAAGGAGCGAGCTGCAGCGCCGCTTTGAATTGTCGAACTGCCTCTTTGGTTCGACCCTGCGCCTCTAGCGAAAGGCCAAGGCCGTTCAGCGCCTCGAGGCAATCCGGTTTGCATTTAAGCGCTTCCCGGAAGAGGTCCTGTGCTCGGGGATAGGAACGCGCATTGTAAGCAAGGTCTCCCAGATGGAACCAGGCGTCGGGTTCGTCCGGCAGCAAACGGGAGCACTCCTCCCATTGCCGCACGGCCTCCAACTCGTCGCCAGCCGCCTCCAACAACCGGCCAAAATTGGCACGGAGCACCCAATCCTCCGGAGCAAGTCCCACGGCAGCCTGATAATCCGGGATGAAGCGCGCCGGCGGCGCTTCCAGCCTGGCCAGCGTTTCCCGCCACTCATCGTCGCGGGTCACTGCATTGAGTTGGGAGGCAAAGGGCGGCTGCTGGAGGCGCAACCTCATCTCTTCGGCAATGCGCCGCCGGTCGAAATCCGTTAGTGCAAGCTGGCGGGCGACGTCGGCTTCCGCCAGTAATGGGGCGCCCGGGGAAGACGCGGAGCGGGCCAATTTCTTCTCGATTTCCGCGGCGACCGACCTGGCCACGAGGTAATTTCCCGTGGAGTTCAGATGCACGTGATCGTAAAAGAGGGTCTTATCGGTGATTCCATCGGCCGAATGCCGCCCGGCCTCCTGCTCGGCGTCTATCAAGGTTACGCCATGCTCGGCGGCAACCCGGCGAATAATCTGGTTGAGACGCGAATCGGCGCGGAACCGGAGTGTGTCCAGGTCGCGGGCGAGACGGAAATGGGAGGCAGCGGCATTTGTTTGACCGACGGCCAGCTCGCAACCCGCCTGCCGGAAGGGCAGCTCGGCAAACTGCGCATCAATTTGGCCGGCTTCCTGGTAAGCAGCCAGGGCCTCAGGGAACCGGCGTCCATCCTGGGCCTGTCGCCCGCGGGCAAAGCACTTGTTCCATTCGTCGAGTTGGGCAACGCTTAAGCCCGGGCGATGCTGCGAAGCGAACGGTGGTGAGTCTTTGAGGTTCACCGGCACCGTAGCCAGGAGAACCGTCGCGCCAGAGCGCCGGCCCATCTCGAGGATGGCCGCCAGATTGCGCGTGAAATTGTCATACACGACGCGCAGGTCCGGGCTGTCGCTGCGGACCTGGTGCTGCAAGAACAGCTCCATTCCTTGCCACTCCTGCAGGTCGGCTGAGCGCGTGAGCAGCGCGCCAAGGCACTGGCCCAGGCGGGTGGACTTCAGCAGCAGATTGGCTCGGACCGCGGTTAGCCCGGCCGCCTGAAGGCCAAAGACCGTGCCCGCTCCAAACGGGCCCACCACCTCGTTATTGCCGATGTAAAGCACCCAGAAATCACCTTGTCGCGGCGCGCAGTCCCGGGCGATTTCCCGGATCACATGGGAGTTGATTGCCGTCATTGCAGTGTTCACTACCTCGAACGCATGATACGGGTCGCGCGCTCGCAGGATCCGCTCAAGTTGCCGTGGAAAGCCATACGCCGGATCGGGGTCTCCCATGGCCGCAGACTCTCCAAAGACAAAAATGCGGATGGTGTCCGGCGGCTTAGCTGCGGTCAGGAACAGGGGTTGAGGCGAGCGCGCTACCGCCGGCGGGAAAAAGCGCCAGCCGAATTTGGGATTTTCCACCAGCAGCGCGCGATGTTCCTCGCGCCGCTCCAGAAAGAATGATGTGGCGTAGCCATAACCGGCCACGCGCAGCCCCAGTTCGATCAGGCCGACGAGAAGAATGGGTGAGAGCAGCGCCAGGATGCGAAACCACCAGAGCCTGCTCCGTGGCGGGGGCATTCCAGGGGGCTTCATTGGTTTCAGGAACCGCGCGGTTGGGCCAAACGCGAGTAATAGTAATACCAGTAAGTGTCGCCGAAATCTGGCGCCAGGGCTGATAGAGTCCTCTGAGTTTGTCCCGCCGGCACGGCGAGGGCATCGCAGAAACCTTGGAAGCGGCGGAGCGTCTCGGGCTGAATCTTCCTACCGTGCAAATCAAACTGGAGGCCCTGGAATTTTTGTCCGAAGAGCAATGCCTCCTCGACGTTGCGTGGGATGGCGCGATAGGCGAAATCGTCCAGTTGGCCGATGTGCTCGGCCAGGTGCTTGAGGTCGCCGGCCAGCAGGTAATAGGCGAGGAGATACTCGAAGGCCATTTGGTTCCGTGGGTTCGAATGAAGCAGTTGGCGGAGCATGGTTTCGGCGGGCATTTCGTCGTGCGGGAGGTCAGTAGTGACCATCCGCGAGCGGGTCAAGGCCAGTAGTTGGTCTCCGGTCAAGCGGGGGTCACGCGCCAGCTCAGCTAGACAGGTGGCGGCCCAGGCTCGTTGGAAGGGAACCTGGCACAGCAGGTTGAGAAACACTGCGGCGGCCTTGGGCCGGTCCTTCAGAATGTTAATCTTCGCCAGCAGCCGCAGCACGTCCGGGCGGTCCCCATCAAATTCCAAGACTTCGTGTGCCTGGTGCTCCGCTTCATTGACCTGGCCCAGTTCCAACAGCGTTTGGCTTTGCGGCAGGCAAGCTGCCACTCCCAGCTCCAGGCCAGGCAGCAATTGACCCCTGCCGCGATTGGCAAAGGCAAACAGGTCCTCATTGAGGCGACCCTGGTGATACAGCGCCAAATGTACGCGCACTTCGGCGGACGCCGGGAGGGTCTCAAGTTGATGGGCCACGGCCAGCAACTGCACGTCCTGTCCGAGGGCGGCGCAATATTCGATGTGGGCCAATGACTTCCGTGTGCCGTCGAACAGGCCCCAAACCAAAGTCCAGCCCGCCAGGAGCAAGACCACAGTGAACCCCGGCTTCGTCCAAACCTGGGGCCAGCGCCCGGGAGACGCCGCACGCGAGCGCGCGCCTTTCTTTTGGGGCGGACGCGGCGCCGAACGTGGGGCAGGCGTCTCGCCTGCCCCAGATCGCCCGGCCTCAAGTGAACGTGGCGGAGGCAACAGGACCAGCACCACCAATCCAGCCGGCAACGATAGAAAAGCCAAGCCGGCGAAAAGCAGCGGCAGGCCCATCCCCCATGGGTTCAGGATCTTCGCTGGGAGCGGCAGGCCAGGCCACGCAAGCGGTATTAGAAGCCCCGGAATGACCAAGCCCGCCACGCTCAACCAGTTCCGTCGCCGGGAAGCCTCGAACCATCCCGAGAAGAACTGGAAGAGCAGAAACGGCCACAGCCCCGCGGCATAGTAAAGCGCGGCACCTATCCCCCAGCCGGCCGGCCAGCGCCACCACACCGGACGTCTCGAGACCCAAGGGCAGGTCATAGCGGCGCCAAGCGTCAGCACCAGTGCCAGGAAGGCGGCGAGTATGTGCCCCTCGTAGCGACCGCGCCAAGCCACCAGGACCAGCAAAGGCGCCAGGCACACAAAAATCGGTGAGCGGCCAGCCGCCCGGCGGCACAACCAGCTTGCCGTGAGAAATACGAGCGCCCCCAGCGCGGTGAAAACCAGCGCGCCCAGCCAACTCCAATAGTTCAACTGGGCCAGGAAGGCCGCGCCATATTCAACCACCCCACCCGGGTAAGCCAGGAACCGATGAAGGAACGCACCATTCAAGAAGAACACCGTGGCCTCGGAGTAATATTCTACGGCCGGCTCAAGGCGCAGCCAAACGTAGAGGAATAAGAGCAGGAAGAACGCGAGGACCATCGCGGCCCTGGCAGTCCGGGGCTGCGCCAGTGAACGGGCGATACTGTGGGTCTCAGCCGGCTTCTGCATTACTTCGCTTTCGGCCCGTACTGCTTTTGTCCCTCGGTCTCGCGCACGACCTCAGGCTGGCCCGTTTCAGGCGACCGGGTCTGGCCTTCGGGCCGGAGCACCTTGAGGGGGTGGAGGAGTGCCCGGGCTAACGCGCTCTCTTTGACCTGGATGGGGCCGGCGACTAACTCCGGCAGGTTGAAAGTCTTGAGGTAGCTTTCGTAAAACGCGGGGTCGGCCTGCGGCAGCACGAACGGCTTCGAGAACTCGCCCTCGCGGGTGACATAACTGAAGAAAGGCCTGGTGAACAGGCCGTCCAGACGTTTGCTGCTGAAGACAATCCAGCGGCCATTGGTGGACCAGCAATGCCAGGAGTCGGACTGGTCGCTGTTCACACTGAGCCGTCGGCATCGGCGGCTCTCCAACTCGAACACGAAGAGATCGCTGTTGGGCTGGTAGGCGGGGAAATTGCCATACTTCGCCAGGCAAAAGAGCACATACCGATTGTCGGGCGAAATCTTGGGCTGGGCCGCGCTGCCACCGCTTTCCTGCGCGGACAACAGCACTTCAGGCTGGCCCCAGCGGTCCTGGGCGATGTCATAGCTGATACGCATCAAGTCGTAGCGCACTTGGCGGAACTGCTCGACGGGCAGCCGGGGTCCGCTGCAATAGTAGAGATACTTCCCGTCCGGTGACCAGCAAGGCCAGGTTTCATTCCGGTCCGGCAGCGCGATGGCCGGCGGCACTACGACGAGGTTTGAGTCAATCCGGTAAATCCCCAGGTTCGATCTCGCGTCGAACACATCGCGCGTCTCGCCGCGAGTGTGATAGAACAGATTAAACTTATTGGCCGAAAAGGCGAGCAACCGACCGCTGGGATGCCAGGAAAGATAACCCAGAGTTTTGTCCACCCGCGCGACTTCGTTCGAGAGGACCAGCAGCGTCGGATGGGAATTGGTCTCCCCGCGCGTATCCAGAGCGAAGGTGTCCGGACGATGGTTCAGGAAGGTGTGGCAGTTCAGGCACCCGCCACCGGTATGCCGGTTTTCCAAGACCGGCCGCTCGGAGAAGGACTCGAGGTCACGCTGGTAAATACCGATATTCACATAGATGCTGTAAAGCGGCTTTAGCAGACGATAGACCAGACAAGGATCGATCTGTTCTTGGGCGATCAGGTTGGTCACTGTGGTAAACCGACTCCAACGACCCTGGCGGTCACGCACCGACACGTCGCAGCAAAGCAGTTCTCCCGCATTAGCGCCCACTAACTCATGCCATGGCTGCAAAGGAATGCAGATGGCTCCATTCCGGCTGGTCACCGTGAGCGGTTGGCCTTTGGTTGAGCGGAACTCGGCGCGGAAGCTCGTGCCGGGCTCCTCGACCTTGAAGTTCAGCGGCGCGATATTGGGCGGGATGGTTATATGGGCATAGTCCGGCGACAACTTTGGTGCCCTCACCGCGTTGGCTAACCCCTCCCCGTCCGCCGCCCCGCTGGCTCCCGGTGGCGTGCCAAGAATCCCGCATCCCGCCGCCAGGCAGATGAGGAGAAACGCCTTTCGCCAAGCCCGCGCCCGGCGCGCGACCTTCAGCCCTCCTTGGTTTTCAGACATAGGGAACAGCTTCATCTCAATCTCTGGCCTTGTTGCTCCGCCTTGCGTTTAAAGTCCAGGGCGATCGCGTTCGACGGGTCCAACCGCAGGGTCTGATCGAAACTCATAGCGGCCTGCTGGAACCGACCGAGTTTGAAGAGAGCTACGCCGAGGTTCAGGTGCGCTTTGATGTGGCCCGGGTTGAGTCGCACGACCTGATCGAGCTCGGCTGCCGCCCCTGCCATGTCACCTGTGGAAGCCAGTTCGTCACCCAGGCGGTAGTGTGCTTCCCAAAGATCCGGTTGCAGACGGATGGCCTCGCGGAGATCCTCCAACGATTCGGCACTGCGCCCCAGCTTCCACAATGTCTCCGCGGTGTAGAGAAGGAGCCGGGGATTCTCCGAACCGAGCCGACGGGCCGCCTCAAACTCGGCGAGGGCTTTCGCCCACTGGCCCTGCCGGCCATAGACCGTGCCAATCTCCAAGCGGACCTCCGCCGATCGCCGAGCCAGAACGGCAGCTCTTTGCAGCGCCTCGGTCGCCTCGGCCAGTTGGCCTTGATCCTTCAAGACCTGTCCCAGATTCAAGAATGGAAGATAATAGTGCGGGATCAACTCGCAGACTCTCCGCCATTCCGCAGCGGTGGCCTTGGTCTCGTGCAGGGCTTCCAGAAACTCGGCGTAGTTTTCGTGCAACTGGGGGTCAGCCGGCGTCCGTCGCAGCGCCTCCAGGTAAACCCCACGCGCCGGGTCGGTAGCGGCAGGGGTCATGCGCTGCCGCAAGACCTGGACCTGAGCGTTCACTGTGTCCTGGCGAGCCGCGTTCTGCAGTTGGCCGGAAAACGGTGGCCGCCTCAGGCGGCGACCGACTTCTTCGAAGACTGAGACGCGGTTCCAATCCGTGAGACCCAACCGCCGCTCGCAAGCGTCTTGGGAAGCCCAACCACCCACCGCGCGTCCCGCCACGGCGGGCGGCAGCAGCTTCTGGATGTTTTCAGCCCAGGCCAGCGCCAGGCGATAATTGCCATCAAAATTCAGATGGACATGTTCGTAAAACAACTCCTGGCCGGGGATGCCCGCAGGACTGTCGTGGGACAACGCCGCGGCGGCGTCGCACAAGACCAGGTCCCGGCCCGCGAAACGCCGCCCAGCCTCCCGAATGATATCGTTGATGCGGGAGTCAGCACGAAACGGCAGCCAGTCGCGGTCCGCGGCGAGTTGGAACGGTTGCCGCGCCGCTGCCGTGTCACCCGCCTGAACACAGCACCGGCCCAGCCGGTACTGTAACTCCGCCGAGTCCGGGTTGAGGGCGATGGCTTGCTCATAGAATTGCTTCGCCTCGGCCCATTTCCCTCCCGTTTCGGCTGTCGCGCCCAGCGCGATTAGGTCCTCTTGTCTCTTCCGCTGCGCCTCGTCCAGGGGATTAGCGGCGACTGAGGCGAAGGGCGGGCAGTCCTTGAGATTGACGGTCACGGTGCTGAGGAGGACCTTCACCCCCGATCTCAGGCCGGACTGGAGAATCTGGTCCAGATTTCGGGCGAAGCTGCGGTAGATGACCTGCCGGCGCGGGTCATCAGGGGGGACTTTGTTTTCAGTGAACATCTCCATCCCGTGCCAGGAGGTTCGAGAGCGGCTTTGGAATTTGCGACCCAGCCCAACCAGGAGTTGGCCGAAGCGGGCGCGCTGCAGAGCCACACTCGCGCGCACCAGCCAAAGCGGAGGCGCTTTGAAGCCGAACACGGTCGCCGCCCCAAACGGGCCGACCATCTCGTTGTTTCCCATATAGATCACCCAAAAGTCCCCCTGATGACCGGCACATTCGCGCGCCAGGGGGAGGATGACGTGCGAATTGATGGCGGTCATGGCGACATTGACCATTTCGAAGTCCTGGCCCGGGATGCGCTCGCGTAGCAGGGCCTCCAGGTAGCGTCCAGCCCCGAACTGCGGCCGAGGATCCCCGAGTGCCGCCGATTCACCCAGGAGAAAGATGCGAATCGTGGCCGCCGGCTTGGCTGCCTTCATGACCACCGGGGCCGGAATCCGGGCCAGGGCCGGCGGAAAGAACCGTAGCCCGAAGTCATCATTGTCCACCAGACAATCCTGTCCCGCGATCTTCAGCGGCTTAAAGAACGCAGTCGAAAAACCATAGCCGGTCAAACGCAACGCGCACTCGAGGCAGCCCACGAGAACCAGTGGCACTACAAATATCGCCAGGAAGCGAAATACCCATAAGCGCATGCGAGTACGCGGCGGGGGGGATGGTCTCTGAGGCGCCCGCCGACTGCTCGCCGCGGTATCACCAGCCCGGCTGGAACTGCGTTCTCGACTCATGTGGACGATTGGAGAATAACCATCCGCGAATGGAACTGAAGCAAAAAGTCGTTCAGCACAGCGCTACTGGGTTGTCCCGAATAGCACCGGGCCTGTTACAGCCGCCGGGCCAGGCGGGTCGCCAGGCGGTCTAGTGCCGGCGAGCGGTCGAGCGGTGCCAGGCGCACCTCCAGCAGACAGAAGCTCTCCGTCCACTTCTCCGCTTCGACTAGCGCGCGGTCCAGATCTTCCTCCGTCTCGACTACGAACCCGCGGCCGGCCCCGAGAATCTCCGGCAGGCGATGATATTGCCACGGCCAGACATCGTTGTAGGGCCCGTCCTGCATGTGCCGCTCGGTGCCGTAGCCGCGATTGTTGAGCAGCACCACCACCGGATTGAGGTGGTAGCGGGACGACGTGGCCAGCTCCATCCCCGTCATCTGGAAGGCGCCGTCGCCGACGAGGACCAGCGGACGCAGTTTGGGGTTGGCCAATTGAGCACCGACGCTCGCGGGCACGGCGAACCCCATCGAGGTATAGTAGGCCGGGCTGATGAACTCGGTGCGCTCGCGGATGAACAGGTCGGCCGCGCCAAACAAGGCGTCGCCCACGTCGGCCACAACGACGGTGCTTTCGGATAGGAACGCGTTGAGCCGCTCGAAGAGGCGCCGGACGGTCAGCGGCTTGCGGGAGTGCGGAGTGCGGAGTGCGGAGTTCGGAGTGAACTGCGTGGGGCGGGGGATCCGGCCCAGCTTGCGCCGGCGGAGACGCAGGCGGAGCAGACCGCCAACGAAGTCCTTGAAGCGCACCTCTTCGTAGGTGTGATAGCGAATGGAGAGCTTTTCGCTGGTGGCCGAGATCGAACGCGCCGGATCGAGGTGCGCCGTGTAGATGCCCAGATTGATGTCCGTCATGAACGCGCCGAGCATGATGACGCAATCGCTGCTCTCGACGTATTGGCGGACATCGTCGCGGCCCATCGCGCCTTCATAGACGCCGAGATAGAAGGGGTGGTTCTCGCCGATGACGGACTTCCCGAGGACGGTGGCGGCCACGGGGATATTCGTCTTATGCGCGAGCTGGAGGAGTTGGTCCTGCAAGCCGAACCGGTGCACCTCGACGTCGGCCAGGATGACCGGCTGGCGCGCCTGGTTGATCATGCGCTCGGCTTCGGCCAACGCTTCGCGCAGGCTCCGGGGGTCGCTCCGCTCGTGGATTGCGGGTGTCTTGTACCGGGATGTGCCAGGCACCGATACGAGATCGCGAGGGAGTTCGATATAGACCGGCCGCTTGAACCGCAGGGCGGCGTGCAGCACCCGGTCTATTTCCTGGAACGCGGTTTGCGGATCGCTCAGTACCGTCGAGGCGATGGTAAGCTGCTCGAACACCTTCTTCTGCGTATCGAACTCCCGGACCTTATGATGCAGCAAGGGGTTCTTCTCGCGCTCTTTCATCCCCGGCGCGCCGCTGATGACGACGACGGGTGATTTCTCGGCGAACGCCTCAGCCGTGGTATTGGTCACTTTCAAGCCGCCGACACAATAGGTGACACAGACGACACCCAAGCCGCGCACGCGAGCGTAGGCATCGGCAGCGAACCCCGCGCCCTGCTCATCGCAGGTGTTGATGAGGCGCAGCTTGCTCTTGGAGAGCAGGTCGTAAAACCCGAGCACGTAATCGCCCGGGATGCCGAACACATGGCGCACGCCAAGCGCGTATAGCCGCCGGATCAGGTATTCGCCAATGGAAGGTGAGGTTGAAGTAGCCCTTTGCATAAACGCAGTGGCAGCGTAGGCTGGCAGCGGGCGGAGGTCAAGAGTGATGGATCGGCGATGGTGGACAAACCGCGCTCGGTCTTCCGTCCTATTGCTCGCTTTGCCCTGGCGCATCACGTATCCTGCTACCGCAGATTTAACCACACCAGCCTATGGATATATCGCGACGCAACTTTGTCAGCCGCACCGCTTTCGGAGTGTTGGGCGGCGCCGCACTCCAAGACGCTAGCGCGTTTATCCGCACGTTGGTTCTTCCGCAAGGTTTTGGCTTTTGACTTCGTTCCGGCTCGTCCTACATTGCCTGGTCCGACGACAAACACTGAACATGCTGACGGAAGACGACATCAAACAGGCCCTGCGAGCGGTCAAATACCCGGGCTATAGCCGCGACGTTGTTTCATTTGGCCTGGTGAAGCAGATCACCGCCAAAGACGGCGCGATCAGCGTCGCGATGCAACTCGCCACGGGCAACCTTGAGGTAGCGAGCCAGATCAAGTCGGATTGCGAACGGGCCTTGAAGGCATTGCCGGGGGTAACGCAGGTGCATGTGGAGGTTGGTCAGCAAGGGGCGCCGCAGTCGGCCGCGCCGCAAAGTCCCTGGGCCCAGCAGAATAAGGTTCCCGGCATCCGCCGCATCATCGCCGTTGCCAGCGGCAAAGGCGGCGTCGGCAAATCCACCATGTCGGTCAACCTAGCCTGCGCTTTGCAGCATCTGGGTGCCAGGGTTGGCTTGTTGGACTGCGACATTTACGGCCCGAGCATCCCGTTGATGATGGGCGTGCATGAGCGGCCGACGATCAGCGAGCAGGAGAAAATGGTGCCGCCGGCCAACTACGGAGTGAAGCTGATGAGCATGGGGTTCCTGGTCGAGGGTGACCAGCCGGTGATCTGGCGCGGCCCCATGATCATGAAGACCATCCAACAGTTCTTTAGCGCTGTGGAGTGGGGCGATTTAGATCTGCTGCTCGTGGACCTGCCGCCGGGCACGGGCGACGCTCAGCTTTCGCTTTGCCAAACGGTCCCGCTGGATGGTGGTGTGATCGTGACCACCCCGCAGGAGGCATCCTTGGGGGTGGTGCGTAAGGGTATTGCTATGTTCCAAAAGGTGAACGTGCCGATCCTGGGCATCGTGGAGAACATGAGTTATTTCACCACCCCAACCGGCGAGCGGGTGGAAATCTTCGGCCACGGCGGCGGACAGGCGGAGGCGGCGCGGCAGAAAGTCGCGTTTCTCGGGGAGGTGCCTCTGTTTACCGAGATCAGGGAAGGCGGCGACCAAGGCGTGCCGGTGGTGGTGTCGGCCCCCGAACAGCCGGCAGGGCAGGCCTTTATAAAGGTGGCTGAGGCACTGCGCCAGCAATTGGCTTGAGGGCGGTGGCACACACGCCCCTGTATGTTATGTTGTCTCAGAAAGAAAGGCACGCTGATGAAGGCGAAAGCCACCAAAGCAAAGGATGAGACTCCTCTGGGAATTTGCAGATAGGGGTTGTCATCATCGGACGCTCTGTTAGATTTCTGTCCTCGAAGCAGTTGCATGCGCGAATATGTCTGACCAAACGAAAGAGCCGGGCTCAGCCAACGATCTGTTGAAGAACTCTTCGCTCTACAGGGAATTTCAGGCGGAACGCGAGGAGATTTTGAAGCACAAGTGGATTGAATCGGAAAAGGCCGGTCGCGACATTGGATTTGAGCGGGCGCTGACAGATTGGATCATCAAGCACCGTTCCAAATGGCGCAAGAGCCGGCAACTAGCGGCAGGCCAGGAAGGCCATTAAGTGCGCCGCTGATCCTTTAAGACCGCCCGGTGAGGCGGCCAAGGGAACATGACCGACACTAAAATCCGAAGTCCGAAGGCCGAAATCCGAAGGAAGTCCGAAGTCCGAAGTCCGAAGTCCGAAGTAGCTGGCGGCCTACCCTGTAATGCCGCGCCTTTGGGAATGGCGATTGATAAGCCGCAGCGCCTCGGTTTGTTCTGCTCCCATAGCCCCGTAAGAACCTTAGATTTCGGACTTCGGATTTCTACTCGGCCCCCTTTATGTCTGAACCAACGCTTATCCTCAACGCGCCTGCCATCCAACGCGCCCTCACCCGCATCGCCCATGAAATCGCGGAAAGGAATGAAGCCGGGAGCGAAGTGGTAATGGTCGGCATCCAGCGCGGCGGCGTGCCGCTGGCGGCGAGGTTGGGCACCCTACTGACGGGCATCTGGGGTCAGCCCGTCCCGACCGGCAGTTTGGATGTCAGCATGCATCGCGATGACCTGGACCAGCGGGTCGCACCCAACGTCCAGCCCACGGTCATTCCTTTCGATGTGACCGGGAAGACCGTGGTGCTGGTGGATGATGTGCTGTTCAGCGGGCGCACCATCCGTGCGGCGATGGACGCGCTGAACGATTTCGGCCGGCCCCGGTGTATTCAATTGGCCGCGCTCATTGACCGCGGCCACCGCGAGCTGCCCATCAAAGCGGATTTCGTCGGCAAGAACCTTCCCACCGCCCACACCGAAAGGGTCCGTGTCAGGCTGACGGAGCTGGGCGGCCCCGACGAGGTGGTCATCGAGAAATGAAACCCGAGCGATCCAAGCGGAGTGCTGGAGTGCTGGAGTGTTGGAGTAGTGGGATCACGGAGCCCGTCCCTTTCCCAACACTGCAACACTCCAGCACTCCACTACCCCATCACTCCACTACTCCCTTCCCCCCATGAGCTGGCATCGCAAACATCTGCTAGACATCGAGTCCCTCACCGCTGAGGAGATCACCCTTGTGCTCGATACCGCCCGGGCCTTTAAGGCCGTCGGCGAGCGCGCGATCAAGAAGGTCCCCGCTCTGCGCGGCAAGACCGTCGTCAACCTCTTTGTGGAGCCTTCTACCCGCACGCGCACGAGCTTTGAGCTGTCTGAGCAGCGGCTCTCGGCCGACATAATCAACTTCAACACAGAGGCCTCCTCGCTCAAGAAGGGTGAGACCCTCAAGGATACTGCTCGCAACCTCGAGGCGCTTAACATCGATATCATCGTCATCCGCCACAGCGCGTCGGGCGCGCCCCAATTCCTGTCCCGGGTCCTCAAGGCCAGTGTCATCAATGCCGGGGACGGCGCGCACGAGCATCCCACTCAGGCGTTGCTGGATGTGTTTACCATCCGCGAGAAGAAAGGCCGCATTAAGGGTCTGAACGTAACCATTCTCGGGGATATCCTCTACAGCCGTGTGGCCCGATCGGACATCTGGGCCCTGACCAAGCTGGGCGCGAAGGTGACCCTCTGCGGGCCGTCCACGCTGGTGCCGCGGGTGTTCGAGCAGATGGGTGCCCGCGTAACGCATGATGTGGAGGAGGCTATCCGCGAGGCGGATATCATTAACCTTCTGCGAATACAGCACGAGCGCCAGCGCAAGTCCATGTTCCCCAGCCTGGGTGAGTACTCGAGCCTCTTCGGGCTGAGCAAGGACCGCTTGACCCGCACGAAACCCGATGCCCTGATCATGCACCCCGGCCCGATCAACCGCGGGGTGGAGATTGACAGTGAGATCGCCGATTCGAGCCGCTCGGTGATCCTGGAGCAGGTGACCAACGGCCTGGCCGTGCGCATGGCCGTGTTGTTCCTGGTGAACGGCGGGAAAGGGCCACAGGGAGTCGCGCCGTGAAGAAGTCTGGAGTCTAGAGTCTAAAGTCTAAAGTCCCAGGCCCGAGCTGCAAGGGAGCTACCCCGAAGCCTCATCCGCCAATTGGTCCCGCCGAAGGATCCTGTTCATGTGGCACCTTTGAGAGCGCGCTTCATCCGAAGACCATTTTGCAGAAGATTACGGAGGCGATGACGCCGACCGTGTCGGCGATGAGTCCGGCGGGCAGCGCGTAGCGGGTCTTCTTCACGGCGACTGAGCCGAAATAGACGGCGAGCACGTAGAAGGTCGTCTCGGTGCTGCCGAAGATCGTGCCCGCCATGCGCACGGTCAGGTGGTCCGGGCCGAGCTGTTTGACCAACTCGGTAAAGATGCCCAGCGTGCCGCTGCCGCTCAGCGGGCGCATTAACACGAGCGGCAGCAGGTCGGTCGGAAAGCCGATGGCCAGCATGGCCGGCGCCAGCGCCTTGCTCAACAGGTCAATGCCGCCGGCCGCGCGGAACATCCCGATGGCCACGAGAATCGCAACCAGGTAAGGGATGATGCGGATGGCAACGTCGAAGCCCTCCTTCGCACCGTCCACGAACTCCTCATAGACCTTTACCCCGCGCAGGATCGCATAGAGCGGGAAGATTGAGAGCATCATCGGGATCGAGAGCTTCGAAATGGCGTCCACGATATGGACAAAGGCGCTTTGTCTGGCCGCTTCGGGGGATAGCGGTAATCCGAGCAGCGTTGGAAAGGCCAACCGCAGGAACAGATAGAGGAAGAATAGCCCGAAGGCCGACATGATGAGCACGCCCCACCATTGCAACGGCACGAGCGAAGCGGCTTCCTTCACGGGAGACTTGTCCTCGACAGAACTCACCGGAGCACTCTCCGCTGCCTTGGATCCCGTGCTCAGCGAGGGCGTAGCCAACGGGGGCAACCGGTAGATCGGCAGGCGGGAAAGGAGCTTGGCGGAAAGCACGGCCGCAGTCGCGGCACAGATGGTGGCCATCAGGGAGGTGCCGACGATGGCGGTCGGGTTGCTGGAATGGTTGGCCGCCAGGATGGCGATGGCGGTGACCGGGATGAGTTGCACTGAGCTGGTGTTGATAGCCAGGAGCATGCACATGGCATTCGTCGCCGTGCCGGGGCGGGGATTGAGTGTCTCCAGGTCTTTCATCGCGCGCAGGCCCAGCGGGGTGGAGGCGTTGCCCAGGCCGAGCATATTGGCGGCCATGTTGAGCAGGATCGAGCCCATCGCCGGGTGCTCGGGGGGCACGTCGGGGTAGAGCCAGAGCATCAGCGGTCGCAGGGCGCGGGCCAGCGCGGCTACCAGGCCAGCCCGCTCGGCCAAACGCATGATGCCGAGCCACAAAGCCATGATCCCGACCAGCGGCAGCGCCGTCTTCATCACGGCAAACTCAGCCATCTCGAAGCTCTTGTCGGCCACCGCTTTGAGGTTGTCAGTGCAGCCGCCGATAATGACGGCCAGCACCATCAACCCGAGCCAGATGTAGTTGAGCATCGCGCGGAAGCTATACGCGAGGGACCAGAGGGCCAAGTCCGAAGTCCGAAGTCCGAAGGCCGAAAGAAGGCCGAAACCCGAAATCCCGAAGGCGTCAGCCCGCGCCCTAGCCCGAATACTTCATACGATCAACGCCGGAGCGCCGGCATGTTGCCGGCTTACGCAGTCCGATTGGTCTAAGTGGTCCCGGTCACAAATCCTGTGACGTATCCTGAACCGGCGCAACGCGGATTCCCAGGCCCCTATGGGATGGCTTTAAGGGAGCCTTGGGTAAGCTCCCCGGGCGGCTTTGGAGCCCAATCTCCTGGCGATCAGCAGTGTTCAGCGACAATTAGAAATGCCATCTGGCGACAATTATCAACTTTTGTAAGTGTTTTCCCCCAATGAGCATTTGTCTTTTCTAACCCAGCCGCTATGAGAGCTTTAGCTGCGGTTGGGTTAGA